>OLXL01000378.1_pt1 | contig 22143 bp, 23 predicted proteins | sample 1673891 | NCBI WGS metagenome assembly OLXL01 (sample SAMEA103958131, study PRJEB25191) | human gut metagenome | reverse complement strand
TTCAAAAAAATCGCGTTTTCTTCGTCTCTTGCACTATATAGTTTTCAAGGTGCGCGTCCCGGTTTTGCTCGGAACGTGTTATAGTTTAGCAAAAAAAGCCGCCCGACACAATTTCTCATTACGCTATTTTCAGCTTAATTTCGTTATATTTAAGTTTTAAATCAAACATTTTGCTGTTTATCAATCTAAATTAAAAAATTGCTCCGTTTTTCTTCTGAATTCATATCAATTCATTTAATATATGATTTTGCGCCACATTTTATCTGATATTCATGTATCATAAAAGGGACGCGATGGCTCGCGTCCCATATGGCATTTCGAATAATTATATTTAGTTGTGTTTTATGCCGTTGGCGCTGTCGTGGTCTCTGCCTCCGGAACCGGGGTTTCAGCGGCCTCTCCCGCGTTGCCGCTCTGCTTTCTGAACCTCTCAGAAGGTGGATTCACCTGCTTCAGGAAAAAATACAGCCGTGCAGAGTCATCCGTGGGGTCGTGCTCGTCGCCCGATGTATATATGGTAAGGAACTGATCCTCCGTTGTCACCTCTACGCCAAAATCATACTGGCTGTTTTTCAGCTGGGTATCTATCCACTTCTGGACATCTTCCTCGTCCGCAGGCACGTATTCCATAATGCCGGTCTTTTCGTTCTTCTTGGGGTACCAGGTATTATAATTAACCTGTCCCTTGTCGCCGCCCATCTCGTACATGGCCCACACTTCCCATTGGGCCTCTATGCCGCATATGGCGATATCCCATGTGCGCCCCTCGGGCTTGCTGAAATCCGGCAGCACGGTGGGGTCAAGCTCCGCGTTGCACTGCTTATAGGCGCAATGGGTCTTGCCCAGGTTCACTTCCTGTATATGGTGCAGCTCATGGAACAGGGTGCGGCTGGTGCGTGCGTTTGCCGCCGCTATAACCAGATTCTGCTGCGTATTAAAGAATTCATAGGAGGCCATGTTGAAATGGGAATACACAGACCCTACGCCGTTCTTCTCCATATTTATATCATGGTCGGCATAGAACCACCAGTCTCTGCCATATAGTATAGGATAATCTATGTTTGTACCCGGGATACATATATAGCCTACCACGTCGTTATTTTTGTCTTTTGCCTCTATCAGCCTTGACTCATAGGGAAATACATACGGCTCCTCTGTCTCCTCCGGGACAGGCGTAGGAGTAACTACAGGAGTAGGATCGGGAGTAGCCTCAGGGCTCTCCGTAGCCTCCGCCTGAGGCTTATCCACAGGCTGCTGTTGACAGCCGACAGATAGCAGCACGGCCAGCGCAACGGCTAATACGGCAATTCGCTTCATGGGTAAATTTTACCTCTCACCAATAAATTCGCAAACAGGGGGAACGCCGGTTTTGCGTACCCCCCGTAAATTCAGCAGCTTTTCCCCCTTATGCAGCAGGGGTGGTCTCCGTGGCCGCCGCCGTTCCGCCGAACTTGGTGGAGGCGGGCTCTACCTGCCTGAGGAAGAAGTACAGGCGGGACGTTGCAGTGTCGGAGTCGTGGTTATCGCCGCAGGTGTATATGGTCAGGAACTGATCGGTAGTGCTGGGGGTAACGCCGAGATCCATCTGGCTGCGCTTGAGTTGGGTGTCTATCCACTCCTGCACAAAGGCGGCGTCGGGGGTCTTAAAGGTGTACTTTATGCTCTTGTTGTCGGCGGGCCACCAGGTATTATAATAGAGGGTCTTTTCGGGCTCCTTATCGTTTACCTCATAGAAAGACCATACCTCCCACTTCCCGTCGATGCCGTCAAGGGCTATCTCCCAGGTGCGGCCCTCGGGGGTCTTGAGGTTGGGCAGGGTGTTGGGGTCCAACGCTTCCTTGCACTTGCGGTAGGCGCACTCGGTCTTGCCCAGGTTTACCTCCTGAATGTGGTGGAGCTGATGGAACATGGTCTTGCTCACGCGGGAATTATGGGCGGTTAGCACCAGATTCTGCCCTATGCCGTAGGAGTCCGCAGTGGCTACGTTATGGTGCATATATACTGCGCCCGAGGTGCTCTTCTTGCCGTCGGCGTCCTTGCCGGAATAGCCCAGCTTGCCGGTGGCGTCGTACATTATGGGGTAGTCGATATTAGTGCCCTGTATCTTTATCCAGCCCACGGTCTCGTCGTTCTTGGCCTTCTGGGCTGCGATCTGCTCGGTATAGGGGGAGGTATATGCCGGCGCGGGGGTTTCCGCGGGAGTCTCGGGGGTGGGGACAGGCGTTACTACCGCCTCCGGCGTGCTGGGAACTACTACATCTATTATCTGATCATCTTCCTGCTTGGAGCAGCCTACGGCCAAAAGGCAGAGGGCGGTCATCACAAGGGCAACGAGTTTTTTCATTATGCTTTTATCCTCCTGTAAGGCCAGATTGGCCCATGTTTTTTTGTTACGCACTAAAATAATAACACATAATGCACATATGCGCAAAGGCCCACGGGTTATTTTCATAATATGTTCATAGTTGGGGCGATTTTTAAGCCGTTATACGCCCATTATTTTGTTATTATATGTTACAGCTAAGTCATACTCCTGTCAAATACAAAAAAAGGAGACCCGAAGGTCTCCCCCGTTTTTGCCCATCAGCCTCGTATCCTGCGCTTCAGCCCGCACACTGCGGCAGCCGCCAGCAGCAGCCCTGCGGCGCTCAGCAGCACGCTGCCGTCGCCTGTCTTGGGCATGACCACTATTGCGGGAACCGGCTCCTCGGGCGTGTAGTGCTTCTCCGGCTTACGGCTGTTCTCCACCTCCAGGCTGCCCTCTACCTTTACCCACTGGTCCTGTGCGTCCTTGCGGTATATGGCAACGTTGTCGGTACCGCTGGTCTCCTGCACCAGCACCTCTATCTTGAATACCTCCTTATTGAGATAATAGCCGTAGGGAGCAGCAGTCTCCTTCATATAATAAATGCCTACGGGTATCAGCGGGAACTTCACGTCACCGTTGGAGTCCGAGGTCTGTTTATATGCGGTCGGCTCCTTGCAGTCTTCATCCTTAAAGAGTGCAAATACCGCGCCCTTTACCCCGCGTCGTGCTCGTCCGTCTTTTTGAAGCCAAAGGATGAGGGTATTTCTTCGTAACAGTTGGCGAAATTGACCGTTACCTCTGCTTCGCTGTTTTCTTGCAGCGTCACCTGCACCGAGGGATTTTCCACCTTCTCGCTGTTAACAGTATGTTCTTTGCCGTCCACCGTTACGATAAGCGTATATCCTGCCTTTATGGCGTCTTCTTCCTCAACTATATAAGTACCGGCGGGAAGGAGTATTTTCTCAGACGCAACACAAGTATTAGCTTCAGCAGTTGTTATTTCTACTGTATTTATAAGTGTATTTATAAGCTCCTTCGTGTCGTTTTCCGCCTTATACACGTTGAATTTATATGTGCCCGGCATATTGCTGGTCTTTTTCACACTGAGATACGCCGCTTTTCCCGCGTCCCCGTCTATCTTAAAGCTGCCATTGGCAAATACAGGCGTCATGCCCTCCGCAACGCCCACGAAGCACTGGGCGGCGTTCCTGCCGCTCACAGGCTCATAGAAGTAAGCGTCCCTTGCGAGGTACTGCTCGCCGGATATGGCAACGTCTATATTTTCTCCGGCTGTCACCCCTTGGAGCGTCACCGAGTATTCGCCGTTTCCCTCGTCCCTCCATTTCCTGCTGGGGAAGGTCTTGCCGTTTGCCGCGAGGGTAAGGTCGTCCTTTTCGTTAAGCGTTATGCCGCCGTGCCTGTCGTTTTCCAGCTTAAACTTCAGCAGTACGTCCGCAGTGCCGCCTGCGCCGGTGCTCAGCGGGTGAGCTTCCACGCTGTTGAGGACAATACCACCATCCTGAGCATTCTCAGGGTCAATTTTTATGAGGTAGTTGTAGACGTTAGTGATGTTTGTTTTTACAGTATCGATCGACTGCAATGTTGAGTATCCGCTGTATTTATTGCTCGCAGTATCATAATATGCGGTATCACTTTCGTTCCATTTATAATACCATGTCCCGGAATAAGGGTTTGCAATGACGTTATCTTCTTCATTTGCAAAGTGCCATATAGCATTCTGTACGGCTGTAAGGAGCTCGTCTTCTGTAATGTCGTCGCTAATCGAGACGTTATTTGTGCGAAGCGTCGCCGCCATTTCGTCCTTCGTTACAAAAGGATAGGAAATTTTTGTAATGGCGCGTATCTTCTCTGCGTTTTTAGCCGAATAATAGCCAGCGTTTTCCAGCGTAAGCCGCCTGTATTGGATTTTATTTGCATAGTCAGGCAAAACGCTGGTCGCAGCGTCACAGCAATATACTTTAGTAGGATTATCTTTGCTTTCCCCTTCGTACAAAAGATATACTGCGGGAAGTATATTCCAACCGAAAGCCCTATCGAAACTCCTATGTATACTCCGCTGATAATAGGTGTAATAGCCCGAGTGCTGTGAGCTGTCCTTATGCCAATAACAGTATTCCCCTTCCGCCATTGCTGCACCGGGCAGCAGGCAAAGCGCCGTGAGAAGCGTAAGCATGAGTGCCCATATTCTCTTCGTTCTTTTCATTTTTACCCTCCGCTTTTTGCTTTATCGATATACAAGTATTACCTTGCATTTTGATTCTTTATTCAGCCCTACAAGATTAAAGCTAAAAGACCCCCGTGTCAATCGACTCGAGGATCTTAGTTTATTTATTACAATTTACGAACTTTTTCGCTGGTCAGAGGGTAGGCTTCATCGTGGGGATTACCGCCTTAGAGAAGCGTATTGCCTCGCAAGCTCTTATATTCCTGCTTTTCTGGGCTTTTTTCATAGCTGCTCCCACGTAACTGGTCATATCTTTCCATAACTTTTTACCCAAAATGGGTAAAATAATGGGTAAATCCGGCGGCGTCAGCTGATCCTGATTTTACCTTCAAGGCTGGCAAAGCTCGCCGCTTTTCGTTCCTTGGTCGCTTCGTTGTAAACATCCATCGTAGTCTCGATGTTTCGATGCCCCATGATTTCTTGAATGATTTTCAGGTTCGGCTCATTCTCGCAAAGCCGTGTGCAGAATGTATGCCGCAGATTGTGGACGCTGAAATGCGGCAGCAGCACGGGCTCTCTTTGTTCCTGCTTCGCTTGCTCTGTTTCCTCAAGATTGCAGTCTCGTATGATCCTATCGATTACTCTGTTGACTGCATGGGGCGTCAGCATTTCGCCATAGCGGTTTTGGAACACAAAGTTTGAATATCCATCGACCACGCATTGATTAACCCCGTTTTCTGCCTGCCTTTGCCTTACCTGAAGCAGTGCGGCCCGAACATCCGCAAACATAGGAACGATGCGCGTGCCGGCCTTTGTTTTCGGCGTAGTGATATGCAGTTCCATCTTTCCGCTGTCCTGCTGGCGATATATCAGATTGTGGTTGATGTCGATGATATTCTGCTTAAAATCGCAGTCCTCCCACTGAAGTCCAAGAACCCTCGCGCCCGTGCCAAGCAGCACCGTAAACAGCGGTTTCCAGCGGCAATAGGTCGATGATCCTGAGATAAATTCTATGAACCGTTCCTGCTGCGGCTCTGTCAGCGCGTGCCGCTTTGGCTTTTCCCAATTATGGCTCTTTTTTATTTCCGCCATAACCCCATCCGTAGGATTGCTTCTGATGAATCCGTCACGGACTGCTACATTGAACACCGGATGAAGAATCGAATGAATCGTCTCCATGCTGTTTGGCTTGAACCCAACATCCCTGATAAGATGTATGTAAAACTTCTTTATGTCGCTGTACTTGATTTCAGCGACATTTTTCATGCCTATCTCATCGCGGACATATTTTCCGTACATATACTTGTAGTTTGTCCGTGTTGACTGTTTGAGTTCGTACTTGGTTTCGATGTAGGCATCATAAAAGCTATTCAGCGTTGTCCTGCGCGCCGTGTAGCTGTTTACATTATCCTCCAAGTCTCGGATAATGTCCTTTTCCAGCTCCCGCAAGGGCCTTTCGTTTTTCTTGCCTTTAGGGGTGCTGTCGCTCTCTGCCAATCGCCAACTGTAGACGCTCCTTGTTTCTCCGTATGCGTCCTTATAGCGGTACTCATACCTTCCGTCCTTGCGCTGACGCTCACCCTGTCTTAGTACTCTGCCTTTTTTATCTCGCTTACCTGTCATTACGGCTCCTTTCATACGAAAAGAATCCGCTTATAGGCTGTGAACAGCTTACCATAAGCGGATTCCTATTTCAAGTTTTCCCATCAAACCAAGCTCGAATGGTCTATAAGCTGTTCAAACTTCTTCCGCTTGATTTGAGGCCTGTTGCCGTTCCAGAGGATGAAATCCGCATCCCTGTTTTCGCTGATGATCCTGCGAAGCTTGTTCTCGCCGATCCTGAAGTATACGGCGGCTTCTTCTATGGAGAGGGTGTACCGCTCCCAGACCGGGATCGCGATGCGCCCCTGCGTCAATTCGGTGTCGTGAGCCATGCAATACCTCTCCTGTTTATATGACGCTCTCATCGAATAAATACCCCTGAAATACCGTGCCGTCGCCGGTAATGAAGCGGCCCCGCGCGTCCTTGGGTATCTGGTCGGCGGCGTCGGTGCTGTCGAGGATTATTTGCGAAAGCACGTTGTCTGCCCTGCCGCACACACGAAAATCCATGTTGTTCTTGATCTGCCCCGGGATAACGGCGGCATCCGGCCTCTGGGTGGCGAGAATGAGATGAATGCCAAACGCCCTTCCCTGCCGCGCAATGGTGGACAGCCTGCTTTCGATCTGTGCCAGCAGCTTCTTGCGCCCGGCGTCTGCGCCGGTCTTGTCCAGCATCTCCGCCGCCTCATCGCAGGCGAATATAAGCCTCGGCAGAGGCCGCCTGATTTTATTGTAGCTGTCGATATTCGGGCAACCCAGCGCCGCAAACTCGCTCTTGCGGTTTTCCAGCGCCGCAACAAGCCGGTCGAGGGTATCGAGCAGAGACTCCTCCGTAATGCACATCCGGCATTTGTCATGCCACACCTTGGGAAAATCCACGCCTCCCTTGAAATCCGCTATAAATACCCTTGCGCCTTTTTTAATGCACTGCATCAGCAGCAGCTTGAGCAAAACGCTTTTTCCGCTGCCGGTCGAACCGCCCAAAAGGATATGCGGAACGTGCGCGAGGTTGACCGTCACGGGGCCGGCATACCCCTCGCCCAGCACCAGCACAAAACTTTCGCGGGAAAGGCAGCTGACACCCCAACGCAGTACCTCCGGCAAATCCTCTCCGGCAGGAACGGCATACACCAGCACGCGGCTCTTGCCCCTGGCGTATGCCAGCTTGACAATGTTTATCCCCAGCGTCGTCTCAATGGCGGGGCGTTTTTTCTCCCATTCATCAATCGGAATGCTCCGGTTATTAAACTCCCATACCGTAACGCGGGGATTGCCGCTGTCGCGGCATTTGCGGAGCAGATCCGGCGGTATACCGGCGTGGTTTGTAAGGCCGATGCATTGGAGCCTGTCCCTTGCCATCCGCCGCCCTATTGGACAGAGCAGCAATGCCAGAAGCACCGCGCCGCCAAACAGCAGATAAGCAGTCAAAGCATACCGCATAAGGTGCTTCAGCGCTGGGATTTCCGCCGATGCCTGCTGTGCCCAAAGATAGATAGCGATAGCAAGGTACAGCGCAGCCAAGGCCAGCTTAATTGTTAAATCCGGTGTACCATTCAGCCTTTGCAGCAAGCCATTGAACGCGTCCCTTTTCCGCATCCGGAGCTTTTCGTTTTCTGTCACAGCGGCAATCCTCCTTCCTTGTGCCGGATGGTAGAGCCGTCCGGCAGATACTCGATGATATTCTGCACACGGCGGCGAAAGGCCCGCCACGTCTCCAGCTGATACCTCTGGATATCCATATACTGCTCGGACAAGGGGACATTGCTTGTGATGTAGACTGTTGTATAGCAGGCTACCCTGTCGGTATACCGCACCGGAAGCGTCAGCGGGTAAATGTCTAAGTAATTGAGCATTGCAGCAATCGGAATCTGACTGTGAAATTCCTCCAGCACCAGCACGTCCTGACAATGATAAGCATCAAAGCGGACGCCGTTTTTTCCGCCGTAGTCCGTAATACGGCAGATGCTTCTGGGGTCATGCTTTGCAAAAATACCCCATGTCTTGCCGGTTCCGCTCGTGCCGTAAAGATAGGTCACCTCCAGCTTGCGGTTTTCGGCGCTGTATTTCTCCTCCAAAATGGTTTGCCTGAGGATTTCGATGTCCCGGATTCTGAAAGCAAGCTTGGGATTGTCGTTGACGATCTCCATAATGGTTTTACCTTCCCGAAGCTCTTATATAAGCGCAAACATTTCCGGCGATTCCTCCTCCTTTTCGGCGGGAAGATTGCCCCATTCCTCAAAGGCTCCGATAACGGATGTTTCCGCCTTGGCGGTATCGGCCCATTTTCCGCTTTTGGTGATATAGTCGCGGTTTGTCCTTGCGCTGCCGTAGGCCTTTTCGATATGTGCCGTGGGAAAGCGCGCCTTGATCGTTGAAAAACGGACAGGCGAGGGCGAAAACATGAAAATGTGCGTGTGATGTGTGCCGGTCGTTGCTATCTCGTCTGCCATGCAATAGTAGGACGGTGAAAAACGTAGCAGGATATCCCGGATGGAATCATGGTCGAGGCCTGCCTCCAAGGGGTTGTTGATAGTCAGCGTCCACTTGCGGGCTTGAGAATTGTTTCTAATATATAAGTCTCCTTTGTAATTGCTGTATTGTTGTGCTACATGCTACATTGTCGCCATAAGGGTAAGGGTATTACTACAATTTATATCACCGGCCGGGCCGGTAATATCCTTTTTTAGCCGTTGCAGCGGGTGCAGGCGACCTTGCGCCCCCCGCCGATATCTCCGCTTGTGCAAATAAAGGCGCTTCGCTTTGGTATTAAACGAATGCACCTCGAAAGGCAGAATTTATTCTGGATCGAAAATCATATTACTTGGGCAGAAGTTCTAATAGACTGTTGGCACCGCGATTGATCTCAAGTGGTTTTTTATTACCTCGTCAAAGGGAAATGGGGCGGCGACCATACTGCTTCTGCCGTAAACGCCGATTTCTGCCGTGTTAATGTTTAAACTTTTGTCAACAAAGCTGCTATGAAGCAAGCCACTTTTCTTACTATGGTTAGGTTAATTTAACAGAGATACTATGCTGCTACCGTATTTTACAACGGCCGGGCCGATGTCAGATGCAGCCTCGAATCGGTAGCCCTGAGAGGATTATAACTCATACTTATCGCAATTTCAATCATGCATTTTCGTATTGAGAAGAATAGCACCGTATATACATGCTTATGCCACTCATCCCATTCCTTATGGTCTGAAGGCGCTTGTAGAATATAATATAAATAAAACCTCTGCTTTTACCATGGTTATATAAAAAATCCAGCCGAAGCTGGATTTTTTCAACAAAGTATTCTCATTTACGCAGGGAAATCATTATTTATTGTCATGTTTGCAGGATTGCCCATTTTTGCAGTGTCGATCACGCGAGATGTATCAACGTTGCTATAACGATAAATACTATACTCAGTCCCCATTCGATAAGAGCCAGTTTTATCGCAAACCTAAACCACTGGACAAAGCTGATTCCACCGGCGCCTATGCAGGCATTGGTCGTGGAGCTGGTAGGAATGACGCAGTCCGAAAAGCCCGCGGCACACTGGAACGCCACGACCGCAGTCTGTGCGGTAATGCCGGTCATTTGGGCAAGAGGTCCCATAAGCGGCATTACGAGAGCCGCAAGGCCGCTGCCGGAAGGCACAAATAGATTGATCACGATATTCATTAAAAACATACCTACCGCTATACAAGAGGGAGGCATCATGGACAGTACCTTTGCGAGGGCGTTGAGTATCGTGTGGAATATCATCCCCTGCTCCATTACTATCAGTATGCCGCGTCCCATACCGATCACAAGACAGGCAAACATCATGGATTTGCATCCGCTGATATATACCTTACATATATCGTTACCTTTTATCCCTCCAACGATGCCGGCTATAATACCCATCGCCAAGAATATCGGAGCCATTTGTCCGGCAAACCAGTCCATCTTAAGCGCACCGTATATTATTACGCCAAAGCCCGCAATCATCACTATCAGCACCAATATATTCCGCGTGCTAAATTTAGACGGTATTGAAGACTGGACGCTGTCGCTTTCCGGCGCGGGCAGCGTCTTTTCAAGAGAATAGCAGCAACTCTTGCTCGGATCCTTCTTTACGCCTTCGGCGTACCTGATAACATAAAGTGCAGCCGCTATCAGTATTACGATATGCATGATTATTCTGTACCAGGCGCCCGAGAATATCGGCAGTCCGACGATCCCCTGAGCAACAGCGGTGGCATAGGGATTGAATGTGCCGACAGAGCTGCCGACAAAAGCGCCGCACATTACCATAGCTACGCCTGTGATGCTATCATAATGCATTCTGCGCGCAAGGGCGATACATATAGGAACGAAAATCACACACTCCGCGTCGAATCCTATTAATCCCCCCAGTACGGAAAACATCAGCATTACAACGAAGATTACCAACTTTTCCTTGCCCGCCAAGGATATTACCAGTTTATTGGTCAATATGTCTATGGTTTTTGTCTCGTTGATGACAGCGAACGATCCGCCGGCTATCATTACAAAGAATATCAGCGAAGCCATTGAAACCAGGCCGCTGGGTATAGCGTTAAAAAATTGATAGAGATTCACGGGGCTCTGCTCTACCCTTTGATATGTCCCGGGTATCAGTATTGCGCGTCCGGATTCATTCACGGCCGTTTCAAACTGCCCCGCAGGAACTATGTAGGTCAAAACCGCGCATATAATGAGTATTACAAAAATAAGCAGGTAAGTGTGCGGCGGCTCCTTCATCAGAAGCTGCGCAAAAGGCCTTTTCTTGCTATTGCTATCCATTGTTTTCTCCTTTCAAAATATGTTACATCATAGTTGAATGCTCAAACGCATTATGCAAAAGAGAAACGCCGTTTTTGGCGGCAAGCACGCCCTTGGCGTATACGGAGTCTATTTCCAGATCCTTTCCGAGCAGTATTAGATCAGCATCCTGTCCCTCCTGTATGCCTCCCTTTCTTGGGTACATACCTATCGACTTTGCCGCGTTGGTGGAAACCACTCTTATTGCCGTTTCGAGGGGCAGATTCTCCTTGAGTACGATGTCCCTGAATTCTGAAAACATCGATTCTACCGTTGTTACAAACAATCCCTTAAATGTTCCGTCTTCATCGTATACGGCCATGCTGCCGTTTGCATCCGAGCTCATGGTAATACGCTCTATATCTACGCCTGCCTCCAGGCAGCGCCTTACCGCTTCGCTGGGCTTTACCGAATCGGGCAGCCCATATTCAGGCCCTATTCCGGTCGTTATATCTATCGTGCCGCCCATTTTTGCAAACTCTATGGCGTCCTCAAACAGAGCCTTATCCCTGTTTATGTGAGTAGGAACGAGCAGATAGGGCGGAATCTCCGTCTCCCTTATTATATCCTTGAGCATGCTCAATTTGCGGGCGCCAACTCCCAGGTGAATATGTGTGTAACCTCTTTTCCCGCCTGCAAGCCCGCCTGTGTAAGCCTGAGCCGCAAGCTGCTCCACCATAGCTTTTGTGGGCTGGGAGGATCTTCTGTCGGATATTGCGGTCTTTGCTCCTATGACCTTATCTATAAATATCATATCCCGACGAACAGAGCCGGTAAGCGTGGCAGAGGGCATTTCAAAGGAGCCGGTCAACATTCTGGCCGTTATTCCCTCCTCCTCAAGAGCGCAGGTCTTTGCATATAGTGCTTCAATATTACGCGCCGTGCCGTCAGTTCCGTGAAGTGCGACTATCGTGGTTATGCCATGCTTTACTATATTGCTTATCTGCATTTCCGGAGTCCGTGTAGCAAAGCCCGCCTCGCCGCCAGCTCCGATGACATGAACGTGCTGATCGACAAAGCCCGGCACCAATGTCTTGCCCTCGGCCTCAACTGTCTTTACGTTCAATTCAGAGTAATCTCCGGCAATCCTATCGGCAATTTTGATCACCTTGTCCCCTTCTATGAGGACGTCCTTCCTGCCCATCGGAGCAGGGGAGTATACATTTGCATTACGTATTAGCAGCATACTTTTATTCCTCTCTGTGATTTGTCAAATTGTAACAAAGAACTGTGATCATCGCCGCTGCGTGACGTCCCGCGCGGATATGACAAAACATTATAATATTATAATATTATAATGTTTTAAACATGTCAATATCAAACTAATAAAAATAACGATGGATATGATCCCTTTAGCTTTGTCTTAGCCACACGCTCGTTGCGGGGCGCGGAGATTTGAATTATTTATTAGATCCCGTCCTTACGGCGGTTGCAGCGGTCAGCGATAGCTTACTTGACGGCTGAAATTCCGTTTTTCATACCTGTTATTACGTATCTGTGACATACCGTATTGCCTCCGACCTTGAAGTTGGCAATATAAAATACCGTATAGTCCTGTATCCTTCCCGATCTGTCCCTGGATGTGCGTTCAACCACCATGAGCGGCATGGGGTATCCCTTGTACGGCGGAAACATCCCATCAAGCTCTCCAATGGCAAGATCGGCATGGACCTCATCTACGGCGTCTGTCATGTGCAGCCCCAGCTTGCCTTCAAGCAAAAAACGCCAGAACTGTATGTCTCCCGCTTTCTTTATTTCATCATAAAAGCTGATATCCGGCAGATAGTGTCTTGAAAACTGTATTGGCATATTCTTGAAGAAACCGGCCCGCTCAACACATATTACTTCCGTACCGGGTGCAATGGCGAGCTTTTCAGCCAGTTCTTCATCTGCCCTTACGATTTCAACGCGCTTGGTCTTATATATCCATTCATTTCTTTCATTATACAGCGCTCCGGTAAAACCTACCAGATCCAGCCTGAAATCGCTTGCATCGTTTGACCTGACGAAAGTTCCCTTGCCTCTGCGCCTTTCCGCCAGACCCAGCTGTTCCAGCTGTCCCATAGCCTGACGAACCGGAGCTAAGCTGCAACGGTATTGCTCCATCAGTTTCTTTTCGCTCGGCAGCAAGTCGCCTCTTTTATAATGTCCGTCAGCTATTAGCTTAAAAATATCATGGTATATCTGTTCATGTAAAAGCATCTGTACCTCAATTATCATTTTTATCGCGGCATATAGCCCTATATTCTATGTGATATATTGTATAATACCATGAACTGTGTTCGTCAAGCAAAATATATGCATCTTTAGGAACATATATTTCGCTATAAACGACTTATATGAATCGATCCGCGTAAACCATTGCAGATTAAAATAGCATGAGCTTCTTCAAAAGCCCGCACATTTGTCTTCGCAAAAACCCCCTATCAATCGAATGGGGGGTCTTGTAGCTTATGCTTTTTTGCCCGGTTAGGGGTTCGGCTTCATCGTCGGGAACAGCAGCACGTCGCGTATGGTGGGGCTGTCGGTAAGCAGCATCACAAGGCGGTCTATTCCCAGGCCTATGCCGCCTGTGGGGGGCATGCCGTACTCCAGAGCGGTGCAGAAGGTCTCGTCTATCATCATGGCCTCGTCGTCGCCCTTGGCGCGCTCCATGGCCTGCTGTATGAAGCGGCCCCGCTGATCGATGGGGTCGTTCAGCTCGGAGAAGGCGTTGGCGTACTCGTGGCCGGCGATGAACAGCTCAAAGCGCTCGGTAAGCCGCGGGTCGTCGGGCTTGCGCTTGGACAGGGGGGATATTTCCACCGGATAGTCTATGACGAAGGTGGGCTGGATAAGGGTGTCCTCCACAAACGCGTCGAACACCATAGGCAGTATCTTGCCCGCAGTAGCGGTCTTGTCCTCTACCTCTACGCCAAGGCGCTTTGCCTCGGCACGGGCCTGTTCATCGGTCAGGCTCATAAAGTCCACGCCGGTCTTTTCCCTTACGGCGTCGTTCATGGTAACCCTCTTAAAGGGAGCGGTAAGGTCTATCTCGCTGCCCTGATAGGTTATCTTTGTCCTGCCGCCGTTTACCGCCTTGCAGCAATGGTCTATGACGCCCTCGGCAAGCTCCATCATTCCCTTGTAGTCGGTGTATGCCTGATACAGCTCAATGGTTGTAAACTCGGGGTTATGGGTAGCATCCATGCCCTCGTTGCGGAATATGCGGCCTATCTCATATACCCGCTCAAGGCCTCCCACTATGCACATCTTCAGATGCAGCTCGGTAGCTATACGCATGTACATATCTATATCCAGCGTATTGTGGTGGGTTATAAAGGGCCGCGCGGAGGCGCCGGAAGCGGTAGTATTGAGTACGGGGGTTTCTACCTCTATAAAGCCCTTATTGTTGAGCCAGCTGCGCATCTCGGATATTATTATGCTGCGCTTTACGAAGGTATCGCGGACCTCGGGGTTTACGATAAGGTCTACGAAGCGCTGGCGGTAGCGAAGCTCGGGGTCCTTCAAGCCGTGGAACTTCTCCGGCAGCGGCCGGAGGGACTTGCTCAAAAGCTCCACCTTCTCGGCGTGTATGGATATCTCGCCGGTGCGGGTCTTGAATACCCTGCCCACCACGCCGATAATATCGCCTATGTCGAAGGTCTTGAACTGGGCGTAGCTTTCCTCGCCTATGTCGTCCCTCTTGACGTATATCTGTATGTCGCCCTTATAGTCCAATATGTGGGCAAAGCTGGCCTTACCCATAATGCGCTTGGACATCATTCTGCCCGCCACGCTCACCGTCTTATCCTCAAAGGAATCGTAATCTGAGGTTATGTCGGTGCTGTAAAACTGCTGGTCGTAGCGCACCTTTCTGAATGGATCCTGACCTGCGTCCTGAAGTGCCTTCAGCTTGTCCCTACGTATCTGCAAAAGCTCCGAAAGCTCCGCCTCCGTCATTTCCTTTGCCGGCTCCACATTTGGGTTCTGTGTCTTTTCTTCCATAGATTCCTCTTTTATCCTTATTACTTGCTTATGTTCAGTATTTCAAACTCTGCCGGGCCGCCGGGGGTCTGAATGGAGACTGTCTCATGGAGCTTATGCCCCAGCAGGCCCTTGCCCACGGGGGATTCGTTGGATATGCGCTTCTCCATGGGGTTTGCTTCCGCGCTGCCAACTATCTGGAAGGTCAGCTCCTGATTGAGGGTCTTATTCTTAACGGTTATGGTGTTGCCGACGTTTACGACGTCGGTATTGATGTTGTCCTCGTCGATTATGACCACGTTGCGCAGCATGGCCTCTATTTCCACTATTTCGTACTCCATACGGGCCTGCTCGATCTTGGCCGCGTCGTACTCCGCGTTTTCAGACAGGTCGCCGAAGGAACGGGCTATTTTTATCTGCTCCGCTATCTCAGTGCGGCCCGTGGTTTTAAGGTACTCCAACCGCTTCTCGTATTTCTCAACGCCTTCTTTGGTAAGACGAACTTCTGCCATTACTTTTTCCTCCTTAACATAGGTAAAATAATTATATGTGCGCCGTTTCCCTTTGTCAAGGAAAGCAGTCTGTTTTCGGGAAAAAACGGGCAGGTATCACACTTTGTTCATTTGCGCCGCGCCCTGCCGTGTGCTATTATATGATAGGGATTGAATGTGTAATTATTCCCGGTATCGCCAGGGGCTTTGACCCCTGACTTCAAATGCGCAACAAGGAGCTTTGATAATGCCTAAGAATCAATACGCCATCGCCCGGCGCTCAATATGGTATCTTCTCAGGACGCTGCTGGTCATAGCCCTCATCGTAGTTCTGTGCCTTACCGCCTTCGTCACCGCCATGCACATAAGCAATATATACATTCTGGTCACGGAGGGCCTTGAGCTGCGTGCGGGGTACATTTTGCAGGGGGGTGAGATAGCGCCGCTCACGGAATACTTTACCGAGAACTTCATCGCTCAGGACCCGGCGCTGTACGCCGGCACCTACTCCAGCTTCAACGTCACCAACTTCATATATAAAATAGAAGTGAAGAGCCTCCTGACCCTGCCCGGCGACAGCACCGCCACCGTCAAGGTATACGAAAAGATGCTCTCCGTTTCCGGCTCCCCTATGGAGGGTACAGACCCCGAGGCACAGCTGCCCCAGTGGATACCCGCCACATACAATGTAAAGCTCAGGAAGATCAAGGGCCGCTGGTACATCAGCGACATGATACTGCTCAAGCAGAATCCCGCCGAAAAGCCTCTGCCTACGCCGGATTATTCGCAGATGAAGACCCCTGAGCCATAGTTTGGAATAATGAAGCTTTCCCTTTTTAAAACCGAATTTCCCATCATGCTGGCCCCCATGGCGGGGTTTACCGACATGACCTACCGCTCCATATGCCGGGAGCACGGCTGCGATTTCACCTTCACCGAAATGATCTCCGCCAAGGGTCTGAAGTACGGCGGCAAGAGCGCCGACCTCATGGAAACCGCCCCCAACGAGCGTCCCTGCGGCATACAGCTTTTCGGCCGTGACCCCGCGATAATGGCGGAGATGGCCCGCCGCATCTGCGGCGAGAACAAGGGCGAACTGGCCCTCATAGACATCAACATGGGCTGCCCCGCCCCCAAGATAACAGGCAACGGCGAAGGCAGCGCCCTGATGAAGGAGCCCGGCGTGGCTGCAAGGGTGATAGAGGCAGTGGTCAAGGCATCGGCCCTGCCCGTATCAGTAAAATTCCGCAAGGGCTGGGACAGCGGCCACGTCAACTGTGTGGACTTTGCCCGCATGGCTGAGGCCTCCGGCGCTGCCTTTGTGACCATACACGGCCGCACCCGCGATCAGATGTACTCAGGCGCTGCGGACTGGGAGGTTATAGCTGAGGCCAAGGCAGCCCTCTCTATCCCGGTAATAGGCAACGGCGACGTGACAGGCGGCAGCTCCGCCATAGCGATGCGGGATTACACCGGCTGCGACGGCATTATGATAGCCCGGGGCGCGCTGGGCAACCCTTACGTTTTCCAAGAGGTAAAGGCAGCCTTTGCAGGCGTTCCCTACACTCCTCCCTCCAACGCTGAGCGTCTCGACCTTGCCATCGCCCACGTCAGGGGGCTTGTGGCCCACAAGGGTCCCCACGGCGTAATAGAGATGCGCAAGCACATAGCCTACTATGTCCGGGGCATGAAGGGCGCCTCCGCCTTCCGCACCGCCGCCACCCTCGCCCCCACGGCGGAGGCGCTGATAGAGATGATAGAGGAATACAAGAGCAGCTTAGAATAGCAAAAAAGCCGGACAAGCGTCCGGCTTTTTTATTTTTGAGCTTATGCGGTCAAAACTTACTTGATCTCGCAGGTAGCGCCAACTTCCTTGAAGGCGGCGGCGATCTTCTCGGCATCCTCCTTGGATACGCCTTCCTTGACGGCCTTGGGAGCGTTGTCTACGACTTCCTTGGCTTCCTTCAGGCCCAGGCCGGTCTGCTCGCGGACGACCTTGATGACCTTGATCTTCTCGGGGCCGACTTCCTTCAGGATTACGTCGAACTCGGTCTTCTCTTCAACTGCCTCAGCGGCGGCGGCGGGGCCGGCTACTGCAACGGCGGTGGCGGCGGCGGATACGCCGAACTCCTCTTCAAGAGCCTTTACCAGGTCGGCCAGCTCCAGAACGGTCATGGCTTTGATATCTTCAATAAACTGTTCCTTGTTAAACATTGTTTGATCCTCCTGTTAATATTTTGTATTTTGTCAGGCTGCGATTACTCGGCAGCGTTCTCGCCCTTCTTGGCGATCTGGTCCAGCACGATGGCAAGACCGGAGATAGGGGACATCATGCTGCCAAGCATTCTGGAGAGCAGCACCTCGCGGGAGGGCAGGTCGGCCAGAGTGTTGACTGCTGCGGCATCAGATACGGTACCGTTGATGATACCGCCCATGATCTCGCACTTCTTGTACTTCTTGATTGCGTCTTTTAATACCTTGGCAGGGGCGACGGGATCTTCGTGACCGAACGCGAAGGCGTTGGGGCCTTTCAGCATGGTGTGGAAGCTGTCGTCGATACCGGCGGCGTGGGCGGCGCGGGAAACTATGTGGTTCTTGAGAACGACGTATTCAACGCCTGCCTTGCGCATATCGCTGCGAAGATTGGTTACTTCTTCCGCATTGAGTCCGCGGTAATCGAAAACTATTACAGACTGGGCGTTGGCGATCTTCTTGCTGATTTCCTCGACCTGCGCAGCCTTTGCCTGAATGTTCTGAGCATTTGCCATGGTTTCACCTCCTATAAAAATTAAATCCTTTGCCAAAAGACAAAGGACGAAACCTGCATGTGACGCACGATGCTGTATTTCATCACCTCGGCAGGATTTACGCTTTCGCTACCGGCTGTCTTTGGCAATACTTTTTTGATTTCCGCAGGATAGTCTATCAGACTACCCTGCGGTTGTCAAGCTTTTTTAGCCCAATTCCCTATTAGAACTTGAGGGCGTTGAACTTTACGCCGGGGCCCATGGTAGTGGACACTACCAGGCTCTTGATGTAGGTGCCCTTGGCGGCTGCGGGCTTAGCCTTGATGATGGCGTCCATCAGGGTGTTCAGGTTCTCTTCCAGCTTGTCTACGCCGAAGGAAACCTTGCCTACGGGAACGTGTACGATGGAGGTCTTATCTACGCGATACTCCACCTTACCGGCTTTGATCTCGTGGATCGCCTTGGTGACGTCCATGGTGACGGTGCCGCTCTTGGGGTTGGGCATGAGGCCCTTGGGGCCCAATACGCGGGCGATGCGGCCAACTACGCCCATCATGTCCGGGGTAGCTACGCAAACGTCGAAATCAAACCAGTTTTCGGTCTGGATTTTCTTTACCAGATCCTCGTCGCCTACATAATCAGCGCCGGCTTCCTGTGCTTCCTTGGCCTTGTCGCCCTTGGCGAAAACCAGAACGCGAACCTTCTTGCCGGTACCGTGGGGCAGAACCACAGCTCCGCGGACCTGCTGGTCAGCGTGGCGGGGGTCTACGCCCAGGCGGGCGGATACTTCGATGGTCTCGTCAAACTTTGCCTTGGCGGTGGCGAGTACGGCCTCCAGACCTTCCCGGGGATCGTACAGCTTCTGCTTATCGAAGGACTTTACGCTATCCCGATATTTCTTTCCGTGCTTCATTTTGAATAGCCTCCTTCTTAGTCTACCACTACTATGCCCATGCTGCGGGCGGTGCCTGCTACCATGCTCATGGCCGCCTCTACGCTTGCAGCGTTAAGGTCGGGCATCTTGAGCTCGGCGATCTCCTTGACCTGAGCCTTGGTGATCTTTGCAACCTTTTCCTTATTGGGCTTGCCGGAAGCGGTCTCGATTCCGCAGGCCTTCTTGATAAGAACGGCGGCAGGGGGTGTCTTGGTGATGAAGGTGAAGGAGCGATCCTGATAGACGGTAATGACTACAGGGATGATGAGGCCTGCCTGCTTGGCGGTCTTCTCGTTGAACTCCTTGCAGAAGCCCATGATGTTCACGCCGTGCTGGCCCAGAGCAGGACCTACTGGCGGAGCGGGTGTTGCCTTGCCGGCGGGGATCTGCAGCTTTACGTAGCCGGTGATCTTCTTTGCCATTGTGTAAGTTTCCTCCTATATATTGTGGTGCGAGCGGCTGGCCATGGCGCGGCCTGCCTCCCACTTATGCAAGCGCAGATACGCATACATACAAATTGGGTCGTTGGGGGCTTGCCCCTTAATTTTTTAGAAATCTATATTTTTTGGACTGCGATATAGTCCAGCTCCAGCATGTTCTCCTTGCCAAACATGAGCACGGCAAGCTTTACCTTCTGATTCTCGGGGTCCAGTGCCTTGACCGTACCCACGAAATTCTCGAAGGGGCCGGAGGTGATACGTACGTTTTCACCCACCGCCACGTCCAGCTTCAGGGCGATACGTTCAACGCCCATGGCCGTCACTTCTTCGTCTGTAAGGGGTATCGGTTTGGATCCGGGGCCTACGAATCCCGTTACGCCGCGGGTATTGCGGACGACATACCAGGTCTTGTCATTCATGAACATCTTCACCATGACATAGCCGGGGTAAGTCTTGCGCTTGGTTACCTTGCGCTTGCCGTCCTCCCTGATCTCAACCACCTCTTCGGTGGGGTATTTGACCTCGAGTATCATATCCTGGAGGTTGCGGTTCTTAACGGTTTTTTCGAGGTCGGTCTTCACCTTCTCCTCGTAGCCTGAATAGGTATGCGCAACATACCACTTTGCTTCCTCGGACATACTCTCTCCTTAAATTAACGTTTCCTGAATTACAGGCTTGCAAGCAGGCCGAGGCCCTCGCCGAATACCAGATCCAGCGCGTAGATCACTACCGCCATCAGCAGGATAAAGGCAATAACAGTAAGCGTGTAGGAAACGATTTCTTTCTTGGTGGGCCAGGAAAGCTTCTTAACTTCGCCGGACACTTCCTTAAAGAACTGTCCGAAGCGACCGGTCTTCTTCTCCTTATTCTCGTTTGCCATGCTCGTAGCTCCTTAAAAATTACTTGGCTTCCTTGTGCAGCGTGTGCTTGCGGCAGAAGCGGCAATACTTCATAAACTCGATACGATCGGGGTCGTTCTTCTTGTTCTTGAAGGTGTTGTAGTTTCTCTGCTTGCATTCGGTGCAGGCCAGGGTGATCTTAACGCGCATTTTTTCTTCCTCCTGAGGATTTAACGCAGGACGTGATCTTCGCCCTGACGCTACTATTTTTTCATACCTAAATAAACCCCCACCATGGGGGATACCTTTAGTAATCTACCACAAGTCGGGGGCGCTGTCAATGAAAAATTCGTTTATTTGCGGGAGTTTTTTTATATTAAAAAGGACTCTTGTGGTATATACGGGCGCATATGCGTATATGTTGTGGTCACTGCTCCCTTCTCACCCTCACCCAGTATCCGCTGCCGTCCCTCGCCCTCAAAAATCTGTCAAACCCCTTGGGTCTCCTTCCGGGGCGGTACTCTCCCGGCAGGGCGTGTATCCGATATGTAGCTCCCTGCATACGGGCCTCCCCCTCGAGATAATACCTGTCCGTGCCGGGGTAGCTTATGCGCTTCCACCGCGAAAACGGGAAGGCCTCCGGAAATGGGTTCACGGCATCCTCGTTCCTGTCCGCCGGTTCCTCCTTGGGCGGCGCGGACTGCCTGCCCATATCCTGGGGGAAAAGCTCCGCCGCCCTTTGCAGTATTTCCAGCAGCGCCTGGCTCTGGGGCGGCCGCTGTCTGGGTTGCTGCGGCTGAGACTGCCCCCCGCAAATCTGCCGCTCAGGGGCGGAGGGTTTCTCCGCCGGCCGCTCCTTGTCGCATCGGGGCTTCTCCGGTACCGGATATCGCAGCATTATCTCCGCCTTTGCCCGCTCCATCAGCTCTTTCCGGCCTGCAAAGCCGCCCGTAAGCAGTACCGTCCCGTTTTTTACCGCCATTGCCCCCACCGGTATGAAGGGAGGCCTTCCTCCCCTGCAGGAATTTCCCTCGCCGTCGAACAGCCACAGCTCCCCGGGCCCGCCGTACTTTACCGCCGCGCCGGACCTGTCTCCATTTATCTCAAGCAGTGCCTTGCCCGCCCTGCCCGTCATAACCATGAGCCTCTTCATACGCATGCTCCCCGGGTACAGTATTTCTATTGGTATTAAAATATGATATAATTTTAAAAATTAGTAGAGACAAAGGAGCTAATATGCGCCCGCTCAAAATAGCCGCAGCCGTATTGTGCTGGCTGCTCATAATACTGGCCATACTCTTCACCGTGCTGGATATACAGCTTTCGCCGGAGTCCAGCGCGCAGCAGCGGTTTCTGCGCTTTTATTCCGAATACGGCACAGAGGAGAGGTTCGGCATAGAGCCCAAGCAATGCGCCTCCGCCCTCATGGCCATGATACAGTACATGCGGGGGCATCGGGACTCCATACAGATAACCGTCGAGGAATACGGCTCGACGGTGGAAATGTTCAACCGGCAGGAGATAGACCACATGGTTGACGTAAAAAACCTCTATCAGTCCTTCCGCAAAAGCCAATTAGCCGCCATAGCCGCCTTTGTCATGGTTTTGCTGCTCTCCCTTTCCGAAGGGAAGAAGGGCCGGAGCAGTATAACTTTAAGGTCGCTGGCCGTGGCCGTCATAATATTCTTTATTATATTGGGCGCCCTCGGCATATGGGCGTATACCGACTTTACCGCCTTCTGGACAGCCTTCCATCACCTGTTCTTCACAAACGACCTGTGGCTCATGGACCCGGCGGTATGCCGCATGATACGCATTT
>OLXL01000196.1_pt1 | contig 35256 bp, 27 predicted proteins | sample 1673891 | NCBI WGS metagenome assembly OLXL01 (sample SAMEA103958131, study PRJEB25191) | human gut metagenome | reverse complement strand
CAGAAGGGAAAAGGCGCAAGCAGATGGCGCAGGTGAATCTGGAAATAGTATTAGATGCCCGTCAAGCCGCTGCGTTCCACGCCCTCCATGAACCGCTTCTGAAGAATCAGGTAGAGAATCAGAATCGGCAGGATGCACAGGAACGTCGCCGCCATCAGCATCGCTTCGTTGAAGATGATGCCCTCAATGTCGCTGGTCTGAATCATGGTGTGCTGCTCCTTGTCCAGCTCCGCGTAAAGATTCGGCAGGCTGTTGGGCAGCATCTTCAGCCAGACAGAGTTGAAGTAGACCCCCGGCTCGAAGTAGTCGTTCCAGTGCCAGACGATGGAGAGCACCGTGCATACTAACAGCGACGATTGGCTCATCGGCAGCATAATGTGCAGGAAGGTGCGGATTGGCCCGCAGCCGTCCACGCGGGCGGCTTCCTCCATCTCGTAGGGCATCCCGGAGAAGAACTGCCGGAAGAGGAAGATGAAGAACGCGCCGTTGAGCCCGAAGCCCAAGAACGACGGTACCACCAGCGGCAGATAGTACTCGCTGTTGAGCCAGCCCCAGTTGGAGAACTGCATGTACTGCGGGATGATGACCGTCTGCACGGGCACGAGCATCGTCAGGATGACCATCGCGAAGAGCGCACCCTTGAAGCGGAATTTGTACCGCGCGAAGGCGTACCCCGTCATCGCGCAGGAGAGCACATGCCCCAGCGTGCAGATAATCGCCACCCGCGCGCTGTTCCAGACGTAGCTCTTGAACATCAGCTTGCGGTACGCCACGGCGTAGTTGCTCCATGTCAGCTGCGAGGGCAGCCATTTGACCGTAATGTTGATCAGGTCGTCATCCGTCATCAGCGACTGCGTAATCATCTTGATGAACGGGTACAGGAACACGAAGCTGAGCGCGCAGAGCAGGAAGTAGAAGCCGAAGCGAATCACGCCGCCGCGGACGAGGCGTGACCAATGGCTGCTGCTCCGGCGCAGGCTCACATGGTTGTTTTTCGCCATCATTCTCACTCCTTCCCGCCGGATACGAACACGAATTTGCCCATCACGCCCATGCTGATGCCGCACAGCAGCAGCGCAAAGGCGAAGTACACCCAGCTCATTGCCGCGCCGTAGCCGAACTGCTGATTCGTGAACGACTGCTTGTAGATGTAGTCAATCACCGGGTTCGTCGCATCGGTGAAGAAGGCGACGATGGTGTAGACGAGGTTCATCAGGATAACCGGAGAAATCATCGGCAGGGTGATTTTCCAGAACATCTCCCACTCCGTCGCGCCGTCAACGCGCGCTGCCTCGTAGAGCGAGGAGGAAATGCCCTGCAAGCCCGCCAGAAACAGCACAATCTGCACGCCGGACTTCCACAGCACCACCGTGATGCGGTCGAGCACCCCCTGCAGGAACTCCGTCAGGCTGTGCCCCAGCAAATCGGCAATCAGCTGCGGCACAACGATGCCCGTGGTGATGGTCGTGCCGTCCGCGCCCATGCCGAGCATCTGCTTCATGACATAGCCCGCGCCGAGCAGCACCGGAATGAAGAACGCCGCGCGGAAGAACCCGCGTCCCTTCATCGGGCGGTTAATCAGGATGGCAATCGCCAGCGAGAACACGAGGCAAATCGGCGTATTCAGCAGCGTGTCCGACACCGTTTGCAGGAACATAGGCACAAAGTTCAAATCGTAAAAGAAGATGTGGCGGTAGTTCTCCAGCCCCACAAAGCCCATTTGGAAGCCCTTCATCTTCACAATTTCCGAGAAGGACAGGCGGATGGACGTGGTAATCGGCCCTAAGAAGAACAGGCAGAACCCCACCAGCCACGGCGCGAGGAAAATCAGCGCCTCGAAGGAACGCTTGCGCTCCATCGTCATTCTGCCGCCCGCCTTGCGGAAGGGCTTGCCCAGCGCTTTTCCGATGCGCTTCAGGAAGTTTTCAATCGGCAGAAGGCCTTTCCGAATCCCCCGGCGGATGGGTGCAAGCACCTTCCCTGCCGGCTGAAGCGCCTTGCCGATGGCGGATTCCGAAATCCAGCGCGGAAAATCCGTGTAGACGAACACGCCAATCAGCAGCAGCGCCGCCACCGCCATCACCCAGTCGTGATAGGCGACAAACACGATACCCGCGAGGATGAGCAGCGTCAATGCCGCCCGTCCGGCGCGCTGCCACCCGCCTGCTTTTGCACCGTGATTCACTGCGCTCCCTCCTTCGTCACCAGATAGCCCATTGCGGGGATGGTCAAGCCGTCCGCCTGCTGGTCGTGGTCAGCGTAATTGACGTACACCTGCATCCCGTTGTCGTACCGCACGCGGATGAGGTCGCTGGAAATCTTCGTGTGCTCCATCATCAGCGCGGTGCGCAGGTTGTTCAGGTCGCCATCCGCAAAATCCGCGGCAATTGCGGATACCTTGTCCAGCCACGCGCTGTACTGCGCCGTGAACAGGCTCTGATAGTCCGTGTACATCAGCTCTTCGGTGCTGCTCCACGTCAGCTCGAAATACGGCATGTAGCCCATTTCCACCCAGCGGAGCATCTCGCGGTCTAAGTCGCTGGAGAGGTTGCCGGGTGTGGCGGTGTACGCGCGCACGCCGTGCATCACCAGCTGGTAGAACGGCACAGCCTCGGTCGTGAACTGGAAGCCGCTGTCCTTGTAGGGCACTTCGGTCAGCAAATCCGCATACGGCGCTGCCCAAATCGCCCCTCCCTGCACGCTCACCTCGCCCAGACTCGCCCTTGCGTCCGCCAGCATCTGCTGATAGGCTTCAAGCGTCTGCTCGGTCGTCCACACATGCCCGCGGTTGTAGTTGAACGGAATGTACTGCCCCACGCGCTCCAGCCGAAGCCCGCTGACGGACAGCTTTTCGGCTTCCTTGGCAAAGGCTTCGTACTTTTCGCGAATGACCTCCGGGCTGAGGATGAACGTTTCCTCGTCCGGGTCGGTCAGGATGGCGTAGTTGGAGAGGTACACCACGTCGTTGCGCTTGGAGTAGCTGCGGGTGTCCGTGTCCGCCTCGACGAAATTCGCCGTCAGCGAGAGCGTCGACCCCAATTCCGCCGCTTTCTGCGCCAGCGCGGTCAGGTCGCTGTTCTTGCCAACACTGCGTTCCACTGGCAGCGCGTCCGGCCAGTGCCCGTAGCCGCCCTTCGTCCAGCCCTTCAGGGCATACTTGACCTGCTTCACGCCAGCTTCCGCGAAAATATCGATGATTTCGCCCACCTGCGCCAAGGTGGTCACGGTGCGCTGGGCGTCAAACAGCAGCCCTTTTTCCGGCGCGGAGAGGAACAGGTCAATCGCGATGGTCTGCTCGCCCACGTCGGCGGTCAGGCCGCGCTGCATTAGGTAATCGCGGTAGGTGACCGCCATATCCGAGTAGGTGTCCTTCCCTTCCGGCAGGAACAGCAGGCGCACGGCGTAATCCACCGGCATCGCGTTCTTGTCGTAGGTCTTGATGGAGCGGCTCGTCACGCGCATGTCATCAAATCCGCGGCGGTACTGGAAGTTCGCGCACACGGTATTGACCGCCACAATCTTGGTGGACGGGCTGACGGAAATTCGGGTGCTCTCCGCGCCCTCCTCCACCACCGCCAGCATCGCGTTTCCGCCGATGGAAATGCCGTAGACGGGCATCATGACCGTCGGCTGCTCCTGATCGTAGAAATCCAGCATCTGCTGCGATTTTTCGACGTTTCCGTAGATGCTGAAGTACTGCGACAGCTCCTTGAAATGCGCGTAGTCGTCGAATTTCAGGATTGCGCCGCATCCGTCCGGGTAGAACAGGAAGCCGTCCGCGTTGTCCGAACCGGCGCAGAGGTACGGCATCATGTCGATGGAGACGATGGAGAAATCCGCATAGCAGTTGATTCTCTCGTACGGCACGCGCACCAGCACGCTTTCGTCCTCCAGCAGCACCTCCACATCCAGCGCAACGCCCGTCGTCGCCAAATCGTAGTGGAGGATGACGCCGTTCTCCACAAGGTCGTAGCTTGCGCCCAGCTGCGATTCGTTCAGCAGCACGGCGTTGGTAATCGAGCCTGCGCCCTTGACGAGGTTCGTGACGTTGACCGTCAGCAGCGAGTTCGCTTTCTTCTGGTTCAGCCCCGCCAGCTTGCCGGTGAACGTCGGGTCATTCATGCTGGATGACCATGTGACCCCCGTCTGCTTATCCAGCACCTCAAAGCCGCACAAATCCACCGAGAGGGACAGCGCCAAGCGGTCGTTTTCTGCCACGGGGATGCGCGTCTCTTCCGCCGCCGCGACGCTGAATACTGCCAGCAGCATCATCAGCAGGCATACAAGCATCCGTTTTTTCATTTTCTGCCTCCTGATTCAGTCAATTCTGTAAATCACTTCGTAGAACATTTCGCGAATCATCCCCACAAACTGGGATGCAATGGTGAACAGCAGCACCACCATCGCCCAAATCATCACCATCGTGAAGAGGGAGAGGAAAATCATCAGCACCGTTTTGCCGACGGAGTAGCCGTTCATTTCCTTGAGCGCGAGTATCATCAGCAGCACGACCCACGCCAGCACGCCGACCTCCAGCGTCGCGAACAGCCCTATTTGGCTGCCGTCCATGATGCGGGAAGCAAGCGTCAATATCGGCGTAAAGACGATGTAGGGTGTGAGCGCGTAGGCGGAAAACAGCAGCGTTTCGGAAAGCAGCGTTTCGCCGTCCAAAATCGTGGTCATCATGTAGCTTGCCAGCACCCACGTCAGCACGGGCACAAACAGCTTGCCGCACTCCAGCAGCAGGTTCGCCTTGCGCACGGACACCGATGCCAGCGGATAGTGCGTGCCGTAGATGGACAGGATGCGCACCGCCAGCGTCAGCACGAGCAGGACAATCACCGGCAGCCAGTTTTTCTTTTCGCCGCGGTGGCGCTTGATGTGCTCCGTCACAGCAATGGGGTGGTAGAGGGTCATCAGGCACAGCTTCAGGCTCTTCATGGTTCACAGCCCCCTTCCCATCTGCACATCGTCCGCCCACTGGTCGGCTTTCTTCTTGAGGAAGCCAAGCAGCTTCACCAGCAGCAGCGCGCCCACGGCAATGCCCAGCACAATCGGCACAAAGTGCTGCCGGAACGTCTCGTGCCGGTATTCCGCGAACGCCTCGGAGTAGCCCTCCTTGTCATCCGCCAGATAGTAGGATGCCAGCGCGTCCTCCCAGTTCTCCTGCTTGCCCATCACCTTCGCCACGCCCTGATGCGCCAGCGCGTAGTTGCTGTCGATTTTCAGCGCCTGCTGCCAGTAGTCCAGCGCCTCGGCATAGCGGCCTTCGCCGTGCAGCGTCACCGCCTGATGGATGAGCTTGATGAAGTGCGTCGGTTTGAACACGGTGATAGACCCCGTGTTGTAGTCCAGCACATACAGAAAGCCCTCGCTGTCATGGTCGATGGACACGGGAATCTGGAACAGCCCGCCAACCGTGCCGATGCCGCCGAAGGTGCACAGCAGGTTGCCTTCTTGGTCGTACTGGTAAATCAGCCCCGTGATGCGGTCAACCACGGTGATGATGCCGTTGTCCTCCACCGTGATGTCCGCCATCGTCGGGTGGAGCGGCTTGCCTTCCTTGTCCTCCAAGGTGAAGCCGTATTTCTTCGTCTCGTAGGTGTTGTTGCCGACGGAGTTCAGCTTGCGAATCTGCGCGGTTTCCTTGTTGGACAGGATGCCGTAAATCATGTTGTCCGCGCCGATGTAGAAGTTGGAGTAGCTCGCAGGCTCCTGCTTCACCGTGCGCTCAATCTGCGATTTTGAGCCGAACATGCGGATGAGCGTGCGCGAGAGCGAGAAGCCCACGTCGTCCGCGCCGAGGTAGCCGCGGAAGTTGTTCGCCTCGTCGATGGCAATCAGGTTCGCGCCCTTGAGGACGTAGATGTACCCCGTGTTGGCGACGAACAGCTTCTGCACGTCGAAGGTGAAGCTGTTTTCCAGCAGCGCCGAATCAGGCTTGCCATACGCCTTGCGGTCGGTGCGGTCGGCGTTCAGCGTCGCCAAGCGCAGATTGCCCGTGTCGGCAATCCAGATGGACAGGTCGTCGCCGACGTACACGCCGCGCGGCTTGGAGAGCTTCTTGCCGCACGCTTCGGTGATTTCCTCCAGCACCACGCCTTCGCGGTTCATCACCAGCACGCGGTTGTTCTCCGTGTCCGCGACGTAGAGCAGGTTGTCCTTGCCGATGAAAATGTCCTCCGGGTGATTCATGAAGCCGTAGTCATCAAGGTTCTTGAACGTCGTGTACACCTCATACGCCGCCGGAATCGGGATATAATTCTCGTCCTTGTCGGCGACGAAGGCATCGACCCCAACCGCCGCAAAGGCGCTTGACATCATCAGCAGTGCCGTCAGGAGACATGCGCAGAATCGTTTCATCATCGTTTGCCTCCCTTACGACTTGATGCCCGAATAGGACATGGTTTCCATCACCTTGCCGCGCATGATGGCGAACACGAGAATCGACGGCAGCGTGGTCAGGAACGTCGCCGCGCCCACCGTGCCCGCGCGCGCCACCACGCCCGCGCCGCCCGACATGGTTTGCAGCGCCAGCGGCATCGTCTTCAGCGCGTTGGACTGAATGAAGATGAGGGGCGAGAAGTAGTCATTCCAGTTGCTGACGAAGGAGAACACCGCCAAGGTCGTCCATGCGGGCTTGAGCAGCGGCATGGCAATCTTCCAGAAGATGTGCAGCTCGCGTGCGCCGTCGATGCGCGCCGCTTCCAGAATGGAGTCCGGCAGCTGCTCGCAGAACTGCTTGACCAGAAAGAAGTTGTACGCCACGGCGATTTTGGGGATAATCAGCGCCCAGCAGGTGTTCACGAGCCCCAGTTTGTTGACGACCAAGTAGTTGGGAATCGTCGTGACGTGGGTGGAGAAGGACAGCGCCGCCACCACGATGCCGAAAATGATGTTCGACCCCGCCGGACGGTGCTTCACCAGCCCGTATGCACCCAGACAGCACACCAGAATCGACGCGAGCACCGTCGCGACAGTGGTGAACAGGCTGTTGAAGATGTAGCGCGTAAACGGCACGGTGGAGGAGGAAAGCGAAGTCAGCAAATCCGAGAAATTGCGCAGCGTCGGCTTCTGCACGATGAGGCGCGGCGGATAGAGGTAGAGTTCATCCAGCGGCATCAGCGCGCGGCAGACCATTGCGAACAGCGGCAGCGCGCAGACCACCACCATCAGGCAGAGGAAGATGTACAGCATCACCCGCGAGAAGGAAGGCCGATGCATCCGAATGCGCTTTCTGCTGATTTTGAGGGATACCGTCGACATGTTTCGCACTCCTTTCTTATACTATTTCCAGATAAGAATGCGCCAAGATGCGCCGCGAATTTTTGCGTTCTGGCTAACACGAATGAAACGCAGCGTAGCAGCGCTACGCTAAGTGGAATGAGTGGACGCCAGAATCAAAAAGGCGCAAGCAGATGGCGCAGGCGAATCTGGAAATAGTATCATGTTTCGTCGTGGAACAGGCGCATACACAATCTGCCGAGGAAGAAGGTGATGAGGAACAGCACCATTGCCACGGAGGATGCATAGCCCATGTTGAAGCGGGTGAAGGCGTAATCGTACAGGTGGGCGACGATGGTGTGCGCGGCGTAGTTTGGGCTGGGCATACCCGCCACCGCCGTCGCCACGTCAAACACGGCGAACGCGCCCACGATGGCGTTGATGGCACCGAAGAGCATCTGCGGCTTCATCAGCGGAATAGTAATCAGCCGCAGCTCCTGAAACTTGTTCTTGATGCCGTCCACGCGCCCCGCCTCGTACATCGACGGGTCAATGTTCTGGAAGCCCGCGAGGAAGGACAGGAAGCCGTTGCCCATGCTCATCCAAATGGTGATAATCATGATGACCGGCAGGACGTAATCCGCATCCTTCGTCCACAGAATCGGCTCCATGATGATGCCGAAGCGCAGGAGCAGGTTGTTGATGTAACCGTAGCGGTCGCCGGAGAAGAGAATCAGCCAAATGGTGGACATTGCCACGCCGGAGGTGAGCGACGGCGCGTAGAACGCCATCGAGAAGAAGCCGCGCCCCTTCTTCACCAGCGTGATAATCCACGCCATGAGGAAGGAGGCGAAGTACCCCAGCGGCCCGGTGACGACCGCCAGCAGCAGCGTGTTCTTGAGCGAAACCAGGAACACGTCGTCGTCCAGAATCAGCTGTGCGTAGTTGCTTAAGCCCACGAACTTGGGCGCTTGAATCATGTTGTAGTTCGTCAGCGAGTAGTACATCGCCACGCCGACCGGCACGATGACGAAAATCGCAAACAGAACGAGGAACGGCATCAGGAAGGCGTAGCCGACCGCATTTTTGCGCAGCCACGCACGCATCCCTTTGTTTTTCTTCTGGCAGATGGCAGTCACGGGCTATCCTCCTTAATTATCCAATCCAAATTCCTTGCGCTTGTTGTTCAGTTCCTTGTTGATGTCCTTGACCGCCTTCTCCAGCATGTCGCGGGCATCCTTGTTGTTCACCACCACGCTGTTCCATGCGTTGATGATGTGCCGGCCCGTGAAGTAGCCGCCGGGCACAATCATCTGCTCGCGGGCGCTCTCCATCTGCGCCTTGATAATCTGCGCATGGCGGGCATCCCACGGGAGCGAGAAGAAGGATTCAACGTTCGCGGTGTTCCAGCGCGCGCCCGTGCCGAGGATTGCTTCCAATTCACGCCCGTAGCGCGTCTGCGTTTCCGCGCTCATCCACCACTTCAGGAATGTCCACGCCGCCTCCTGCTTGTCCGACTGGCTGAGGATGACCCCCGCCGTGGATGCCGTTGTGCCCACCGCGTGGCTGACTGTGCCGTCCGCCTGCACCGTGCCGGGGACGGGCGCAATCGACCAGCGGCCGTAGAGCTCCGGCGCGCTCGTGAGCAGCTGCAAGTAGCCCGTGTAGTTGCTGATGCCGATGGGCATCGTGCCCGTGCGGATGCGGGTGAAGAAGTTGCTTTCCGCGTCAATGCCGTAGTTGGCGTACATGTCCGTCCAGAATTTGAACGCCTTGTAGGCTTCAGGCGTGTCCAGCGCGGAGGATTCGCCGTCGCCGTTGTAGTATTCGCCGCCCATTTGCAGCAGCAGCATCGTGAAGCCGCGCAGCGCACCGGGCGAGTTGGAAGATACTGACGTGTCCACCGGCAGGGAGAAGCTCATGTTGTTCTCGTACAGCCGGGGCAGCACGCGCTGGTACAAATCCGTCCACGTTTCGGGCAGGTCGATGCCCAGCTCGCGCATCACGTCCTGCCGGTAAATCATGACGGTGAAGTCCATCGTCTCCGGCAGGGCGTACACGCCGCCGCGGTAGGTGTAGGGCACGAGGCTCGATTCGTAGAACTGGCTCGCGACCTCCTCAAAATCGTCGAATTGGGTCAAATCCACCACGGCTTCGCGGAAGGCGAACTCGCCGGGCAGGTTGTAGTCCACCGAGAGCGCCACGTCCGGCGCTGTGCCGGAGGTCACGCTGAGCAGAATGGTGTTGACTGACCCCGTCGCCAGCTGCCCGGACGGCAGCACATGCAGGTTGACGACGATGCCCGTCTTTGGCGTGAAGTCCTCGTCTGCCAATTCCTTCAGAATTTCGCCCCACTCCGTGCCGCGGCCAATCCACACATCCAGTACCGTTTTTTCCGCCTCATCCGGCGCGTTTTCATCCACAATCAGCCCGACGGAATCGTAATCCTTGTAGAAGGACGCGAGGAAGTTTTCCACCGTCACGCCCATGCGCTGGAAGAAGTTCGACGTGGTGATTTCCACCTTTGCTTCCGGCGCGTGCACGACGATGTAGTCCACCGCCAGCGGGCACTTCTCAATGGACGAAATGTACGTGCCGAGGTTGGACTGCGCGTTGTCCATGTCGCTGAGCGCGCGCGGGATGCGGTCAACATCCTCCGCGAAGAAGCGCATTTGGTCGATGATTTGGCGATAGTTGCTCTCCATCGAGGTCGTTTCGTTGGAGATGGAAGCCAGCAAGTCGGCGCTTTCCTGCAAGCGGTCGACGAGATGCAGCAGCTGATCGGACAGCCCCGGCATCGTGCGGTAGAGGTCGTATTCGTAGTTGTAGTCAGGGTCAGTGCCCGTGATTTTGACGATTTCGCGGTGAATCTCGCTGAGATACGCGGTGTCCGCCTCCGTGCGCGTCATAATTTCGCCAATCGCCCCCAGCTTCACGGTCATCGTCAGCGTGTGCGTGCCCTTCGTCAGGTGGAAGAGGTACGGTTCGCCGTCCGCGCCGTGCAGCGTCTCGGCATACCACTGGTCGCTGTACGGGAAGGAGTACAGCCGCAGCTCGTCGAAGGGAATTTCGCCGTCCACCATAATCTGCCGATAGGAGGGCATCCCCGCGTCGTTGTTCTGCTGCACCTTCAGGGTGATGGCGTACAGCCCGTCCTCCGGCACGTCGAAATTCCACGCGACCGCCGCATTCCCCAGCCGCCAGCGCCAGCCGCCCATCACATTCAGCACGCGGTTCGCGCCGGAACGCGGCTCGGTCATCGGGTCGGCATCGGATTCGCGGCGGATGACGTTCTCACTGCGCCACGCGCTGTTTTCCGCCTGAAACTTGATTTGCACGTCCTTGTCCGCCGCTTTCAGTCCCTGCGCCGCGTAGCCCGCCGCCGCTTCCGCGTAAGTCGGATGAGCCGCCGGGGCGACCAGCGCCAGCGTGCCCAGTGTCACCGGCTGGTCTACATAATGTAGGGAAATCTCGTGGCGGCCCGCCGTCAGGCAGAATTTGAGCGGGTCAACATACACACCCTGCCCATCCGCCGCGCGGACGGTCTGCCAGAGGTGGATTTCATCCTGCCGCGCCCACACTTCATCGTCGATGGAGTTCTTGCGGCCGATTTCGCTCGCCCGCTCCACAAAGCGGCGGTATAAGCAGATGTTGTTCGCTTCCTCATACGGCACGATGCCGTCGATGGTCAAGCGGCGCTGCACTTTCGCCTCGTTGCCGTCCTGCGCGAAGTAGGTGATTTCCAATTCGTACAGTCCAGTCACGGGCACATCCACCGTCCAGACCGCCGTGCTTTCGCCGTCGCCGGTGATGATGGTCTCCTGCGCAAGCACCGCATCCCCCGACAAAATCGCCGCGCTGGGCAGCAGTTCAATCCGCGTACCTGCCGGCGCGTTCGGGGTATCCTGATACGATGCCAGCGCCTCGTCATAGCCGATAGCGGTTTCCTCGTTCAGCGCGAAGAAATCCGACCATTCCTCTGCCGACGCAGTGAATGGCAATAAGCAGCAAATCGCCAGAATCAGAGACAGCACGATGCTACGCTTCACTTGGTTTTTCCTCCTCTTCGGCGTGCCCCGCTGCACACCGCCGTCATTTTCGGGGGGACTTGTTTCAAGCGTATTCTCTCACAGGCGGCGGCGGTTTTCAATCTTCAAAATGATGGTTTTTGTGTTTTTCGGTCGTCATTTTCCCATGCAGGACACAAAATCACCACCTAAAAAATTGTAGATGCCCCCTTTTTATATGCAGTATTTGCGTTTCGCCCCCTCTTTCCTTGAAAAAATGGTGGATTTGTGATAGAATAAACCCATGTGACTGGGAGGAGAAGGGAACATGTTCGGGCATCATTCCAAGACGTACTATAAGTATCTGGCATCCTATGGCGCGCTGCTGCTGACCGCCATCATCGCCCTCGTTTTCGTGTCGCAAGTGTTCTTCATCCGGCAGCTGCGGACGAATCTGGAGGACAACCACCGCGCGCTCGTGCAGCAGAGCGTGCAGGAGATGGACAGCGACCTCCAGCAGATTTACGACATCGAGTACCAGATTTCGACAGTCAATCAGAATTTCTTTTCCTATTATTTAGAAGCGCCCAGCCCCGTGCGCGACCTGCGGCTGGTGAACGAGTTCAAGAATCTGCTTGCCCCCTCCACCCTGATTTCCGAAATTGCGCTGGCGGACGCGGACGCCAAGATGGTGTACACCTCCACTGCCGTGTACTCCGCCGCGCTGTTCTTCGACCGCATCTTCTCCTTCCCGGAAGGCGACCCCGTGGCGAGCAGCCTTGCCGACAGCAACCGCCGCATCATCCGCACGGCACAGCGGAGCGGCAGCGCGGAACGCTATCTGGCGTTCATCAACACGCCGTCGGTCTTTTCGCGCCTGCAAAACAGCGTCCTGATTTTCTTCGTGCAGGAGCGGCACTTTCTGTCCTTCCTCTCGCCGGAGAGCGCCCCCAGCCAGCAGGGCGCGATACTGGACAGCAGCGGGCAGGTCGTCGTATCGACGATGGCACTGGATGCGCCGCTGACCGACGGCATCAGCACCATCCGCCTGCACGGCACGAATTACCTCATCTACCGCGAGCCGTCCTCCGTCCTGAACTGGACGTACTACTTCTTCCTCCCCGTGAGCGAGACGCTTGCGCCGCTCTACCGCGCACAGGCGATGCTGGCGCTGTTCCTGCTGGTGGTGCTGGCGGCGGGCACGCTGGTCATCCACTATGCGATGAAGGTGAATTACCGCCCGATACAGGAGCTGACCGAATCGCTGGGGCGGTCGGATGCGGATGATCTGGAGTCGCTGAAGGATGCGATTGCCTCCCTCGCCGAGCAGAACAACCACATGCGTAGTCAGCTGATGACCTCCCCCGACGGGCAGGCGCTGAAGGATTCGCTGCTGTTTTCGCTGCTCAAGGGCAAATTCGACTCTTTCGCTTCCTATAATATTGAGGCGGAAGCGCTGGGCATGTCCTTCACCAAGCCGTGCTATCAGGTGCTGATGCTGCGCGCCTTCAATCAGGATACCGCTATCCCCCGGCAGACGCTGTCCGCCATCTTTGCGGAGTGCTTCGGGGATGACTTCACATGGCAGTTCCGCGAGCTGTTCGAGCACTCCATGTTCGTCTGTCTGGTTGGCATGGAGGCGGACGAGGAATCGAAGCTGGCGGATTGCTGCCGCCGATTGCTGGACATCAGCAGCGAAAAATACAATCTCGTGTTCTCCATCGGCATGTCCAACTGCTACACCGACGTGGCGCACCTCTCCACCGCCTGTTTTGAAGCAACGCAAGCCGTCAAGGAGCACTTCATCCGCGGACAGCATCAGCTGATTCCGTATCACGAGCTGACGCGCACCCTTGATGTGCCGTCCTCCGACCGCCTCGCCCTCCTGAACGACCTGCCCGCCCAGACCCCGCAGCAGCAGATGCAGACCATCCGCCGCTTCATCGACGGGCTGAAGGCGGACTGCGTGCCCTCCCTGCTGGCGAAAAGCTACTGCAACTCCGCCGTGCAGCTGCTGATGGCGGGCGGCGCGCGGCAGGTGAACATGGACGACCTGTTCACCATCACCTATCTGCGCACGGTGGATGATTACCTTGCCTTCATGCTCCACCTGCTGGAGCCCGACCCGAAGGCGCTTGTGCCGGACACCGCCGAGAGCGGCGCGCCGGTGACGGAGCTGCTCCAGCGCATCTACACCTGCATCGCGGACAGCTACGACGACTGCAGCTTCTCCCTGCAGGACGTTGCCGCCAAGCTCGACCTTTCCTCCGGCTACTTAAGCCAGTACTTCAAGCAGCAGACCGGCGACACGCTGACCAGCTACGTCGCTGACCTGCGCATCCTCAAAGCGTGCTCCCTGCTGGAAAGCACGACGATGCCGCTGCAAATGGTGTCCGAGTCGGTGGGGTACTACAATTTGAACAGCTTTATCCGCCGGTTTAAGCAGATTACCGGGCTGACGCCGGGGGAATATCGGAAAACAAGGCAATAAAAGAGGGCAGGAGACGCGTTTCCTGCCTATTTTTGTGTGGATTTTTAGCTTTTCCCTTAAAACACAGCACGATTTAATACTATTTCCAAATGAGAATGCGCCAAGATGCGCCGCGAATTTTTCACGTTGGCTAACGCGAATGAAACGCAGCGTAGCAGCGCTACGCTAAGTGGAATGAGCGGACGCCAACGGGGAAAAGGCGCAAGCAGATGGCGCAGGTGAATTTGGAAATAGTATAAGGGAATCGTAAAGTGCACGAGGGGATTCTCTTCGGATTACACCTCCCGTATCCGCCCCTGCGCCATCTCCTGCACCGTGTCGCACAGCGCGTCGATGTCCTGCGCGAAGTGGCTGGCGAGCAGAATCGTCTTGCCCTGCGCCCTCAAGTCAAGCAGCAGCGTGCGAATCTCCGCAACGCCATTTTTATCCAGCCCATTCATCGGCTCGTCCAAAATCAGCAGCTCCGGCGCGTCCAGTAGCGCTTGCGCAATGCCCAGCCGCTGCCGCATCCCCAGCGAATACTGGCTCACCCGCTTTTTTGCCGCAGGGTCAAGCCCCACCAAGCGCATCAGCGCCGCCACGTCCTCGCAGCGCGCGCCGTTGCCTAACTTCGCCAGCCACAGGAGATTGCTCATGCCCGTCTCGTGCGGCAGAAAACCGGGGGTTTCAATCAGCATTCCCGTTTGGGGCGCAAAATCGCAGTCCGTGCCGATATTTTTGCCGAATACGCTGATTTTCCCCGCCGTCGGCCGCAGGAATCCGCAGATGCATTTCATCAGCACGGTTTTGCCGCTGCCGTTCCGCCCGATGATGCCGTGGATTTTCCCGCGCATCAATTGCAAGGTAACATCTTCCAAAACCTGCTCGCTGCCGAACGACTTGCTGACGTGCTGCACGTCCACGACGATTTTACGCATCCGAAACACCTCCTGCAAAGTTAAACTGGAAGGTACGCATTTTGATGGCAGCGAGCGCCAGCAGCAGCACGGTCAATCCACCCAAAATCAGGTAGGAGACGTGCAGCCGCGGCAGCAAATCGTAGCCGAAATTGTGCATGGTGTAGGTGGCGTGCTGCAATGGCGAGAGCCACGCCGCGAGCACGTTGGCGTAATAGCGCATCTCCGTGGGCAGGTGCAGCCACGCCATGAAGCGCTCCGGCGTCAGCACAAATCCGACAAAATTCAGCAAAATGGCGGCTAATATGCCTGTCTTCTTGCTTTTCAGCACAGTAAACAGCAGTTGCAGCATGGAAAGCAGCAGCACATACTGGAACATCAGCCAGAAAATCTGCGCGCAGCAGCCCCACGGCGTGGTCAGTTTGACCGTCTTTCGCATGACGGTGAGCGCGGTTTCAAATCCGGCGGGCGCAAAAGAGAGCATGGTCGCGGTCTCGCTCCAGCGATTCGTGGCGTACACATTGCAGCCGATGCACATCAGCATCGAGCTAAGCAGAATCATCAGGCAATAACCGAAAGTTACAATCAGCGTGGTGATGATTTGCCCGATGAGCCAGCTCCGCCGCGTCGTGCGGAAAATCAGGTAGCTTGCCGGCGTGTCCATGCGCGGGAGGGCGGAGAGCATCAGCATCAGCACCAGCGCGGCGTAGAGGATGCTGTCCCCGTCCGCGTAGCACCATACGAACGGCTCGACAAGCTGCACGCTGGTCAGGTACGTTCGGCTGATTTGCATCGTTTTGTCCGTCAGCAGCCAGCAGAGCAGGAAGCCCAGCGTCAGGCTTAAATAAAACCTTGGATTTTTTCGCAGGCTGTACAGATTCCACCCCGCGCAGACGAGGGGCGGCTGCATTTTACACATATTCCCGGACACCTCGCTTCAAAAAGACGATTTGCAGGAGGATGGAAACAGTTTCCATCCCCGCAAGTATCCCGTCTCCGCCGTCAATCCAGTTTATAGGATTTAGCATCACCGCCGCCGGGAAAAAGCGCTTGCCGAGCATCATCAGCGCGTAGCACAGGCACAGCGGGCCGAGGTGCGCGGCGGAGGATGTTTCCGTTGCCAGCGCCATCACGCATCCGACGCTCGCCCAAATGCCCCCGCAGAGCATCCGCCGCAGGAGCGCCGCATTAAACTCTGCGTTTATTTCCAGCAGGATGCCCCTGCCGCGGACAGCGTACAGAATCAGCCCCAACAGCCCCGCCGCCGCGGTCGCCAGCAGCGCCGCCCAAAACCAGCGCCCCGCGAGTGCGCGGCGGACATCGCAGACAATCGCTTTCATCGGCTTAGTACCCAAAGCCGCGGTCAATCACCGTGCCGTCGACAGCGCTGATGGTCAGCAGCGACTTCGCCGGGTCGTCCGCATCAAAGAAATCCCACACGGTCAACATGGAAAAATTCTCCGGATTATCCCGATTCTGCACTCGCGAATAGCTGAGCGTGATGCGGTTGACCGTCATTCGGTTCGCATCCTGATTCCTGTACGCCAGATACTGTTCTTGAAATTGATATTTCAGCGGCAGCAGCTGCGCGGCGATTGTCACAATCTGGTCGAACGGCAGCAGCGTCGCCGCCTGACCGGACCAAGGTCAATCGTGTGCGGCGCTTGCCACTGCATCCAAATCGCGCCATCGTAACGGTCAATAATGATTTTCAGCGCTTCGTACGGCGTTTTCAGCTGATAGGTGTCCTCAAAACTGTCGTACGCTTGGCAGTCCTCGCTCGTCCATGCCGTCGGCGCGCCGTTTACCTTTCGGGTAAAAATGAACAGATCGCCGCGCAGGCTGCTCATCCCGCCGTCGTACTCGTAGCCCATGCAGCGCCCCTCGTAGGCGAGCGCCGCCGGGCGGTATCCTCCAAATCGGCAATTTTCTGCTCCACCGTATCCGCCATGTGGTCAAACGCGCGCGCCAGCTCACCCACCTCGTCATCCGCCGAAATATTAACCCGCAGTTCATATGCCCCGCACGCGATTTTGTCCGAAATCTGTGCCAATTTCCGCAGTGGCGCGAGCGTTTTCCGCAGCATCAGCGGCAGCAGCACGCCGCACAGCAGCAGGCAGCCCAGCAGGGACAGCTGCGCCGCGCGCGTTAAATCGTTTATATGTTGATATGTCGATTCGATGTTCGCCGCGCGATAGACCGTCAGCGGCGTTTGCAGCACCGACATGGTTTGCGCGGATATCAGCAGGTGCGTCCCGCCCCGCTCGACGATGCGGCTGGCGGCGACGGCATCCTCCGCCATCGGCAGGGTTTCCATTGGCTGGCACGATGCCGTGTTGTAGTAGTACTGTCCGTCCATCACCAGCGACCACGTGCAGTCCCCTGTCTGCAACAGATGCGCATACGTCGAAAACGTGTACTGAATCAGCGCTTGCCGGGTGATGATATCCATGTCATAAGCGGTTGACGTACGTTCCAGCGTAGACAAGTGGTCGCAGAAAACCGCCGTGTCGCGCGCGCCGCTCTGGATCACCTGCTGAATCAGCTGGTCGGTCTCCTGTGCCACAAAATGGTACAGACACACGCTGACGGACAGCAAAATCACCGCAAGGGTGACGAGTGTCTGCTTGAGCCACAATTTCACGCCAGCACCTCCAGCCGATAACCAATTTTGTACACAGTGGCAAGTTCTCCGCCCAAATCCAACTTGCGCCGCAGTGCCGCGACGTGCACATCCACCGTGCGCGTTTCGCCGATGAACGCGTCGCCCCACACCTGATGCAGCAAATCCTCCCGCGTCATCACCATGCCCGGATGGCGGATGAACGTCAGCAGCAGCTCGTACTCCATCGGCTTCAGTAAAACCGGTGTTCCGCTTTTCGTGACTGTGTGGCTCGCCTCATCGACGGCGATATCGCGATACCGGAACCTCTGCGGATGCTTGTCCGACCGCGCGAGCACCTTTTCCATTCGCATGAGCAGCTCCAGAATGTCAAACGGCTTGACGAGATAGTCCTCCGCGCCCAGCCGCAGCCCGCGCACCCGGCTCTGCACGTCCGCCTTGGCGGAGACGAAAATGACCGGCACGCCCTGCGCACGCATGTGCGGCAGGAGCTCGAAGCCGTCGGTTTCGGGCAGCATGATATCGCACAGCGCCAAATCGAAGGGTTTATTTTGCAGCAGTTCCAGTGTTTGGCAGCCATCCGCCGTGCAAATGAGCTGATACCCGGACAGGCGCAGGTTGGATTCGAGCAGGCGCGAAATCGCCGCGTCGTCCTCGACGATGAGAATGCGTTTTGGCATGATTATCACCCACTTTAGTATAGCATGGGGCGGCGGGGATTGCGAGGGGCGGGGTGTAAATATGTTGTAAATTGTGGGAGAAGGGCGGGATGCGTACCTTCTGACACGGCAAGAAACTGGATAAAAACTGCGCGGCTTTGCCGTCATGGTGCCATCGCCGCGCAGCTTCTTATTGTTATTCCCCGCAAAACTTATCGCTGAATCCCCTCATGAAACAGATAGTGGTCAAAAATCCACACAACCTCGTGATCCAGTTCATTCTCCTGCAAATTCCATTCCGCGAGTTCCGCGCGAATCTGCGCTTTCTCTTCTTCCGTAAATCTGTCCAGCCGCCGATGATCCATGCACTCGATAAGGTCAATGCACTTGAAAAGCAAGCTGTCCGGATATAGCTGGGCGGCTTCCTGAAACAGCGTCTTCTTCCATTAAACCGCATTGTCGTCCGTTATCTTCCTGCCGTACATATAGTAATTGGTGTATTCCGGATTGAGATAAAAGCACATTTGCCATAGGAACTGCTTGCTCGTGCGGTAGTTTTTCAGCCCCCAAGAAATAATATCCAGCAGAAAAGCCTTGTAGAGCGAATACTCATTTTTCGCCTCCCACAGCGGGGAATTTTCCGAAAATTGAACCACCGTATCCGCATAGGCAACCATCTGCCGCAGTGCCAGCACAGTCAAACCCTCAGACGGCGGCTCCTGCTGCCACACGTCCTGCAAATAATGCAGAATCGGCAGGCGTTTTCCCTGCTGTTCAAGCTGGTATACTTCGGCTTTGATTTTGATGATGTCCATTGTTATCCCCTCGCTTATTTCGTCGGACAGCTGTTTGATATGGTAAAAGTTGCCCGGCGTTTTTTGCCAAACAGGCTATACGACTTCCTTGATGCATTTGTATTGTAGCACATTTTTTCAGCAAAAGCAGCGTGGAATTGTACTATCTGCGCTTGAAAGTTGGAGAAACTGTCAATGAAAAGAAAAAATCTTTCCAGCCGATGCTCTTCGCGCGTTTGGCAAGACGCACACAAGAGCGTCAACCAGAAAGAATTGTTCATTGTGGCTTACATCCTCGAATACATGGAGTACACAGGCTGTATGTAGATGCACCTGACAAGTCCAGCGGCAAGCGCAGACCGGCAAGCTGGAAGGCTGCAACAACAAAACCAAAGTTGCCAAGCGTATGGGCTACGGTTTTCGCGACGACGATTATTTCTTTTTACTTATTCAGTTCTTGTCGGTTGCCCCCAAGGTTCCGTGAAGAACCTTTTTATTATCCCACAGCTTTCCGTGATGAACCAAAAACTCCGCGTCCCCATGCAGCAGCACGAAAGCAGACGCGGATTTTGCTATGCATTTAAGGTAACACCGCACAGATGAGGTAGTCGGCTGGTGAATGGATTTTTCATCATACGATTTCCAGATAAGAATGCGCCATGCTGCGCCGCGAATTTCACTCTGCCCGAACGACCAGTACCCAGTCGTTATCCGGCGTAAAACGCTTGACAGGCTTGACGGCAATGCTTTCTTTTCCGGTCGCATCCATCAAAAAGCTCTCCCGACCGCTAACCGGATTGAACCAGCTGACCGTCAGCCTTCGTCCCGCATAGGGCGTCAAGGACAGCGTGAACGCTTCGCCGAGATAGGTATACGCAAAGAGGAAGTCATTCCCCGCAAAGACACTGATGCGGCGGTACTTTTTCCCCTGCGGCGAAAGCAGCAGCGCCGTTGCCTCATGACCCGATTGGTAATCGACGGATTCCATCAAGTCCTTCAGGATGCCCATCTGCTCCGAACCGACATGATGCAGTGAATCCTGCCATGTGTAGCGCACGCCAAAGGAACCGGGAATGGTCGGCGTATGGAAGAACTGCTGGATGCTGTTGTCGCCGTAGGTGTGTCCCATCGAACCCTGAAATACCGACCAGTAGGCATAGCGGCGAACATCCCACTCCCGCCAGTAGGGCTGGGAGAGATCGTGCAGACCTTGCAGAATTTGCTCATAGGAGGGTTCACCATCCAGCGTAGGCTTCACAGGGGTCATGGCGTAGTCGCGATCCACATAGCGCCAGTTGTCCTCCCCGAAGTAGGTTTCAGCGTCCAGCCGATTGTCGTCCCACGCGCCCAGCGTAACCTGATCATAGCGGCGATGCCCGGACTGGAACATATTGAAATCCAGCCACGGTTCATCGTGGAACCAAAGGGACGACGAAGTGCGCCCGAATAGATGGTAGCCCACCAGTTTGTCCGGATTCAGCTGCTTGAACAAGCGTCCCTCCCGGCAGTACAGATCATGCTGCTGGTCGCCGCGAATATCGCCGCCCAACAGCCAAATGACATTCGGACGCGAGCCGTACCGATTCGCCAGAAAGGTCACATAGCGGTCGATATTCTCCTCGCTAATGTACCCCTCCTTCACCACATGTCCCCATGCGGGAAGCAGCGCCATATACAGTCCCAGCTCTTCGGCAATGTCCATCACTCGATCCACAAAGCTCCAGTAAGCGGGATCTGTCGGATCCTTTTCGACCTCAGCGGGATTGGTGGTGGGCATTTCCGGCAGGCGGTGAATCAGCACCGTCTGAATCACATTGAACCCCTTGTCGCGGCGGTTGGTCAGGTACAGCTTCGCCTCTTCCTCATCGCAGACCGGGCACAGCAGCCATGCAGTATCCCCCAGATAGAAGAAGGGCTGCTCGCCGTTGCGAAGATAGCGGCCATTTTCACTTACACGCAGTTTTCCCTGTTTCCACGGCTTGATGTACTTCATCCCTGAATCTCCCCCTTCAGCTTCCAATCCTCCAGCACAATGGAAACCTTCTCCACGCGCCTGGAGGACAGTGAACGACGCATGGCCTCCATGACGGCGATGGTGCGAATGCCCTCCGACAGATCGGGCTTGGGCGTTTCGCCGTCCCAGATGCAGCGGGCAAAGTAATCCAGATAGTTCTGGTATTCCCCGGCATGATGGCTGTCCCCTTCAAACCGGTAATAATAAGGTCTGCGCTCGTCGTAATTTTCATGAACCGTGGTATTGAAAATTCCCGGCTCGGAGAAATGATGGTAGTAATCGAAGGGGCATTCCGCCTTGGATGAACCGCTGGTTCCGCGCAGGGTGCAGGAGATGAAATGCTCCGCCTGCTTGCCAAAACCCGGCACCGCATAATTCCCATTGACGCTGGCGCAGACACCGCGCTTGTCCTTGAGAAGGAACTTGAGCGAATCGGGCGCCATAACGCCGCGGGACGCGCTGTTGGCAGAGCAAACGCCCACCCCGTATACGTCCTCCACCTCCGGCAGATACCACAGCGCCAAGTCAACCGCGTGAATCAAGAAATTGTACATCCATGAAAAGCCCTCGCGATGGCTCCATGCCCGTTCCAGGAACCAGCGGGAGTCGCTGTTGTAATGGGTTTCCACCGTCACCAATTCGCCGTTACGACCCTTCTCAAAATCGCGGCGCTGGTGCATGGCGGCTTCAAAGTATCGGGAGCTTTGCCCGATGAAAACCTGCTTGCCGCTCCTTCGCTGCGCTTCCAGCAATTCCTTGGCCATGGTCAAGTCCACCATCAGCGGCTTGGTGCAGACCACATGCTTGCCCGCTTCCAACGCCATGATGATATGTTGGGCATGAAGCTGGTCGGGTGTGTAAATGCCGATCACGTCAATGCTTTCATCCCGCAGCATCTCCTGATAATCGGTGCAGTAACCGGAAAGGTGAAACTCCTCCGCTCGCTCTCGGCACAGCTGCTCGTTCAGGTCGCAGATGGCGCCCAGCTCCCACAGCCCGCTGCTCTGCACGGCCGAGATGACGCTGCGCCCCTCCCCCAGTCCGAGCACACCAATGCGCAGCTTCTTGTTCGCTTCGTTCATGTTGATTGCTCCCTTCCTTGAATCACCGTATATGGCTTTCCTGCCCGAAGGCTGATTGTTTGCTCCCAGCCTCGGCAATGCAGCGTAACTTCCCTGTCGCGCCAGCTCAGCAGCATAACCTCCGTCAAAGCGCCGTCCCGCCACTTGGCGGATACCCGCACCGGGCCATCCGCCATCAAGCCCTCAAAGCCGCCCTCCGTCCACGCCTCCGGCAATGCAGGCAGCAGGTCAATTCGGTTTTTCCGGCTTTGCAGCAGCATTTCCACAACCGCCTGCGCTGCGCCCGTGTTGCCGTCCAGCTCCCAGACCGGCGCAAAGGAGGACGCGCCCCGCGTGGGCGGGTGCATCACCAACAGGTTCGGCATGGTCAAACGGCGGCACAGCTCCGAGAAATGGAACAGCGCCTGTTCTCCATCTTCCAGACGCGCACTGTAAAGCGTCAGCATATTCCGCGCCCAGCCAGTATCCTCCCATTTTTCATAAGGCGTAAGCCGCTGGCGGATGCTTTTCCGCGCCGCGTCGGCTAATTCCGGCGTTTCCTCCGGCGTAATCTGATACAGCGGATACAGTCCGACCATATGGCTCATGTGTCGATGCTGTCTGTCCGCCGGAGGCAGATTGTGCGACCATTCCGCCAGCGTGCCATCTGGCAGCGTGCGCAGCGGCGGCAGCTTTGCCAGCGCCTCCCGAACAGCGCGCTGATGTGCGTCCTCGGGAAGCCGAAGCGCCCTATGGGCTTCCAGATCATCCGTCAGAAGCGCACGGATCATGCTCAGCTCAAACGCTGTTCCAACGGAGGAATAGCATTTTCCGTTTTCCGTCACGAACGCATTTTCCGGAGAAATCGACGGGCCGCAGGTCAGGAAGCCCTCCTCGTCCTCAAAAAGATACGCCAGAAAGAACGCCGCCGCTTCCCGCAGCGCCGGAAGCGCCTTCTCCTTCAAGAAAGCCTCGTCCCCTGTGCGGCGATAGTAGGTCATGTAGTCCAGCGCCAGCCATGCGCCGCAGGCCGGACAGGGCGCAAGGCTCTTGTTCCAGTAGGGCTGCGCATAGCCCCATGCGTTTGCAACCAGCTCCGCTGCCCATCCCGGCAAGCCGTAGTGACGCTGGGCGTTCCTGCGTCCATGCGGAATCAGCCGCTTTTCCATCCATGCGAACAACGGCAGATGGCTTTCGCTCAAGCCGCTGGATTCGCACAGCCAATAGTTCATCTGGGTGTTGATGTCCAAGTGCATATCGCACGTCCAGCCGATACGGCAGGCAACGTTGTCGTTCCACACGCCTTGCAGGGACATGGGCAGCGGCGCGTCCGCTCTCGCGCCGCTGACGGTCAGATAGCGGCCGAAGGCAAAGAGCATTTCCGCGTCGTTCGCCGTATCGTCGCCCGCCAAATGAAGCCGTGCGGTCTGCGTCTGCCCAGAAAAATCCGCAGCATGGCGTGCGCGAAGCATGGCATAGTCCGCCAAGGCGCAGCGAGCGAATAGCCGCTCCTTGGCGTTTTCCGTCCAAGCTGCGTCAGGAAGACGCACTTGCTGCTCCTCCGGCGTAAAGTCGGATACCATCGTCAGCCGCAGCAGCCATTCGTGACTTCCGTGAATTTCCAGCGCATCGCCGGTACAGACGACCGCGCCATCCCCTGCGTCCACCGTAACAAGTCCCAGCAGATGCGTCCCGCACGTCCCGTCGCTGTGGCGGTTTTCATGCGCCCACGCATCCAGCAGTAAGCCGCCCTTATACGCGCTTGCCTTCGCCGCGCCATCTCCCATGGCAATGCGCACGGTCATGGGCGCATCATCCGTTGCCCGAAGGAAGAACGCCCGATCCGGGTAAGAACAGAAGCACTCCCGCCGCTGCATACCGCCCTCGTGGCGGAAGCTCAGCTGCATCAAGCCCTCTTCCAGATCCAGGCTTCGTCCGTAATCCCGCCATGCGCCCAGCGTCTGCGTAATTCGCAGCGTTCCGACCGGCATCGAGGTGCCGTACTGTTCTTTGCTTCCCATGAAGCTTTCAATCTGCCGATCCGCCGCCGCATAATCGCCGTCAAGCGCTGCCTGCCGCGCCAGGCGGAAGGACTCCGGCGCGGCGGCGTCAGGCGCATCCTCATCCGGGGAACCGGAATAAAAGGCGATGTGGCTCAGCTCCAGCGTTTCATGCTCCGGCTGACCATGTATCGCCTGCACCATCCAGCCGTTGCCCAGCAGCATGCTTTCGTGGAAAGCCGTTCCGGGGGCGTCCAGCCGCAGCACATGGTGTTGCATGTCAGAATCGACCTCCTGCCTTGCATTCAAGCGTCAAAATAGGGAGCCAGAACGCGTGCGTCGGCTCCCCATGATGTGTCATCTCGTTCGATCAGCCCTTGACGCTGTACCCCTCAGCTAAGCACCATCCGCGTCTGCCGAAAGGAGCTGGGCGTGACGGTGATTCGCACGCTGCTTTCTCTGGTGGAGCGCGATATGCCCTGCACCATTAAGACAGAAATCGGCGTAGACGTCGTTATGCGCGATTCGGTGCGCATCAAAAAGCAATAATACGATTTCCAGATAAAACGCTGCCCGGTTTGATTTTTTCTCAAACCGGGCAGCGCCTTATATTATTTCCAAATGAGAATGCACCAAGGCGCGAGCAGATGGCGCAGTTGAATCAGGAAATCGTATTACGCATGATCTCGCGAGCGTTCCCGATACTCCTGCGCGGTGCAGCCCATCCATTTCCGGAACCATCGGGCAAAATAGTTGGCAGTATTGAAGCCCGTCTGCTCCGCAATAGAGGCGATGGACTGGTCGGTTTCGCTGAGGAGGCTGCACGCCTTCTTCAGCCGGGACTGTGCAATGCTGTCGCTGAACGACACGCTGCTGCATTCACGGTACACACGCGAAATGTAGGTGGGATGGAAATGCAGCGCGTCCGCAATCGCGGTGAGCGACAAATCGCCGCTTAGATGCTCGGCTATATACTGGTCAATCTGCCGCACAATGTGTCGCTGACGGTGCATTTGCTTTTTGGAGCGTGCATTGAATACCTCCTGCGCCAGATGGTTCAGCTTGCGCTGCAGCTCGCTGAGCGGCGTTCCGGGCTTAATCACCAGCCTTTCCAGCGCGGGCGACGCAATGTCGCCCGTCAGGAAGGCGCCGCTGCAATCGCGCATGAACTGCGCCAGCGCCTCGTAAAGCTCATCGGTGCTTCGCTTATCGCTGGTATCTGCCAGAAGCTGAAAAAAACGCGGGGTTTCTTCAGCAAAGAGATCCTCCTGACCGGTAAGCAGGTATTCCTTCATGCGGATAAGGCTTGCCTGTCCGTCGCTGACGGATACCAGCGGCATCGAGGACGTTGGCTGCGCCTGCGTCGCGTGCAACGTGACCAGTTCGCCGGACGCGGGGCTGACCTGATTGATCAGCTCCAGCATCTGCGCCGCTCCCTTCCCCAATGCCTTCCATTCTGTTTCGCAGTCCATCAGACAGACCGTCAGCTGCTGTCCCTGCTGCTCGATCATCCGCTGCGCATTCTCCAGGTGTCCCTCCAGCAGCGCGCTGTCCTCCTCCGAGGGCTGAAACACAATGGAGAAGCAGCGGGCATTCATGTCGGTCAGCAGCATCGGCAAATGGGGGCGCATCAGCTCCTCGATCAGGTTCATCGACTGATGCAGAAGCTCGGGGCGCATGGCTGCGCCGAACATGCCATATCCCATACGCACCGGTCGATGTGCGTCAAAGGGAAAACCGCTGTCCTTGATGGCGGCAAGCAGCGATTCCTCTTGCAGCTGTCCGCCGTGCATGGCATGGAACACCAGCTGCCGCAGCTGCCTTGCATATTCGCTCGCCACCGCCGCCTGCCGCATCAGCCTCGCGCTTTCCTCCTGCAGGTTCTCTACCGCTCTTTCCACCGTGCTGATAAGCACTTGGTCGCCTTCGCTTTTGAGTACATACGCAAACGCACGCTGCTTCAGCGCTCGGCGCGCATAATCAAAATCGGAATAGCCGGTCAGGTAGATAACGCGGGTCATCGGCCAGCGTTCGCGCACCATGCGGTGAAGCTCCAGCCCCGACGCTCCGGGCATTTCAATATCGGTCAGCAGAATATCCACGCGGTTGCGGTTCATCACGGCGCACGCCTCGTCGCAGCTGTAGCAGCGGCGAACCTCCAGCCTGTCCTGAAACACTTCCTGAAGCATATGGTACAATCCGTCGGCAATGATAACCTCGTCATCGACAATAAGAAGCGATTCCACGCCGCCTCACCTCCCTGTCCTCGGGAACAGGATTGTCACAGACAATCCGTCCGCAAAGCTTTCCAGTTTCAGCTCATAATGATCACCGTAGAGCAGCTCCATGCGGCGATACAGGTTATACAGCGCGCTGCCCTCCGCCAGTTCTCCGGCGCGCATTCGCTCGTCCAGGCGGCGCACGTTCTCCGCATCCATCGTTCCGCCGTTATCATATACCGTTACGCCGAAGCGATCCTGCTCCATGATAAAGCTGACCTCCACCACGCCGCCGCTTTGCTTGTTCTTCACGCCATGCACAAAGGCATTCTCCACCACCGGCTGAAGAATCAGCGGCGGTATGTTTTCCTGCGCGATTTCCTCCGGCAGCTCGTTCATATGCACGCGCACCCGCGGAGAAAAACGCATCCCTTGAATTTCCAGGTACTGCCGGATATGGTTCACCTCATCGCGCAGGGGAACGTCATGCTCCGGAATGTTCGTGATGTAGCGGTAATAGCGGCTCAGATTCAGGCTCAGCCGCGCAATGTCTTCGTTGCCGTCCTGCTGTGCCATGCGGTAGACCATAAAGAGCGTGTTGTAAAAGAAATGCGGATTGATTTGCATTTGCAGCTGCCGAATCTCCGCCTGCTGTGCGCGCAGCCGTTCCTCATAAACCTGCGCCTTGAGGCTTTCCAGATTCTCCATCATGGAGTTAAACTGGGCGTAGAGGTCGTCAAAGCCCGCATCCGAGCGGTCAATATGGAAATGTCCCGTTTCGCCCGCCTGACGCAGGGAATCGGCAATGGTGTCCAGCGGCTGAAGGATATATCGCCGGAAATAGGTAAGATAAATAACCAGCAGCACCAGCGCCAGCGCGGTCAGCAGGCAGACCCACATACGATGGCGCATCAGCGGCTGCAATTCATCCGCTATCGTGCCGACACAGCGAAGCGTAAGATGCAGCAGCGGTATTTCCGCCTCTGCGGAAAAAGTGCTTTCCCCCTGCACGCCCAAAAGGCTGCTGCCCTCCTTTCCGGCGGACAGCAACCCATTTTTCGTTCCGGCACTGAAAAACACCGTGCCTTCCGGCGTATACAGCGTCATGTCCAGCGCGTTTTCGCTGGCCAACAGGCGCATTCGCCGTTCGAGACGTTCCGGCGATATGCAGACAGAAATGAGGAACATCGGCTCGCCCCGCGTTACAGGGCTGCAAAGCATGTACAGATTGTCCCCATGCTCTGCGATGCGCAGCAGCTTTCCGTCCACCAATTGCCGGAAAGTCGCGTATTCGCTCCGATCCATCGTATCATAGATGGATTTTTCCGTCGAGATAACGCGGTCGATCTGCGGCAGCAGGATCTTTGCGTTTTCCAGCAAATCACACGAGCGCTTCATGCGGAGCAGCTTATCAGACAGACCGCTAATGCTGGCGATGCGCTGATAGGCGCTGAGCCGCGGATAGGCGATCACATACCGCAGCAGCTCCTTATCCGCCGCAAGCTCCTGACACTGTGTAATCAGATTTCCGACCTCCAGATTGATTTGCGACGCAATATAGCTGCATTCCCGTTCGCTAAGCGCCTCCATGTTCCCATGAAGGGTCTGCAATCCAATATGGTTCAGGTAAAGCCCGATGGCATAGAACACCAGCACCACGGCGACCGTGATGGCCAGCAGGCGAATGAACCCACGGCGATTTAGACCCAGCGGCTGTTTATGCATGCGCAATTATCCCTTCACAGACCCCAGCACCATGCCCTTGACGAAGTAGCGCTGCAAGAAAGGATACAGCACCAGCATCGGGAAGCATGCTACAAAAATCATGGCGCATTTCACGGTTTTGTCGGATACCAAGGCAAGCGCCTCCCAGTCGCCGGCGCCCATCTGCGTGAGCTTCTGGTCAATGACGATGGTTCGCATGTAGCTCTGCAAAGGATATTGCTCCGGACCTCTGCTGTAGATGATACCGTTGAACCATTCGTTCCAGTGATACACAGTGGAGTACAGGGCGACGGTGGCGAGCGCCGCCTTGGAGGTGGGCACAAAGATCTGCCACAGAATGCGCCACTGGCTGGCGCCGTCCACGATGGCGGCCTCCTCCAGCTCTCGGGGCGTCTGACGGAAGAAATTCAGCAGCAGAATAATGTTGTACACGGGGACAGCGCCGGGAATCACCAGCGACCAGAAGGTTCCCTTGAGTCCAGTAAGGTTAATGACCATGTACAGCGGAATCATGCCGCCGGAAACCAGCATAGTAATGAAGAAATACCATGCATACGCCGTGCGGGCGCGGAACTGGTTTGTTTCCTTGCTCAGCGGATAGGCGCAAATGATGCAGAAAAACATGTTCAGGCTCACGCCGACCAGCACACGCTTGAGCGAAACAAGCATCGCCGTCCAGAAGGGAGCGCGGTTGATGACATACTTATAGCTTTCCAGCGTGAAATTCACCGGCCACAGCGTAACCAGTCCGCCGGAGGCAGAGGACTTATCTGACAGGGAGATGGCGAATACGTGAATCAGCGGAATCAGGCAAGACGCGGCCAGCAAACCGATTACCAGGGCGTTGACCACAACGAATACCCGGGCTCCGAAGCTCTTTGACTTAACCATACCACGCGCCTCCTCATCAGAAAACTCTGTAATCTGCGAACTTGTAGGCGCACAGATAGCTTACAGAGATAAAGAGTGTCGATACAACGGATTTGAACATGCTCACAGCGGCGGACTGTCCCCACAGACCGTTCTTAAAGCTCAGGCGATAAATGAACGTATCCAGAATATCGCCGGTGGAATAAACAGCCTCGCTGTACATGTTATAAACCTGATCAAAGCCGGCATTGAGCACGTTGCCAAGGCTCAGCACCATCATCAGCACGATAATCATGCGCATATTGGGCAAGGTGACATGCATGATCCGCTGAAAGCGGTTGGCGCCGTCAATGGTCGCGGCTTCATACTGGGTGGGATCAATGTTGGTAATAGCAGCCAGATACACAATCGTACCAAAGCCAAATTCCTTCCATACGTCGGTAAACACCAGCGTAAATCGGAACCATTTGTTGCTGCCAAGGAAGAAAATCGGTTCAGCGCCGAATAGCCCCAGGAAGCGATTAACAAGACCGCCGTTGGGCGACAGCAGGTCAATCATAATACCCGCCAGAATAATCCAGCTCAGGAAGTGGGGCAGATAAATCAAGGTTTGCGAGATGCGCCGGAAGGCATTGCTTTGAATCTCATTGAGCAAAATGGACACGATGACAGGCACGAGCAGATGCAGCGCCATTTTCCACGCCGAGATGATGATCGTGTTGCGGAGCGCAGGCATCGTCTGGGGATTTCGCAGCAGCATTTGGAAGTTCCTCATGCCGACAAATTTCTGAGGACCAAACAGTCCCTTCGCCGGAATAAAGTTCTCAAATGCGATCTTCAGCCCAATCATGGGAAGGTACATATAGATGAAGACAAGAATAACGCCGGGCAGCAGCATTAGATGAAAGGGCAGCTCGCGCCACAAGCGTTTTCTTCTCCGAACGCGCTTCAGGTTGACGTAATTTTTGCTTACAATGCTTTTTTCCACAGTCGTCGCCCCCTGCTGGGATTGATTTGAAAGCGGGGGCTGATGTTGTCACCAGCCCCCGTTAGTCAATCGGTCAGATTACTTCAAGGAAGCATACCATTCGTTGACTTCTTCAGTAATCGCGTCGCCGCCGTTGGCGTAGAAGTTTTCCACAAACCGGTCGAAAGCGTCAATGGTTTCCTCGCCGGTGATGATCTTCACGAAGGTTTCGTTCTGCAGGTCCTTGAGGTAGCTCATGTACAGGGTCATGCTTTCGGTGGGTGCGCCAACGAACATCATGTCCTGCGTCAGATTGTTTTCCTTGTAGTAGTTCAGCACGCCGTAAGCGCCTTCCGCACCGTAGATGCGCTCCCAGCCCCACAGGGCGAAGCCTTCCTCGGAGCCGGATTCAAACGCCTGAAGCTTCTGAAGGATGGAGTAGCCTTCACCGGTGACCTGAGAGAAATCGCCGGACTGACGCGCCGCTTCCAGATCGAGGAAAGCGTTCAGGTTCTTGTCAGGCTTGGTGGGGGTCACAGGGGACAGCTTCCAGATGGATTCGGAATCCAGGGGCGCGTAGTACACGCCGTTCTCGTTGTTGGGACCCCAGCACTTGTCGATGAAGAGGTTGTACATCTTCACAACGGCTTCGGGATGCTCGCAGTCCTTGCGAACCACGGTCCAAGCGGTAGTGCCGACGTCCGTCTGCGCCTTCGCCTTGTGGTCGGTAGCCGTTACGATGGGGAACGCCTGCCACTGTCCTTCGGGCTCAAGGTTCTTGCTGTTCTGCAGGGGGTAAATAGAGTTCCACTGTGCGCCAAACATGATGCCGCACTTGCCGGAAGTGGTCGCTTCCGCCACCTTGCCGTCGTCCTTAACGGCAAATTCAGGATCCAGCAGACCGTCCACATACATCTGATGCAGCGTCGCCAGCGCGTCCTTGGTACCGGGCAGCGTAGAGCCATACACCAGCTTGCCCGTGCCGTCGTCCACCCAGATTTCTGGATAGGAATCGAACGCATTGAAGAAGCCCTTCAGCGTGAACAGCTGATCCCAAGGCGTCTTGGACACAGCCATGCCGATGGTGTCGTTCACGCCGTTGCCGTCGAAGTCAGCCTCAGCGAAGGCCTTCGCCGTAGCAATCAGCTCGTCCATGGTGGTGGGAACGGGCAGGTTCAGCTTTTCCAGCCAGTCCGTGCGAATCCACATCAGGTCGGCAATCATCAGCGTTTCGCCAACCACGGGCAGCGCGTAAAGCTGACCGTCGAAGGTGACCGCGTCAAAGGGAGAAGTGCCGGTTTCCAGCATGACGCGCTTGGTCTGCTCGGTTGCGTACTCGTTGTAGATTTCGTCCAGCGGCATAATCAGACCCGCCTCATACAGCTGCTTGGCTTGCAGAGCGGTCACGTTCACGAACTCCGGAATGGCGCCGACGGCCAACTCCGCAGCCAGCTTCTGGTCGTATTCGTCGCCGCTCTTCACGATCCAGTCGTATTCCACGTTGATGTTCAGCTCGTCGCGGAACAGATCGCACCAGAGGTTGTCGGTCATGGTCTTGTCAGGATGCTGCGAGAAGTAGTTCGCGTCGAGCGTGTCGTCCGTGGAACGAACGAAATGCACCGTCACGGGTTCATCATATTTCTGTTCGTTCGCCAGCGCGCTGGTGCAGAGCATCATGAGCGCCATCAGCAGAGATACGACGGAGAGGAATTTCTTCATAGGGAAGCCTCCTTTGCAATTGTTGAACCGAATTCCTATCGGTTCTATTGATAATAGTATAGCACAAGTTTTCACCAGAAACAATGGAATATCTTTGACATAATAGCACAAATGAACACAAAATAACATATTCGCACAAAGGGCGTTTTTGTTTTTTTCTTTTCTTTGCTTCACCAGTTGCGACATTCTTTCATTATTTCGCGCAAAACGTCCGCGTCACACCGAACCTGCGCAAAAAAGGCGGCGAACGACGTCGCGCAAGCAAAAAGCAATTCTATTATAGCAAAACGCCCTGCGAAAAAAAGTCCCGCGCCGAAGAGCAATATCAAGTAAGTATTTTTCCCCCTTGAAGTTCGAAATGATCCCACGTCCCTGCATCATCAGTCCGATTGATTGGACTATTATGCGAATATCTGTATATATTATTGCAAATCAAAATATCCGCATTCACAAACCGTCCCCACCGCGGATTATAATAGCGAAACAGGGCATGAGAAGAATTGATAATTCGATGCACAGGAAATCAAGACGATTACTAAAAAATATTGTTATTTTATCTATTGAAAATCCACAAAGTCATACAGATAATGCCAGAAAATACGGAGCGCAGAAAATTGCTGACACGCTGCGCACGCGAATGTTAGGCAAATCGCCCGTTTGCCATAACAGCGTTGTTGGCAAAAAGGCGAAATGTTGGGAAGCTGCCAACAGCGCCAGCAGCGGCGCAAAAAGCAAATTTCCGGGCAAAAAAAAAATCTTTCCAGCCGATGCTCTTCGCGCGTTTGGCAAGACGCACGCGAGAACATCAGCCAGAAAGAATTGCTTGTTTGGGGATTGAGTCCAGTGGGAGTCGAACCCACGACCGACTGCTTAGGCGAGATGCTCACCGCTTCCCTTTCAGAGAACTGCACTGCCCTGTAATGCCCGATTTTCCTGCGTTTCCAGCAGATTTCTACGTTGCTGACTGTTAGTAGAAGAAGGCAAAAAACCGCAATTTCCAACCGCGCTGTTAGACAAATGTTAGATACGCTAACAAAGGCGGTAGTTCCCTTCGCCAACGTCGGAATTTGTTAGACGAAAATGCGTATATAATCATAACAGAGTGGAAGTAAAGCATCAATTGTAGTGTCAAAAATATGATTTCTTAGTAATGCCAAGAAATATACTTTGACCATCCTATCCGCCTTGTGCGGTCAGCTGTTCAATATTCCTTGCTCAGCAGAAAATCTGCCAAATGCACTATCTTGACTCCGTTGATGTTTCCATCAGCCAGTTCATTCAGCGTCACTGATATGCTCCCTATAAAGCGAACAGTGAAAAACTGCAAGCGGAATAGGGGGCATATCACGGCTGCTGACGGGCGCTTTTAATATTTTCGCGGAATTGCGGTATATTTCAAAGCAAACGAATGTCTTTGACCGATGCGAAGCTGGCGGGCTTCGCATCGGTCAAAGTTTATTATATGCTATATTCTAAATAATACAGTACATTGTCCTCTGGAATATAAAGCGCAACGAGATAATGTGGCGTTCTATATTGAAAAGCGCTTATTCGGTCGTCTTTTTTGCCATGCTGTAACGCATCAACATCGAGATAAAGCCAGTAAGACTTCTTACTGCTATTTAATTGATACATTTCTCTTCTGAAATCCGTGTTTGACAAAATTTCCTTCGTCATTTCTTCTGGAAATAGTGAGCAATTCCAACCTTTTTGTGCAAGACTGGCTTCAAGCTCATTTACCGGGTTATTCAATTCGCACTTTATTTCATATCCGATGTCCTGAAAAACCCAAGAGCAGTCCTTTCCAAACTCGATAGATGCCACATCAAAAGTTGCTTGACAACGTTCATTAATAAGCTGATTATAGTACTGCCTTGCTCGCTCAGGTTCACCTGCTTTATACAATTCTATGGAAGTGACAATATAAATCATCAGAATCATCAGTAGCAGAATGGCTACGATAAGTTTGGAAACACCTTTTCTCTTTTCCATACTTTCCTCCTTGTTATTAAGGAACTTCAAACTCAAAAGGCACAGCATATGCATATTCTGTTCCATATCCTTCTTTTTGCAAGCGATACCCAAGGTTATTAGCTTCTACACTTAGCCATGTATGCGTTCCATCATGCTTGCGAAGTTCTGTAAAATCGTATGTATCAGACAGCGTCCCTGACACAATCAAAGTTCCATTCTGTTCATGAACATTTGCACTATATTCAGCATGACCTATTGCATAATGCAAGTCGCCTTCCATAAACTCAAAACTTGAGGCAAACGAGTTTCCGCAAGTTTTATAATCGGCAATGATTTTTTCCTGAAAAGCTTTCGATGCAGAAATTTGTTCGCTTAGTTGCTGGATTACATCGTCGCTTAATGGTTTCCCCTCTTCCCATAAGAAGTGATGGAAAAGTTCATTTGCCAACGGATATTCTTTTACAGAGAGCCCCACATTTGAATATAAGCTAATATTCATTTTGTAATTAATTCGCGCATTTTCAATAAGAGTATCCGTGTATATATCACGAAGTTTTTTAAGCCAGTCTAAAAACGGGCTTTTTCCAGACAAGTCTAGCAAATCAATAGGAGAATTGTAGCAGTAGCAAAACAAATTACCACTCACAACGCTGTCCGCATTAACAAACCTGCACCGTTCCGCATTATAATACCGACTCCGCAGATAGTACAGCCCCGTCTCCTCGTCAAACACATACCCTCTATACCGGAACGGCTGCACAGTCCCCAGCGTCTCCGCCAGAGTCCCACTCTTGCCAATGGGCATAATACGCATAACTGACAACGGCATTGCCTTCCGCATCGAAAATCGCAATCACATCGCCCTGCAAATTCAAAACAGAACCGTTTTCATTCTCTTTAGCCCGCTAAAGTCACAGCTTTCAGAATGAGCTTTGCAAATTGTTTCGTAGAAAAATAGGAATTTCTGCAATTTCAATGCCGAACGACATTCTTGCTCACCATTCTTTTGCAGCCATCCGCTAAGCGCTATTTTTTGGGGGTAGAGTGAAGCATTCTTTCGCCTCCTCCCGTCGGGGTTGATAACAGTATAGCGCGTATAATAAGCGCTGTCAAGAAATTTGCCGTATTATAAGGTAAACGTACACAACCGAAGCGAGCTACATAAGTTCGCCTCGGTTGTGAAGTCTCATATAAATGGTATACGGACTTATGGGTCATAAATAACAAGAATATATTTGAAGTTATCTGAAACCGCCAAGCATCCAATTGTCCCATTATTATGTTCTGTATGTTCGAAAATATTCCAATGTAGATTTTCTGGCACAATAATATCATCGAACCAAAACCGAGAAATATATTTTTGCAATTCTATGGAGGATTTTTGTTCTGTATGCGTGTAGTCGAGCGAAAGCTCATCGTTGTTTGAAGTATTAATGTTTAAAAGCATAGCCCAATAATCCTCGCGGATATTTGTATCATATGATTTATATAATACATCCGGAGAATATTGTGTAACATCAACTCCGTACGTCTTTTGGATCATACGAAACATTGCGTCATCCGATGGAGGATTTTCGTTAGCAATTATTAACGATATATACAGCGTAAAGAACATGATTATGCCCAAGACTGTCAGGCACACAATAGTTCCTAATATAAAATTTGCAATCTTTCTCATTTATTTATCTCCAATCTGACCAGAGCTTAACCAAAATGAGCCTGCATTATTATAGCAATTCTCAAAAATCCAGTCAATATCCATCAGCAGTAAACCAGCCGAAACAATCCTCCGGTGAAACGAGAGCAAGTGCATGGGCGACCATCTGGGGCAAAAGAGCAGGAATGTTGCAGCCCAGCTTCCGTAAAATAGCCTTCATCTTCGACCACAGCATTTCAATCGGATTCAAATCTGGGCTGTATGGCGGCAGATAGAGTGGAATTATGCCCGCTGCGCGCAGCACTTCTTCCACGCCCTTGACATGGTGTGAACGCATGTTGTCCATGACGACGATG
>OLXL01000165.1_pt1 | contig 38677 bp, 74 predicted proteins | sample 1673891 | NCBI WGS metagenome assembly OLXL01 (sample SAMEA103958131, study PRJEB25191) | human gut metagenome | reverse complement strand
CTGTGGGATGAGAAGAGACTAAAAGAATTCTTGAATGAACAAGAAAATTGGGGTCAAGTAATGGTTATTACTAATGGATGGAGGTATAGATAATTTGTATTTAAATTTTAATATATTAAATAATGAAGTATTTGAGACTGGGTGTGATGATAAACTACTGGAAGTAGCAGAAAGAGCAGTAGTAAGAAATAAAGGATTTGCGGTGGAGGGTAAGCAGCCGTGTGTTGGTACTATTTGGGCACTCGATGATTTTTGGAAGATGGAGATAGCAGAAAGAGGAGCATATTTGGATAGGTTAAAAAGATTGGGTGTTGATGTCTTGATGGATGAAGGCTGGAAAGCTAAGAAAAAGGAAGATGGTACTTGGGATTTAAGGAGTTTTAAAATAGTGTTGGGGATAGATATGGCCCGATAAGGCAAATTGAAAATTGGATTTGGAAAATTTTTTGTCCAGGCAAAGAGGATTGTGAAAAATTAAACAATTACTATCCTAAAAACTACCCGCCCTTATGTATGCGGTTTTTCGCTCACTGGTCAGCCGCACGGACAGCGCCGCCCCGTTTGTACAATCTGCACAAAAGGTTTGATCCCCTCTTGTCAGTCAATGTGCAACTTGCACAAACTTGCGAAAAATGCAAAATTTCTCTTGCAATCCCTGTTGTCGTGTGTTAGTATGTAACCGTGGACAGGGAAAACCGAACCGGCCAGCGGGCCGCCCGCGTCCATGCGTGGGAAGTCTCCCGCGTGGGTAAGTCAAGAGGTCAGAGCTTGCGCCGTGTACCTTGTCAATTGAATAGGCAATAGACCACCAGACCGCCGCACAGGGAAACGCGCCACGACAATGTTTCATGTGAAACATTCAGCGCGTCAAGTAAAGCGGGATTGTGCCACCTATTGTTTCACATGAAACATTATTTGAAAGGATTTGATACTATGAAAATTACAATCGGAGACTTGCGCGATATGCGCGGCGCTGATATGCCTATTATCTTGCAGGACTGCAAATACGTTCAGGGCTACGCACAAAAGCCTATTGGCGGACCGTGGGGCTGGATGGTACACGTCGGAGACTGTGACGCTATGAGAAATAACGACTATATCGCCAATAATGATATGGGCTTTCACTTCCTCTATGGTGGACTTGACTATGTGGAAGTCGATACAGACAGTGTTACCATTAGCTGTGATGGTATCTTTGTTAGCAACCCTACTATCTGGGTAGAAGAAAATGACGTGGTAGAAGCATCTGAACAGAGTAAGTACCTTATCGAAAAGGCGTTAGGCGATGGGTTTAACGTTCGTGAATGGAATAATCACACTGATATAAAGTGGTTCCGCACGTTTGAAGATGCAAAGTCCTATTACAACGACCTGAACGGCTGGAACGACTAACAGACAGCGGGACGCCTTGCGAAAAGGTAAGGCGTCCCGCAAGGGAGAACAGATTATGAATGACAAACAATTGCACGACGTCCTTGCGGGCGTTGCTCTAATCCTTACACTTGTTACCACGTTTGTGGTATGCGGATTTATGGAGGCTATACTATGAGAAAAGCACTTTTAGCAAGTCATAACGGCGTGGAATTTATCGCCATTCGCACGCCACAAGGTAAAACCTTGCGTTACGAAATTTACTGGGATGGACAGTTCATTTCCAGCAGTCGAAATGGCGCATACTTGCGGGAAATATTTGAGGACTTGACACAAGAGGAGGATATGATATGAACTTTCGTCTAATAGTCGAATACCATGATACAGGCATCATCACAGAGCAATATTTTCCTGACATGGATACACCAGATACTATTATCAACTATCTGGATAACGCGCTTGAGAATGGCGCAAGACTAAAATACCTACTTCAGCAGAAAACTGAAACAAGCATTGATACCATGGACAGCAATAGCTGGGATTATGCGGGCTGGTATCAACTGCCGGAATGGCATGACTAAGAGTGCGGCGGATGAAATTCCGCCCACTCTAAACCACATAAACTAAATTTCGTTAAACGCGGAAAGAGAGGATTATTATGTATAACAAATATAGAACGCAGTTTGAGGTCATCCACGCCCTGGAAAAAGAAATTAGTATCCCTCAGCCTCTTATCGCAGAACTCAAGCATAAATTGCGCTATGAAATAGCGCTAGAAGAAATGCGACGCTTTCAGGGTGGGCGTTGCGTAAAAGACTTCGGCGATGGATCTGCTATCTTGCTCTTGCCTATCATAGGAACTTACTTTGATACTTCTCTTGATGAAGCGACCCGCATCTTTGAGGACAATTATGAAATGCAGTGCGCTAACAGTCCTTATGACTGCACGGGGCAGATGTTTACCGTATGGTATAAGCTAGTCAAGCGGCAGGGAATGTGGTATGCATATCACTACATTGGTCGCGACTGCTAAACAAGAGAAAGAAAACATGCGGGCTGGGAGAAATTTACACTAAGAAATTTCCCAGCCCGCAGGCTCAAGAAAGGAGTATAATATGTGGCAAAATCAATATGGCGACGAGTTTGACACTCGTGACGAAGCCTACCAGGACGCAGAGGAAATGCTGGACTCAGAGGATATTCTGCGCTGGATTGTTGACAACTATTCCGCAAGCACAATTCTGGAATGGATGGGTGATAAGGCATTAGACCCTACCTTGGAGTGCATTAACGAATACTTTAACGAAAATTATATAGAAGTAGAGGAGGACGATGACGATGAAAGCTAATGGATATACATTCTGTGATGGTGCCTGCGAAAAAGACGTGCGCCGCTATGGCGAAATTGTTGTAGATGAAATATACGATACCTGGGATGGACATACCTACCGTTTGCGGGCTATCAGATATGAGAACAAGCTGTACTGGCATAAGATGGTTGATGGTAAACTGATGGAGTTTAGGAGTTTGAGATAAGAATGGGGCCGCTCAACTTAGCTTGGGCGGCCCGCTTTCCACGGCGCGGGCCGCGTTTGTTAAATAATTCACATATATGCCAAAATTTTAACAATCTTAGGCTTCGTCATTTTGCACAAATCCTATCCCAAAACTTTGTGTAATTTGCCTATTGATTTTAGGTGGATGATATGTTAGAATAGTATCATCAAAAGAAAGGAGTATTCACCATGGAATATCTCAAGAAAGACAGCGCAAAAGCTAATCATTTCCGGACAATATTTGAACGCACACCTAGCCGTTCTCTCACTGACTGTTACTGCAAGCCGTCTCACACTAAAAAGCAAATTTGGAACGCTATTAGCCTTGAATGTGCCATAAAACATGGTTCTTCTCTCAAAGTTTTATCTTATGATACGTTCCGGTTCACCGTAGCTTTTGTTTATCCAGACCCGGAGACGGGAGTCTGTCTCATTCAAGTTGATACGCCTACTCATGATTATTGCTTTGAGTGGTAACGGTGGGGTAATAAATCCCACCTTTGGAAAGGAGAAAATACTATGAAAGCAACTGGAATTATTCGCCGCATTGATGACCTCGGACGGGTGGTCATCCCCAAAGAAATCCGCCGCAATTGCAACATCAGAGAGGGAGACCCTTTAGAGATTTTCCTTGAGGACGGCGGGGTAGTATTCAAAAAGTATCTTCCCAACTGTCGAGACAATTTGGTTACGGCGCTTCGGAACGCCGCAGATTATTATGATGACTATGAAGATGATCGAGCCATCGCTGGGCAGTTGAGAAAGATTGCCCAGGAAATTGACGCCCTTCTCGCTTAAAAACTACGAACCGCCCTTGAGAAATCTTGGGCGGCTCGTCATCTGCGGTGACGAGCCGAATTTTAATTTAATCGCAGGAGTTGTGAAAAATTTCACAATCGAACTTCTGGTCATTTTGCCCAAAAAGTATCCTAAAATCAGTTAAATTTTATGTAATTTGCCTATTGATTTTCTTGCCTCTATCTGGTAAAATAAAGACAATCCAAGAGGGAAACAAAATAATAGAAAGAGGTAACTAAAATGAACGAGAAAATCAAGACCCAACTCCGCGTATATCTTGACCTTAAACTGCGGCTGTGTAAGGCATATATGCAGGGGCAAGACCTCACTGCCGCAAAAACAGTTTGGCAACAGGCCATAAGTGCGGTAGAATTTACTTCCGCAAGCGCATTTGGCATCTATTATGATGAAGCTTTCTCCGCAGAAATTGACGCTATGTGGGAAGCGGACTTCAAAGAAGCGTTTGAAAAAACACTGTTCCCGGAGGTGGGGAAATGACCCCCCTCCGCATCCGGTTCAGCAATCACGCCCTTAACGAAAGAGCTGACCGCATTGCTTATATTGCTACTACCATTGGTTTTGGTGAGGTTATTGCCCGCAAGCTGGTAGTAGACGAACGCGGGAAAGTAATGCGGCTCTTGACTGATACTGGAGTAGTCATTGTAACAGACCCGCGTGAAGAATGTATTTTGACCATGTGGATAGCCGACCCCACACAGGTCAAAGATTTTTACCCGGACGGCGTTCGCAATCAAGCTGTGTTGCGGCTTGTTAAAAAATATATGGAAAAAGGATACCAAAACGAACAAAACAAACAAAAGAAAGGAAATTGACCATGATTGAAAAGCATACTTATCAGTGCGAAGTTTGCGGCAAGGAATTTGCGTTTGAGGACGAGTGCCGCGAATATGAGTTGAAGTGCAAAACCGCAGGACTGGAAAAGTCTGTGGTTATGATGAATAGTCTAAGAAATATTATCCCTCTTGACAACTGGGAAGAGGCTATTGATAAAGCGTACTTTGTGTACATTGCAAATCAAGAAGCCGCAGACAAATTAGAAAAACTTTTCGATGAATATAACTACAACTTTCCCGCATACGATGCGCAAGAGGCGGTTTCCTATCCTGCCTTGTTTGCTTATGAGGATAATGGAATGTATTGGAAATCTTTGCAAGATGTTGAAAATGAATATAATGAGCTTCTTGCGGTTAAAGACGAAATGGGAGATTTGCTCCTTTAATCACAAGCCGCCCTTGGGTAAAACCTTGGGCGGCGCGTTTTCAGGCAAAACGCGTCGAGTTTTGTTTTATTGTATGGGATGCCAAAAAATCACCACAAATTTTGTGCAATTTGACGGTTGACAGACTTCCTAAAATCTGTTAGAATGTAGTTACAAAAGAGGTAAATGTATTAAGGAGAAAACAGTATGAAACGTTCTATCGCTAATACCTACATTTGCATTGATGCGGAGGGGCAGACATTTCCCATCATAGCCCGCACGGGTAACGAAGCCCACAACGTCGCAAGAAAAACTTTACGGAAAGCAAACATCGTGAGCGTTCATCGTATGTTCAAGTCCGGCAAGCTGGGCAAGGAAATTCTGAAAATCAAGTGAAAGAAAATATGAACAAACACTAAGGAGAATACCAAAATGGAATTTATTGAACCTCCTATCTATGTCAAGTTGAGCGATGAAGAGCGCAATTCACTCCATGAAGCCTATGTTATTCTAAATGACCTCGCGACTGCCGCCGAAGAAGATGACAGCGAATACATTGGCAACCCGCTGACTGGTGATGGCTACGGGCGGTTTGATGTGAGCCAAGCCGCTGAAATCTGCCGAGTGTTCGCGCCTGCTGAAAAACTGGAAATTAGTAATTGAGGGAGAGTGAACAAAATGGAAATTATTAAAGCCCCTATTTATGTCAAGTTGACAGAGGAAGAGCGGAAAACCCTGCGCGATGCCTATGACATTCTCAATGAATTATATGACGTCATCCACGATAATGACTGCGAGTATGTGAGCGATACTTGCGGGAATGGTTATGACAGAGTGGATGTCGCGCTTACGGCTAATGTGCTTCAAATGCTTGCCCCCACTGAAAAAGTGGAAATCGGTAAATAAAAGGAGGTAAAACAAATGAACATCATTACCTCAAATGTTCAGGTTCAACTCACCCAAGAGGAGAAGGACAAACTCCAAGACGCCCGCGAGGTCATTTCTCACCTGTTTGATTTGATGTATGACTACGAACAAGAATACGCTATTTCCAACATTGGCGAAGAGTATTCTATGAGCCAAGTTCGTGATACCTCAAACCTGCTGGCCGCACTTATCGGGTCTGATAAAATGCAGTTAGAAAATAAATAAAAAAAATGTGAAAGAAATCCCGCATTTTTATTGACAACAACCAGTAGGTGTGCTATAATGAGTACAATGAAATAAGGAGGTAAAAACAATGGAAACTAAAGATGTGTACTACTCTGTTGAGTGGTGGGGCGAAACCCCGTGGGGTGATTGCTTCACTAATAGGAAGCGGTTTGACTATGAGAATGAAACCCTATCGTTCATCACAAATGACCTGGCAAATGACCCGCTTGTTTGTGAAGCGACCTTTACCACACACAAAACCATCGTATTTAAGAAAGGAGAATAAAAAAATGTTCATCATTCTGTTGTTTTTGGCACTTGCCGCTTTCGACTTCCTGTGTACCGCCGGACTGGTTTGGCTGTTCTGCTGGCTTCTCCCTGCTATCGGCATCGCGTCCATCGGCTCTTTCGCCATTGTGTTCTCGTGGAAGCTGGTGCTGGTCATTTGGCTCATTGTCGTAATCCTGCACTCCATTTTCCACCGCAACAAGTAAAATTCATAATTGATATAATAGTTATACTGAAACAAGGAGGTAAGCAAAATGGAGTTGAAGAAAGCGTATCAGATGGTTTTCAATGACCTGCGCGAATGCCCTATGTTCCAAGGTCACTATGATGCCATCAATGGCAATCCCTACTTTATGCATGGCATCGAGACGGTTATGGAAGTCATCGCCAACCGCGCCTATAATGATGATTTCGCCGAGAAGTTCTCCAATGAATTTTGCGACAATGTGTTAAGGAGTAGAGAAAATGTCTGATTTTCAGAAGCAAACCCTCAAAAGGTATGTGCGCAATTTCCTCATTGTGTGCGGCGTTGCCCTGTTGTGCTATGGTGGGGTCAAGTTTGAATTGGTGCGGTATGCGGCTCTTGCTATATTGGCACTAATTATCGTAGGCGGGTGTGCATGGGCAATTATCCGCCTTATCCGTTGGGACTGGTGGCTGCGTGGCCGGTTGAATAAAGATGAATATGAAGCATACATGGCTTGCGACAGAGTGTTTGGCTTTACTACAGATAAATACTTGCCCACGGAAGAACAAATCCAAAACATGGTGAATGAAACATCTATTGATAAAGATACGCTATGGAGTATGTTTGAAAAACTGAGCTGAAAGGAGAAAATTAAAATGGAAAATAAGTGTCCTAAATGTGGAGAAGATAACTATTACTGTGACGATGGCAACATAGAACAAGATGGTGATACCCTTTGGGTAGACCATTGGTGTAGATGTTGCTCTTGCGGACAGCGCTGGAAGTATACAGAAAGATTTACTCTTGATACCGCATGGATTGACACAGAGGAAGAGGACTAACTAAGTCGCCCAGCAAATAAGCTGGGCGGCTCTTTGTGGGCACAAAGAGCCGAGTTTCTATTTATCACACAAAACCACCAAAAATTTCTCTAAAATTTTGTGTATTTTAACTATGGACAAATCTCCTAAAATTTGGTACAATACAGATACAGTAAAGGAAAGGAGTACACGAAAATGTTTAATCTCTCTATTATCCCCGCGGTCTATCTAGACATGGATGGCACAATCGCTAACTTTTATGGCGTTCCAGGCTGGCTTGAGTATCTGCAAGCAGAAGATACCACCCCATATGAGGTAGCCGCCCCATTGGTCAATTTCTCTTTGCTTGCAAGATATTTGCATAAGTTACAGGCTTGTGGCGTAGCTGTCGGCATTGTAAGCTGGACCTCCAAGAGCGGAAGTGAGGACTTTCATAAGCAGGTGGTAGATGCAAAAATGGAGTATCTGCGGCGGCACTTGCCCAGCGTAGAGTGGGACGAAATTTATATTGTCCCCTATGGTACGCCCAAGTATGAAGTAGTCAAAAATCCCGATGGTGTGTTATTCGATGATGAAAGCCGCAATCGCATTGACTGGCGAGGGGTTGCATTTGGCGAAGATAATCTTATTGAGATTTTGAAAGCCCTGTTGAAAGCGCGGGAGGTCTAACCTCCCCGCATGGAAAGGAGTAAAACTATGAAAGCTGTAAGAGAATGGCTGAAACATTTTGAAGAAATGGCAGAGGCTGATACCGTCTATGGCTTGCAAATGAAAAATGGTCTGGAGTGCAGATTTACTGACTATAAACACATTAAAGAAGTTAGGGAAGAAAGCGAACCATGGCTTAATTATCCTGTTTGTTATATTGAATACAAAACAGGAGATATTCCCTACTGTTTAATTCAATATCAAGGGGAGTAAACCTATGATTTTTATTGCTATTATTTGTATAATCGCCGCATTACTGTATTGTATTGCCGCCGCAATCGTGGGATGGAAGGCATGGTGCGATATTCGCGACTGGCATTTTCTTGCTGGTACTTGCTTCTATATTATCGCCGCAATTTTGCTTACAATCTGGCTTCTGGGGAATTGTGCCTAACAGTTCCACCCCACGGACGAGATACTCCTTTCTTTTGTCAATGGGTCGCCCTTCTTTTGGGCGGCTCATTGCGTCGCCAATGAGCCGAGTTTTTAATTTCTGTGTACTAACCGTTAAATTTTTCACAAGCAAATTGCACAAATTCATGCCTTACAATTTCCTAAAATTTGTACATTTTGCCACTTGCTTTTTCCTGCTCTATCTGATATACTCTAATCAAGAGGTGAGGGTAAAACCCCACCGCAAAACAAGAGAAAGGAATTGATAAAATGGCAATCGACAAACGGCGGCATTATATTTTAATGCTTGACACCGAAACTGCCAACACCATTCCCACAGAAACAGGACTTGATATGTCTAATGTTTTGGTCTATGATATAGGCTGGGCAGTAATTGACAAATCTGGAAATGTATACGAGTGCGCCAGCTTCGTCAATCGTGACGTATTCGTATATGAACGCGACCTTATGCAGAGCGCATACTATGCAAATAAAATTCCTATGTATATTGAGGACTTGCGGCAAGGCTATCGCACCATGGCAGATTTGCGCGAAATCCGGGCGGCTATGCTGGATACCATGGAACGATACAATATCAAAACAGTATGCGCGCACAATGCCCGTTTTGACCTTAACGCCTGTAATGGTACACAGCGATATTGCACAAAGTCAAAGTGGCGATACTGGTTCCCCTATGGGACGGAAATCTGGGATACCCTCAAAATGAGCCAGGATGTAATTGTCCCTATGCCGACGTATCGCAAGTTCTGCGAGGAAAACGGCTACAAGACCAAAAACGGGCAGTATCGCAAAACCGCAGAAATTCTGTATCAGTTTATCAGCGGCAACCATGACTTCGAGGAAGAACACACTGGCCTTGCTGACGTGATGATTGAAAAGGAAATTCTTGCCTATTGCTTCCGACAGAAAAAGCCCATGCGGAAACTGCTGTTTGAGAATAGCAAAGAATTTCCTGTTCCTACAGAATTGCAAAAACAGATTATGAGCGTGGTCAGAAATGACCCTATGCGGTGAGGGGCGAAAGCCCCTCCGCAAGAAAGGGAAGAATATGAGGGATATTTTGGACTATTTGAAAAACCACCTTATCTGTTGGCTCATTCGTCATACACATATTCATTCATATACTATTGATGAAATGATATGGAAATTCTCTACAGAGGAAATTCAGTCCCGTGTAGATATGATGAAAGCTGCGAGAGCCGCAAGTGGCTGTTTCTTTCTTAAAGACTATTTAGAAAGGATAGATTAAAATCATGAAAGTTAATTTGCACGTTCCTAAGATTGAGATTGTTCCGGTAGAGGTCCCGGACGAAATGCTGACAAATATCATTTTTGACAACTGCAAGGCAAACTGGAACAAACGACCGCAAACCGCAGTTGCTCCGGACAGGGATGATTACGCCGCTTTGGAAAACTACATTGGCGAACACTATGGTTATGCCTTTGTGGAAGATTTTGAGTATGCGGCCATTGAAACCGCAGACGGAGAAGAAATCCCGGTTCTTGAATACTAAGAAAAAGCCGTCCAAGGAAACTTGGGCGGCTCCTTGTGGGACGCAAGGAGCCGAGTTTTGTTTTTGTACCCACGAAGCGTTAAATTTTTCACAAGCAACTTGCACAAAAATTTGTGTGCTATTCTCCTAAAATTAGTGCAGTTTGACACTTGCATTTTTTCTATTCGTATGGTAAAATCTAATCAAGAAGTGAGGGAGAGAACAAAAGCCCACCGCCTCTTGTGTACCTTAAAAAATTTCATATTTTCTTGAAAAACCTCTTGACAAATTCAAGAAAATATGTTAGTATATAGATGTTCCTAAAGGACAACAAAAATCAAGTGTGCGACACTATAACCGCAGAAAGGAATTGATACTATGGCTACCAAGAATTTTAACCGCGACTTTTTCAACGCTATCCTGTCCAATGTTGACATTATGACCCTGCCCAGCGGCATGACCGCCGGTGAGATGCGGGAGTGGGCTACTCATCAGATTGACCTGCTGAACCGCAAGAACATCAACAAGAAGCCCACTGCCACGCAGGAAGCCGCCGCCGTCTCTATGGAGAGCGTGCAGGCATTTCTGGAAGCGCATAAGGGCAAGTGTTTCACTTGTTCTGACCTTATGGCCGAGGGTCTGTTCCCCGCTGATAAGCAGAGCCAGTACGCCAGCCGCATTTGCAATAACCTTGTGAATGAGGGCAACGCGGAAAAGGGTACGCTCAAGGGTAAGACCGTATTCATGGCCGTGGGTACGTTTGATACCATCGAGGGTATCAAGGCTTACAAGGTGAGCAAGTAAACCCATTGGGGAGGGGCAACCCTCCCCACCTTTCCCAAACAATAGAAAGGGTGATTGCATGACCACCAACGAACGTATTGCATTTCTTATGAAAAAGCTGGATTGTACCGAGGAAGAAGCTAAAGACGTAATCCGGTGCGACCGCATTATAGACGCAGGCGGGGACCCATTTCCGCAGAGTAAGGAACAGGCCGCCGCAAGCAAGAAATATCGCGGAGTAGGTACGAAAAAGCCCACGGTGTACAACCTGGAAACAAGAGAAAAGAAGCAGAACGCAAACAAGCGGGAACTCATGGAAGTATTGCGGCGGGCGGTATGTGGGTATGATAATTTTGAGATTGTCAATCCCGAGCGGCAAGTCAGATTTGACTATGGCGGCAAAACCTATGAGGTAACACTGACGGAAAAGCGGGTAAAAAAGGGGTAACTTACGTTGCCCCGTCCCCCGCTGGGAGAAGCAAGTGGAAAAAGAATTTCTCTATGTAGGGCACTACATTGATACGGACGGGAATTACATTCTCAAAATAGGTACAACTAATGACTTGCGGCGGCGTGCCACAGAGCACACAAGACACTACCGCAAGGCGAAAGAATATCGTTTACCCGCAACCGCAAATTTTGAGTATGATTTTTCCGTGCGGCTGTCTAAATACAATACCTTGCGGTATGAGGACAGAAACCGCAGGGAGTGGCAAGAAAATGGCGTGGGCGAGTTTGTGCGAAATGACCGCTTTAATTGCGGCAACCGCAAGCCCCGCACAGTGAATATCAAAATCAGAAAGGTTTATGAGGTGGAACTATGACGATTGAACATAAAATGGGTATCCCCACCGCTTATCATGAAATTATGGCAGGAGAATGCTTTTGGTATCAAGAAGATTTATATTTCAGATGCGAGAGTGGAAGTGCCTTTTCTTTGACTTCCGGTAAGCTGTACGAAATCAACAATGGTGCCACCCCCCGTTTTCCGGGTTGATGCAAAAATTGTTATCGAGTGAAAAAAATGAGCCGCCCTCTTTTGGGCGGCTCGCTTCTGGCGAACCAAGCCGAGTTTCTAGACTAATCTAGGGGTGGGGAATTTTGCGAAAAAATCTAGAAAAACCGCTCGTATTTGACTTTTCCTAAAATTTTTGGTATAATTTTATTAGAAACTAGAGAAAGGAGAAAATTTCTCATGGAATTAGAGCTACTGCGTGCTCTTATTTTGATTGCCAACACTTGTTTCTTGCAAAATTCCTGCGAAGACTGCCCCATGCGTGAACTTTGTGGCAAGATGCCTTGCGAATGGTGAGCAAAGAGCCGACTCTTACGATTAGAGTCGTTTTTCCGGCCAGTAGCCTACCCTACCAGAAATTTTTACCAGCATGATCAACCTGAATGCTAATCGTAAAGTGGACGCCCTAGGTCGCATTGTTATCCCCTCTAAGCTAAGGGATAAATTTGCTATCGAACCGGGCGACAAGGTAGAGTTTTTCTCTACTTATGTAGACGGTGTGATGTATTTATGTATGGCTTGCCCGCACGCCGCGCCTCCTCGTGAGGAAACAGAAAATTAAGAAGATTTTCTTAAAATGAACAAGAGGTGGGTTGGAAATAAAAGTTAGCAACGAGACTAACAAAAGAAAGAAAATTGCTTATGTAATTTCCTCGTTTACTTAAAGAGAGACTTTAAGAAAACTGGACGGGCCGTTTGCGTAGGCAAACCCCGAATTTTCTTCTCCAACCCACCATAGCGAAAAATTTCCTGGACATAGCGACCTTGATATTAAACGTGCGGCGTCCCATAACGCAACCGCAGATTTCATAACCTCATAACGAAAGGAGGAAACCGACCGGTGCTTTACCGATCGGTGCCCGCACTGATAGCAATGCTTATAGCTGCAACAATGCTCTGGTTTGTTACCGTTATTATTCCAACCGCAATTTGCCGTGGAATAGGACATTTATCTAGACCACCCGAGCGGCCGCAATTTAATTATAATTCTTAGCGAGATACTTGCTTTGATGACGACGACGATGAAGAGGATAAAGAAGAAGATACCGAACGGGAAACAGCAGATTCCCGATCGGTGCCGCAAGTTTACTATGAAGATGATAAAGACTTTGTATTCCCTAGAATCAAAGTTAAATAAATAAAAAGAAGCCTAGACTAATGGATTGTTAGTCTAGGCTTTCCGCATTTATTGAACTTGTCGCATTTTTAAACGCCATTCTTTAACACGTACAGGAAAATTACCACAAGTTTCTTCCTTAATACGTTCTAACGCTTTTTGATATGCACTTAACTCTTTAGTAATATCTTCACCCTGAGCATGCTTATAAAATGCATTAGCTGCCTCTTGTTCATCTATTTTCTCTTCTCGAAGAATCTCCCGCCAATGCTCTACTTCTTGCTCAGTTAAAGGAATGTAATCATAATACCATACCCATAGATAATTATTATTACTTTCACCATATTGCTTAAATGATTTACTAATATAAGTATTAGCAACCCACTTAGGATTTTTATGACCATATTTACTATTACCAAATGAAGCAATCGCTCCTCGCGCAACTTTAGCCTGACTATTCGGCTTATACTCAGGACCCAATGCTGCGATAGTGTATGTATCATAGTCCTTTTGCTTTTCCACGTTTAAAGCATCCTACTTAGGGGCTTTACGAGGCATTGGTTGGTAATCCCCTATTACTTCCTTGACTACAATAACTAACATTTGACCAGGCGCTTCTATAAACTCATAATCATAAAAGTTAGTAAGCCAAGTTAATAGATCCTATTTGCGTTTTGTCACTTGATAATCAGTAATACCAAGTGACGGACAGAATTCCTTGCGGAAGGAGTATGGCTTTCCAACTACAGGAACCCAATTTGTTTTTGCCGTTTTAGGATTTTTGTCCATTTTTATTCACTCCTTTGTTCTTAAATTTAAATGAAAAATATGGTTTGCTAAAAGTTCCGGGTTCCCTATTTAATTACTGGAACCCGGAACATTTCGCCTACGGTCTGCCTCCCGATCGGTTCATCTTAAATAGCAAAACCCTTTTCTCAATATTATATGAAAATTTAAAAAGGAGAATTACATAGTTTTGTCCAAAAATTTTAGAATGAAATTCCTGAAATATTGTTTCGCCCACAGGGCGAAACGGGCGAACGAGCTAGCTCGTTCGCAACAAGTAGAAAGTTAAAATCATGCGGCGCCGGTCGGTAGATGGACTTTTAAAAAAATTTATGTTATAATATAATTAAGTATAAAAAAGATGCACTTTGACAATTTAATTACTTTTTCTCACTTCTTTTCATTTCTTCTGAAGGAGCGAAGAGAATTGAGAAAAACTATTTAGAAATGGGTCGTATTTGGGATTAAGAGTGGTGGTCCAGTTTATACGATCGGGCCACCACAACTTCTCAAATCTCACAAAACAACCCCTCCCACCCTAATCTACTATAATTCAACTATAACTCAAAGGAGATTCCACCATGAAAAACTCAATCACTGTCTACAGCACTAAGTTAGCAGCTAAACTCTGCCAGCTTGGTTATGTAATAATTAACACAGCCCCTAACCGCAATAATCCTCGCTTTAAAGTCTACTACTTCCTCAATCAACCTGGTATTCAAAAAGCAATAGATAAGTATAAGAACGCGTGAGGTGCGGCTATGGGTGAAAATAAATTCCTTGCTCCTTCTATTGTTTTAGAAGGATCTAAACATCTCCAAGAAGCCAAAACGCGTTGGGTCTATAACCCAGATATACTCTCTTATATAATTAAAAATTCTACCAAAAATCAACTTGCGCTAATGCTCTACTATCTTGGTAATTCTGATGGCTGGATTTGTAGTGATTTAGGCGCAAGAACTGGTATTACTGATAAAGGTAATCTCTCTCGTACTAGAAAAGAATTAGAAAACAAGGGCTGGATTACCTATTCTCCTACAGATAAAACCATTACTGTTCACCTTGATACCCTTTTTCAAAAAACTACTTCAGCTAAGATTGCGGAGATGGGTCTTTGAGTCGTTTGTCCTAGGTTTACTACTTATTGAAAATAAGTTTGAGCCCGAAGGGCGAAAAACGAATTTGAAATAAGTAGTAAACCGGCAGTTCTCTTGTTTCTTATTCTCTTGTTAATAATGTAGTTTTAACAACTCAAAGGTTGTTAAAATAACAATTCAATCTAAAAAGTTGTTAAAACTACAACCTACCCTCGCAAGCCTAATTCAATAAAATTGTTATTTTAACAACTCAAGTTGTTAAATTAACAACTGTCTCCAATTTTAATAAAGTTGTCAAAATAACAACTCAAGTTGTTAAAACTACAACCTTGCGACAGTCTTTCTCTTCTTAAGTTGTTAAATTAACAACTCTAGTAAGTAAGGAAATTTATTTACGGTAAGTAGGAGATTTTATTAATTCAACTAAATTGCTCGGTGTTTCACACCTTCGCTAGCAATCCCCTCTTTTGACATTTCAAATTTTTTATGTTATAATATAATTAACAAAAGTAAGAAAGGAAGTTTAAACCTTATGACTAATTCTAACCTGCGGGAAGCCATCCGCGCCGCATTCCATGACTCCGGACTCTCCTTGGAGGATTTCGACGCCGCAATGGATACTACTCTCAACGAACTCTACGAGGAGGAAAAAAACACTGCTACTTGCGGCCTTGACTGTATGTCACTCCCCTGGGACTCTTTCTTCGACAATATTATCTTCCCCTATATCATCGCACAGATCCCCGAGTGCAAAGACCTCGCAGATCTCTCTCACGACGATGAGCTTTACACCACCCTTCGTTCCGAGACTAAAACCTTCTTTATCTCTATTAGTGAACTCCACTCCCTTCTTTCTAATCCCAACGACGATTCTCTCAGCGCACTTCTCTCTTCTCTCCTGCGGTGAGCGAAGATACTCGCCCAAAAGTCCAATCAATAGAAAGGAATTTTATGTCCTTCTCTGAAATTCGTTCCCGCGTCCTATCTCGCGAGTCCTTCAACCGCAATCCCCTTTCCGATGAAGAGTATCTGCGGCAAGCCAGCCTAGCGCGCTCCAATCTAGCTAATCTCTTTCCAGACGGGGTATATGAAACACCAATCTCTATACCCCTCGCCGCAGAAACCTCCTTAGACCATTTCCACCGCACACAAGAATGTAATATTTTCTTATTACAGCGAACCATGTCTTCTTTAGCATCTACCTATCTTACACCCGAATCCGCAGATTGGTTTCACCGCTTTATTCCCCAGATTATATCAAAAGAAACAATCTACAACAACCTAATCCCAGTTGTTGGAACTCTTCATTTCAAGGACTCCCATACCCTGACCCTAGATGGTCGCCGCAAGTTCTTCAAGTTTGCAAATCAATTCCTTACCCTCTGCAGCTCCACCTGTAATCTTTCACTTGTTGAGGAAATCCGTCTAGCGCAATCCCAAGTGTCATCAAATCGCATCCTCAAAGGGACTCTCCGCCTTTCCACCTTACCAGAGGATTTTCTCTCCCTCTCAGAAGATACCTCTAACTGGACTTCATGCCTCGCAATGACCTCCCACAGAGGAGACTATCGCGCAGGCTGTCTTGAAATGATGACTTCACCTTACACCATCCTCGCAACAATAGAAAGCAATCACCGCAAATATTGGAGACAAATAATCCTTCTTACACCCTATGCGATAGTCGCTTTGCGGGGATACCCTTATACGGCGCCGCAAGTAACCTCCCAAGTTCTTTCTTTTGTTGCGGCGGCTGCTAAGCGATCTTTAGACTGGGATTATGATCCACAACTCTGTTATTCCAAAACCTCAATCTTTGCGGTTTCTGGCGGAACTCTTGCGCTAACCACTAACCGCATGTATAATGACACCTATCTTGGTGGCTATTACCTTATCGGCAAACCTATTCCTTCTTCCTCTTATGAAATAAATTACTCCGGCCCCGCATATTGTCTTTCATGCGGCGCCCCGTTGGAGCTCTCCATTCCAGACTTTGGATATGAAAGCGAGGTTCTATGCTCGTCATGCAGCCACCGCAAAATATGTTCATGTTGTGGAGAGATGAAAGACCTTGATTCTCTCTTGTTTGACAAGTCTCTTGATGATTACATCTGCTTTTATTGCGATGAACTATCCAGAGAAGAGAATCGGCATTGACTTTTCAAAAAAATTTTGATATAATATATACAGAAAGTGAGAGATGACTTCTCACCAATAAATTTGATTAAAAGGAGATTACTACAAATGGAAAAGACTGTTACTAAGCGCGAGGTTCTGGAGGGTCTGATTACTCTGGCTGAGACCGGTGAGTGCACTCTGACTGAGGAGGATATTAAGACCTTTGCCGAGAAGGAGATCGCCTCTATGGATAAGCGCGCTGCTGCTGACAAGAAGCGCCGTGAGGCTAAGGCTGCGGAGTCTGACGAGATCACTGAGGCCGTGTATGAGACTCTGACTGATGAGCCTATGTCCGCCGAGGAGATTCTGGATAAGCTGGGTCTGGATATGCCTAAGAGTAAGCTGATCCCCAAGCTGACCAAGCTGGTTAAGGCTGAGCGTGCGGTGAAGTCCAAGAAGCGCTACAAGAACGACGAGGGCAAGTCCTCTGAGAAGACCATGTACGCTCGTGCGTAATTAAAGATTAGGCGGGGTCTTCGGACTCCGCTTTTTCTCTAGAAAGGAGTCACTATGGACTATATTGCCTTCGTGCCTTACCTCACTGACATCCGCAAAGACCATCTTAGAGACGTCAAGGACTATGCAACCTATATCTGCATATCCGAGGAAGAGGCCGCAACCGCAATCAACCTATTCGGTCGAGATAGAACTTACATTATTATGTGTTTCCAAGAACCCGACTTTGATAGCATACGAAATCTCGACTTAGATAATTTTATTATCCAAGTTCCCGAAGGTTATTACTCAAATGAATTAGCGAACTTTCGCTTTATGTTCTTTGAAGCTGCAACTACTTGGGAACAAGCCAATCGCTATGCACGCAAAGGAGTTGCCGCAGTTCGCTTTGAAGCACCACTAACTTTCTCAACAAAAGATTTGCGGCAGTGGAGGGCTATCTTCGCAGATACACTCTTGTTCGCCACGGCAGATCCAACCTCCTATTTTCTTTCCTCTTGGTTTGTGCGGCCAGAGGATGCCTACCGGTATGAGGGTATCTTTGACGCACTGTGCATAAATCCCTTCAATCTACAGTATTATGCGCACTCTTCTTTCTGCGGGCCTCTCAAGTCTCTGCTCCCTTCTCTCCGGTCTGTAGAGTCTGTTACCAACCAACTTCTTCCTATTGATTTTGCGGTGCGGCGTCTTAACTGTAAGCAAGTGTGCGAAAGCCCCTCTTATAATTGCACCTATTGCGACCGCATTAAGGACATTACTAAACAAATGGAAAGGATGAAACCTAATGGCTAAAGGTGCCGAAAGCAAATCCCTCGTAACTAAGAAAATTCTCGAAATCTTCCCAAACGCTTTTCTTTACAATAATGATAAAGAAATTCGTATTCCTCTAACAGAACAAGGGGAAACAGTAGAAATCAAAGTTGTTCTGTCTTGCGCGAAGACTCCTGTGCGGGAAGCCGCTGCCCTAGATTGGTCTGGAAGCTCTTCTACTACGCCTGCGGCAGAGCCTGTTCCTGCCCCTAGTGAGGTAGCCCCGCCGCAAATCAGTGAAGAGGACCGCCGCAAGGTTCAAGAACTAATGGCAAAACTTGGCCTATAACATTTTCAAGGGTGACTTCCTCACCCTTGTTTTTTTTATATTTTTATGTTATAATAATTATAGAAAATGAAAGAGAGAGGTAAATCTATGTTGACTATTAACAAAACCTACTGTATCAGCTCTGATGATAGAATGACTGCTGTTATCTATCTCAATAAGGAGAATGGCTTTTATAATCTCTCTGTTAGTGATATTGCTGGAGAAGCAGTTGAAGTTCGACTCGACGAGATTTTAGCTAGTGAGCTCTTTACTGCACTAAAAGAGCTTGGAAATTTCATGTGATTATAAAATAAAAGAGAGGTAATTTCTATGAAATATGTTTATACTATGACCACTCAGGATGGTACTCAGGTTAATCTGACTATGAATGATCTTGCTTTTGCTCATAATCTTTATCGCTTTTTCGCTACTCGTGAGTATATTCAGGATAATTACCCTATCCTCACTGATCAGCAGCTTGACATTATTACTGATCGCACCCTCGCTATTGAAGATAGTTATGGTTACGACGAAGATGATGCCATTGAGCAGGCTATTAAAGAGGAAGAACTCGTATGAGATTTGTAATTTACGCTTATGAAAGCACTTATGGTGGTCTACACGGTATCTATGACATTTGCGTCACTGAGATAAACTCCCTTGACGAAGTTGATAATATTGGTGAAACCATGGCATATGAAGTAATTGACACCTACTCTCACTTGTTTGCGAATGATGATGTCTATGACTATGACGAAGACGATGATTGCGAAGTCACCTCTCCTGAATGGGAATATGCACGTATTCTTCCTAAGTGGGATAACATTCCTACTGCGGAACTTAATGCGGAAGCCGCGGAATTAGGTTATGAAGAGTTTGTCAATAAATATTGTAAAGTTGAAGGTATGAACGAACTTCTTACGGCGCTCGATATTCTGCAGCAGGTAGATGGTGTTGGTCATACGACAGTAGGCAAATACACTGTTGATACTTGTTTTGAGGGCGAGAACTACGAAACCGCAATTTGGATTAATCCCGATCACATGGCGATTCCTGCGATTTACCCTAATCGTGCAGCCGCAGAACAGGGACATAAATTTTGGTGTCTCGCAGCCGCAATGGCACCAACGCAGGTATGGGATACCGCAACCCGCACTTATCTTACTCTTTGACATTTGTTAAAATTTTTGATATAATATAAGTATAGAAAGAGAGGTAAGTTTATGGAATTTTATCAACTCTGGATGGAGGGTAGCACTCATTACTACCGCAACCTCAATAATGCACTCCGCATGGGTGAACTTATCTTGCGAGAGATGTTCGCGGATGACGCAGAGCAAGAGGAAGTAATTGACTACTGGTGGGATCGCTGGGAAGCATATGAGGGTGGCCGCAAGATTATGTGTATTACCAAAGAAATGATGGAGGATTAACATGAAAACATTGGTGCTCAAATATGACTATGGTTATGATGTTTTTGCATTTGATGAAACAAAAGAAGAAATCATGACTTATCCCAATCTCACAATCTTCCTAAATAAAATGTGCGGCCAGCACTTTGAAAACTATGAGGTACGTACACTATATGAATGTGATCTCATGGCTGAAGATAAAGAGTATGATGCTTATTATAGACTACGAGGTATCATCCCCGACGAGACACCGCAAGCATTTGAAGATTTGCTCACTTGTTACAATAGTGATTTTGCATATGATGGAGTGGAGGTAGACTAATGCAGATTTATGCTATTTATTATGTTGACGACGGAGATTGTGATTACTTTATGCGGCGAGCTGATGCGCTGAATTGCGGTGTGGAATATATCCGTCAGATTTGCGAAGAAGAGAATTGGGACCCGCAGGAAACTGAATCTCTTGTTGACGAGTTTCTGCGCGAGGAATGGGCTGCAGACATTTGCGCTCTTAATGTAATTGAAGTAAAGGAGTAAACCATGAATACTTATTATCTTATTATCAATGTTATCGAAGATAATACTCGTGAAATCTATCGACTGTTTCTTTCTGCGGCCTCTTATTGTGATGCCATAAATAAAGCTATGGAGCAGCTTTTTGACGAGGACTCTCAGGCAATTGAGAGTATTACTGTGACCGAATTCTATGAGACAGATATGTTTGTCAGCAAATCAACCGCTGACCGCATCATTGCAGATCTTAACGAGTATCCTGTAGTAGAAAAGGAGGATCTGTAATGGATAATCTGTTTTTGGGATATGCGCAGGAGCAAGAGGAAAGAGAAGAGGTTATCCGCAAGATGATGCAGGCTTATCGTGATGGTACAGCGTGTCGGTTCTCTACAATCAACTATTTCTCTGCGCGAGATATCGAGGAAATGAAGAAGGAGGCAATGCAACGTGTTGACAGAGAAGGCTTTTAAAGATTTCTTGCGGCGAGTGTGTTGCTGTGTGGTGGCGTTTCTCCTTGTGGGTGTACTGGGAAAAGTTGTAATTACGTTACAGCACCCTTCTACCCATCTTTTCTTTCCTGCGGACAGGGAGAGGTTTATCGAGGTAGATAGGGGAATGGCTTGCGGGCACCGATCGGTGGTTGCCGCAGATAGAGAAACTGGCGTATTGTATCTATTCACAGAGAACGGCGTTTCACCCTTATTTCAAAGCGATGGGGAATTAATGATTTATGACGCAGGATGAGCGGGAGTCTAAACTCTCGCTCTTTTTGCATTTTTGGAAAAATTATGTTATAATATAATTAAGATAAAAGTAAGGAGAAAAATATGAAAATCCTTGTTGATGAAATGCCCACTCAGGTAGAAGATTGTCCTTGGTCTAGTCCTATTAAAGACCCTTGGAAAGACCGCACATTTTGGTTTTGTGATTGGAGCCTAAGCTATGATAAAACTTGTTCCATGGCAAATTGCGGCGAGTGTCCTTATTTTGCTACAATAAAGAAAGGAATTAACCTATGACTCAGTTTAAAGATATTCGTGGAAATTGTTGGGCGTTTGTAAGAGCAAATATCTCACTAATTTATTACACTCCTAAAGACCAAGAAGGAATTAGTCATGTCACTGTGACTACTACAAATGATAATGTTTATTCATTCGATATTGATTTGAATGATGTATACTCAATTCAGGAGAGTTAAATGGGAACTGATAACAAAGAAATGGCTTGGATTCTACTAGACGAAGATACCAAACCCATCCGTATTGCATTCGATAATGAACCAACTTATGTAGTAGAGAATGATACCAATTATGCTATGAACATTCAACCTCCGGCAACATTCTCTGCGATTTTCAAAGCACGCCCATCAAAGATAATTAAAATTTTCTGGGGCACTAAATTAAAATGGTATCAAGCCCTATGGCTCGATTTAACATTTTATTGGAAGAAAGGAGTAAATTATGTATTCAAACGCTAAACTTGAAGCCATGCATGGCGGTATTCCTGAAATCACTCAAGTAGATAAGCTTATTGTTATGCTTGAGACAACGGATATTCCTTTTACAGTAACTTCAAGTCATGGTCGCCCGCAAGTATGGTATCCTAATGACACAGACCCAGTTTGCGATGCAATTTGTCACTGGGGCAGCTATGGCCATCAGACTGGTCTTATTGAAATCATGGGGCTTACTCACAACGATGACAGTGTGGAGGGTTATCTTAATGCAGATGAAGTCTTCACTCGCATTAAAGAACATTGGGAGGCGAACAAGTGAAAAGAACTTGCGGTGATTGCGGTTTCTATAAAGAGAAGCTATGCGGCGTTGCTATCCAGAACGGATTTCCAGAGTCACATGACATTTGCGAGTCTTTTTCTGCTATCGCCTGGAAATGTGAGATATGCGGCCAGCCTACCCCGTCGCCGCAGAACCTTATATGGGATGCTATAACAAAGCAGCTAGTTTGTCCTAATTGCTACATGATGCTTCCTATTGTTTCAGAGGAGGAGCAAAATGACAACTGAACAGTTTTTTAAATATGCAGTAGAAATGTGCCAAAAGTGTAGTAATAATGGATGTGAAAAATGTGAAGCTTTGCCTAGAGGACTTTCATGTTGGCACTCTACTAATCCTAATTTTTCTCAAGTTGAACAAGTAATACAGAATTGGGCTAATCGTAATCATCCTACTCGAAAGAGTGCTCTTTTGTCGTTATTTCCTAATATGTCATGTAACAAAAATGGATGCCCTAGTATTAATGCTTGTACAATTGAGCCATCTTTGAAAGATACTAAATGTGACCAATATGAAACTTGCGGTGATTGTAACAAGGATTTCTGGCTCAGTCCGCTTAATTGACAAAAACAAAAAATTATGATATAATATTTATAAAGAAAGGAGATGTGAGGCTACTTGGTTATATGGACACCCGAACAGTGGAAGAAAGAATTAAACGAATTTGCCGCTGCAGTTCGTAAGAAAAAATTTGATAAAATCCCTTATGATAAGTGGAAGAAGTTGTGGAGTTGGGGAGATCTTCCAAACACAACAGATATTTATTTAAAAGTTTGTGCAGGTACTACCAACCGTATTATGATTTCTCCAAAAGGAGAACCTGATTTCATTATTTTCATTAATAGCGAGGAAAACTGGTCATTTATAAAGTATTTGCAATTCAAATATCCCACTATATTTGGATTTGCTGAACCTTCTACCCCATATCCAATAACTGGTCTTGTTCAGCCTCACTTGACAACCGATATGACCTATTATACAGTAAATTATGCACCAAGTCCATATTCTACGATAGCTACTAGCGATGTTATATCAAATTCTAACCTTGCGACAATTACATATGATCCCAATACAGTACTTGCACCTGGAACCTATCAAACAGCAACAATAGACAATAAAAAGGAGAAAAAGGATATGAATTTCTTTAAGAATTTTGAGTTTGGCCCCGTGAAGAATGATAACGTGCGGCTGTCCCCTTACGGCCTTGCGATTAAGAACCTTGATGGCAGCTGGGTTTCTTATGATGCTGCCAGTGATTCTATCATTGACGTTGATGTATTCAACTTCGAAGGTAAGAATCTGATTTACAAGATCCCTGCGGCGCCGCATACCGTCCGCGCTGGCGATATGATTGTTCATCAGGGCAAGGGAATGTACGTTCTTACTGACGTGTGCGAGGGTGACACTTGCGTTAGTGTGATTGACCCCCGTGCTGGCGAGAGCAAGGAGATCCTGTTCACAAAGTCCCCGTTTGGGTTTACGTTTGTGACTAAGCTGGTCTCTCTGCTGGATATGTCTGGTATCAATGCCAATACCGATAATCCGTTTGGTAACCTGTGGCCTCTGGCCCTGATGGGTGACAAAGATTGTGACGCGGGTACTATGATGGCGATGATGATGATGATGAACAGCGAGGGTTGCAACTTTGATATGTCTAATCCCATGACTATGCTTGCCTTCACGTGCGGCAATGATAGTGATAAGACAATGCTGCTGTCCATGATGCTGATGGCTGGCCGCAAGTAAAAATTTTTGGACAAAAGAGTTTCAGAGAAATAGGAGATTTTTTAAAGTAAATAGAAATCTCCATTTCTCTGGCTCTTGTTCCCAATTTGATTTTTTCAAAAATTTTTGATATAATATATACATAAAGTTAAGGAACACATGAAGTATTGCCTCCACGTGGCGTGTTCTGGGTAAGTTTGACATAACTATCATGTCAACTTAGCGAAAATACGAGATAAGTAGAGAGCCAGTTGATAGTTGCAACTCTCGTTGAATACTGCCTCAAGTCCGAGGCCCGCAAGGATACAACAGCACCCGATGCGCGTGAATCTCGACTATATAAAATGGGAAGTCGTAGAAAGTATTCACTTATCGCTATTGCTGTGATGACGCAGCTAAAATTGTATCGGTGCGGCAAGCTCGTTTCTAGTCCGTAAAGCTAGATAAAAGATCTGAGACTGTAGCACAACCGGTAGTGCAGCGGCCTTTTAAGTCGCAGGTTGCGAGATCGTACCTCGCCAGTCTCACCACACCTCGTATTCTTGGTTTCCGAGAGGAGCGCCGGGCGCAGTAAATCAAGCGAAATAGGGGCTATCGTATAATAGGCCACTGAGAGGCTGCCCATATTAATTTGCCTTCTTGCTGTTGTTTTACCACTTTCAAACGGTGATAACATCTAAGCCGGGTAGCAGTAGTAATAGCGTAACGGCATACGCAGTCAATGACGAGGTAAAGGGCTCAGACGACTAACCGGACATTGACCAAAATAACGGAATGAGGAGAGGAAAGCCTGTATGCGGCGACGTCATCCAACTCACAGTGATGCAGCGTCAAGTAGTTCTGCTATTTTGAAATTTATACATACGGTGCAGGCATTATATTTGCACGTGTAGCTCAATTGGTAGAGTTCCAGATTTCCAATCTGGCTGTTGCGAGATCGTACCTCGTCACGTGCTCCATATGGAGGGTTAACTTGCACGGCTGCAAGCACGGTCCTGAAAACCGTTGGTGCGGGAGACCGCATGGGGATCGACACCTCAGCCCTTCGCCACTCTAATCTGGCCCTGTGGACGAATTGGTAGAGTTACCGCCCTTTCAAGGCGGAGTTTTGCGGGATCATACCCCGCCAGGGTCACCATTATCTGGCGTATTAGTTCAGAAGAGTAGAACGCCAGCCTGTCACGCTGGAGGCCACGGGTTCAAGTCCCGTATACGTCGCCACCCATCCAGAGTCTTGCTTCGTATTGAGGTAATGGGCAATACATAACGTAAGATTCTTTTTTAGGGCTGACCGCAAGGTCCTGGTCCACCGTTCCTATATAGATTGGTACTAGAAATGCTTGCGGGGCTTCTAGTCCTATGTAGGAACATGACTTTATTACTTATAGTAATGAAGCAGTCAAGGTTTTGAGTAATTGAACCGGATAATCAATGCTAAGTGAGATATATGCAAACAGAGAGAGTGCTAAGCTCACGGGTATTCTAGATGCCTTCTCTCTCCTATCTGCCTCTATAGTTTAATTGGCAAAATAAGGGATTTGTAACCCCTAGTCGCCCGATCGTAACGGGCTAGAGGCTCCAGAAAAGCTCGATAGGAATGGTGGGATAGTGCTGAGCATCATTGTATAAACTGCTCGTTTTATGGAGAATTTTATGCGTTGGGAAGAATATATAAAATTTGCGAATTTTAAAGTAGCAGAAAAAGCTGTTCATTTTTGTGAAAATGTAGAATGTGAAGATTGTCCTATCTATATTAATGATATTGAACATCGTACTCAATATGAGAGAGAGGTAATGCACATTCCTTGTGTTGATAATTTAATTTTTGAGTTAGTAAATGGAAGAACTTTAGATTAATATGCGGTAGTACTCAAGTGGTTGAAGAGGACAGTTTGCTAAACTGCTAGGCGGTAAAAGCCGTGCAAAGGTTCAAATCCTTTCTATCGCGCCATATAGGAACTATCTGATGTGAAAGGCATCTAGTGCAGCTATGGCACAATAAATGTTACATAGTTCGTGGTGGGTGGTACTTCGGTACAGGAGCGCAGATAGAGGTGTTTCCATCGCACACTTGCTCCAATTAAATATACAGAATTAGCCAAAAGAATATGAACATAATATGGGTCAGTAGCAAATCGGCAACTGCGGCGGACTGTAAATCCGTTTCCTCCGGGAGTAGCTGGATCGACACCAGCCTGACCCACCATACGCGCTGGTAGTTTAATTGGCAAAACAATAGTCTCCAAAACTATAGTTTCTCGATCGTAGCGAGACCGGCGTGCCAACACCGCACGGATGGCCATGGTTGCAGCCTAGCTAGCTTACTCTTTTTAAGAGGTTTGGTGCGGTATATAAATTAATATGGGCCTACTGGTAGGTGGTACAACCTTCATCTACCTTTTCCTTTCTTTTGATTTTTATAAAAATTTATGATATAATATTTATAGAAAGTTAAGAGAGGAGCAAAAACAAGTGGCGGGTAAGTTCTACGAAAAGAAGGAATATCTGTGGGAGTACGAGTGGCCTTTCGGAGAGTTTTTGCGGGAGTCTCTGCCTACAGGTAGTTATCGCCGCAAGTTTTCTATGACAGGGAATGGTATCTATAATCTTGTTACTCTTGATAGCAAGTTATATGAAGTAACCCTCAAGTCCGCAACTAAGCTATTGCCAAACGATGGTAAGAAAGCATTTCGTGATACAACTAAAGATAAATTGATAGACTTATTGAAAGACAAACTCAGCCAGTTAGGTGTTAATTATACGGTCAATAGTGGTAAGTTTATTACCTTCGAGTTGTTTGGTTTTGTAGCAAAACTGGAAATTGTGAAAAAGACAACTGAGCCAGCTTAAGAAGCGGTTTGATTTTTCAAAAAATTTATGTTATAATATATTTGTAAGGTTGAGAGAGAGGTTGTCGCTAAGCTCCTTGGTGATTGTGGCGACATTAAATAGCTGGTAGTTAAGGTGCGGCAGCCTGCTAAGAGATCTTATAGTCCAGTATGGCCGGGTGGCGGAACTGGCAGACGCAGCAGACTTAAAATCTGCCGCTGAATAAGCGTGAGGGATCGTAGCCCTTCCCGGCTACCATTAGCTCGAAAGAGCTTACTGACCTAGATATGTCATTAAACGGTCTCGTCGGACGACATGGCTTGCGGTTAAACTACTATGTGAGATACATAGCTTGTGGCTAGGGACGTTAAATAGAGGCAAAGGAAACCGTGATAGGACTGACCGCCCTATGTATATAAATAGCGGTTACGATCTGCGGAGCTGGTGTAAAGGCAGCCACGCTAGACTTAGGATCTAGTGCTCTAGAGCGTACGAGTTCGAATCTCGTGCTCCGCACCATGAGGCTAGACCTCAAAAATAAATACTGAAACGGCTCAGGTCCTATCGGCTGATTGGGCAGGCGAGGAAAAGTGAGGTAGGTTGCGGTGGAAATCCCTTGAATTAGCGTAAAAAAACCTTCGCCTGAGAAACTGGAAGTGGTTTCTTACGAATTGGAGTAGTGTAAGCGTGTGGCTGAAACATGACCACCCGCCCAATCTTTAGTATTTATTTGCCAAAACCTATATGAGAGTAACTCCTCCTTGATAGATACTGCGGGCATAGTCGGCAGGGCTTAATGTGGTTAAGCTGGTAAAACAGTCTGGAGGTTGAATAGGTCAGCTGGATTCTCTCAACTATATTGCGGAGTGGAGAAGTTGGTTATCTCGACAGCCTCATAAACTGTAGATCGTGGGATCGTGACCCACCTCCGCAACCATCTAGCTTTAAGACTAGACTCTGGGAACCTATCTGAAGCACTGTGTTTTAGGCGGCTTGCTGTAAGTGGCGATTTGAGAAATAATTTGCGGTCATGTGTTGGCAAACGCTGGAGCTCCCCGCATTGTAAAGTCAAAAGGTCATTACACAAGTGAACAGTCGAGTTAAGCAGGTGTAAACAATGATTGCAAGCATGGTTTACTTTGGTGGGCTGGGTGATAGATAGGCTGTCTAGGACGACATCTACCAGATTTTTACATCTCAAGTGCAGTTACACTAATTTACTTGGAAATGTAGCTCAGTCGGCAGAGCAACGGACTGTTAATCCGTGGGCCGTAGGATCATACCCTACCATTTCCGCCATAAGCACCTATTGGGGTTCCGATGCGTATTTAACGTGTCATCCACAAGAGATGACGGCTAAAGCGGTTGACCCACAACCGCAAGGAGGAACGAGCTTTATTTCTTAACAAAAGTAGGATAAGTTAAGAACCTAAATCCCGAATAAATCCGGGTTGACTGACAGACAATGAGGAACTGTACAAAGCGGCAACGTGGTGTAGATAGGCCGTACAGTAAGGTGATGAAACTAGTCCTTACACTATGAGTCCTTACCGAGATGATAGATGGATACAGACGGGTGACTGAACATCAAATCCCGCAAATTGATAACCGAGGATGTGGAATGTAGGATGCGGTCCCAAGAACGTTGGGGTGTAGGTTATCTTATTAAACAATAGAAAGGATGGCAATAATGTTTCACGATGTAGACGATCTGATTTTTTCAGCAGAGGAAGATAAGAAGTATCACAGCACTAAGTGATATTTCTTAATCACTGTAATGCGGCCGGTGACTAGTCACCGCAGGTTCCAAGTCCTGAAAAACGCAGAGGACAGAATAAATAATGGCTAACGGCAGTTGCTCCTTAATAAGGAAAGACGGGTCGGGGCTGACAAAGACAGGTCAGTAAGTAGTACAGCGGTAAGTAACAAATCCGCAAATCGAAATGAGCCAGGAAAACTGGATGATACGATTTAGTTTCCCTTTTGAGGGTTAGGAAGAGACTTTAGGTAAAAGGTAACAACTTTTAGCTGCTTCCTGTAAAAAGACCATGAAACCGGGTTATAGCTACTACATTATTTATTTTTGGTGAATGGTAGTAACCAGCTAGGTGCAGCGAGGTTCGAGTCCTCAAGCCATGGCGTTCGACTCGTCTGGCGCAAGGTGCAAAACCTAGCATCTATCCGGGTGTAGCTCAGTTGATAGAGCGCGTGGCCTGGGACCACGAGGCCGTGAGTTTAAGCCTCACCACTCGGACCATCTAGAGTAACAAATCGTAAAGGAGGGATTGCCGCTTGATAATTCAACTCAAGAATTTTCGTTGTCTTGACCAAGATCGCTATGGCGAAGATAATGACTGTACTTTGACATCTCTTACTGCGGTGGTTGACTTTTATTTTGCACATACTAAATCTGTATCAGAGATTTACGCCACAATTGAGAAGGTTGCCCGCAAGTATGGTTATACTGGTAAGAAAGGCGTTGATCCGTGGTTTATTCGCCGTATTTTTGATGAAGTTGCTCGCAAGTATTGCATTGTCCCTACCGCAAAAACAAGTGTAAGGTATTTCAAGGGCGTGGGATTTAGCTATGAGACTATTTGTGGCCAGATTGATAAGTGTAATCCAGTCATTATGAATGTTTGGAACGCAGGCAAATATCATAACCACACTATTACAGTAATTGGTTATGATACTACCAATAAAACCCTGCTGGTTTCTGACAACTGGAGCGTGCGGCCGCAGGTCCTACGGTGGGATGATGTTGGTTTCATCTGTTCTATCAATTACTGGGATTAAGAAAATTTGACATTTTAAAAAATTTATGTTATAATATTTATAGAAAGTGAGGGAAGAATACATGGAAATCAATTTTGGTTCTCGTTATCAGGACATTCACAATAATGTCTACAAGTTAGTGGGCGCCGCAAATTCCTATGACAAGAAAGACTCTGTTCTCTTGTTTGCCCCCGTTCATGCTGGTACAGTTGGTGATGTGTTTTATATCACTAAGGAGGCCGCAGATCAGTCATTCTTCCCTGTTAGTAAATACTTCTAAAAAAAATTGAGTAGTGAGTAAAGAGCCATTAAGGTTATAGGCTTCTTGTACAAACCATTCTAACATGGGCCTGTACAACCCTATGAATGGTGAAGCCATAAGCTGAATGTCATATGGTGTAAGTGGCAGCCCGCTGGGGGATGAACCCTGGAGGTACAGGTTCGAGCCCTGTTATGACAACTAGGTTAACAGCTTATAGGAAAAATCTTAATGAAAAACTTGCTTAGACGGGATTGAAGATAATGCTAATTAAAGCGCACCGTCGTTGAGTAGTGGTTGCAAACATTATTCAGAGTAAGTCGTAAAGGTGAGAGACCTTTACCTCAATTCTTTAATATAGCGGTATAGTGTAATGGTAGCACACCACACTTTGACTGTGACAGTTTAGATTCAAATTCTAATACCGCCGCCATTTCTTAGAAATTCTATTCATTCGCACTTTTAAAACTGCTATCAATGAGTTTATAGTAATGTTCCCCAGCATTATGAGTTTCAAGATAGCCATTGACCCAAGCAAGTTAAAGCAATAGTCCCCGTTAATCAAGCAGATGCCCATCTGACGGGATTATGGGCAGCGCTGATGTCTCTGCTTGAGCTATTGCTTGACCTTAGCAAGTCGTTAAACTACTACGGGAGTTAGTGGAACTTGTGGTGTGCCGATAAATAAAATTCACATTATATCCCTCTTTGGTGTAACGGTAGCAAATAATGTAGAGCGGTTCGACTCCGCGGTGAGGGTCGTCTGGCACGGACGAAGTGCAACTGAGGTTTACAGTATAATATAAACAAATGCTTCTTACGAAATGCGTGGTGAAAATAGAAGCAAGATAGAACAGTAGCCTATGTGAGTCTATCAAGCAGGTTATCCGGCAACAGAGAGGAGCCTTATGCCTGTGGGTGTTTGCGACGCCTTTCCTCTCATATATCCGGCGTAGCGTAATGGTAGCGCTAGACTCTCTAAAAGTCTAGGACTGGGATCGTAACCCAGCGCCGGTGCCAGGTCTAGTTTGGTAGAGTTTCACCCTGACCTTAAAAAATTCTAAACTACCACCTCTCTTTCCAGATTGTTCATTTGATTATGGTTGTTGTATAACTCAGTGCAGACACAATATCATGTGGCTGAGAATCCTCTCCTAATCAAGACGCCCCCTGCTTAGTAGTAATGACGGATACGTTATTGCGGCAGTGCTTCCCATTCGTGAGTTTGGGAACAACGAGAGATAAAACTCTCGCCGGCCGGGAGGATGTACTGGAATTATCGCTATCAAAACTACTGTCTCGTCGCCGTCGCAATAGAAGGCAAGCGTTAAAAGCGTAGCCCGAATCTTGATAAGGTTTAGATTTGGTACCCTATGCAAACTCAAGAAATACCACTAAGGCGGTTTGTCGTGAAGTTGCAGTAATGTAACTATAAGACGAGGTCAAGGTACAAGTAGCCCAAGACAATGACTAAGAAGAAAAGATGCAAAAATCTTTACTAATGTGAATGATGGGTGAACGCTGCGGATAACCACTTCCGCATAGGTAAGTGTACAGCATAAGCTGTTACGGCATAAAGTCTAGGGTCGCTCCCGAAAGCTCACTTATGTCGTCCTATTGAGTGAATATGATAGAAGGTAATGACCAGCAACCCGAAGGGGTATATGGCGATCATAATCAAGTGAACAAGATAATCCAGTCCTTCGGGGCTGGATTTTTTTTATGCTTTTGGCTGGGTGGGTTTGGGGCGTCTGCCCGCAAATCAAAATGGCCCTTAGAAATTTTTAGGACAAAAGTGATTAATCTACATACCACATTTTTTAAAAACAATAGAAGAATGAAAATCAAGAAAGGAGGATACAAAATATGGCTTATACGGCTATTTATGCAAATGGCTCTACATTTAATATGGTGAAAAAGTTCGTTATTGACTCGTTCAATGAAATTTATGAAATTGACACAAGTCAACTCTCACCAGGTAGTACAGCGTTTGATATTAGCTCTAGTAAAACATATATGTTAAATAATAAAAAACAATGGATTGAGGTTTAGATCGGTAGTTCTAGCAGTGGCACTGATTATGATGGTGGAACTCCAGGAACCTCTGGTGGAGATATTATTTATGATGGAGGTGGCGTATAATGGCTACCGTTTATAAAACCACTTTTAAACTGCGGCGAGGTACCATGGCAGAGTGGGATACTAAGAATCCCATTTTAAGTGATGGCGAACCTGGATTCGCGATTGACAAAAACATCTTGCGAATTGGTGATGGTGTCACCGCATGGAAAGACCTTAAAGATATTAATGGTAGTGATTCTGCTGTTCTAGAAGTGTTGAAAATTTATGATGATGAAAATACCTCTACTACAGTAAATGGTCAAACTTATAACACCCCAAGTGAAGCAATTGCCGTCGCCAATTCAGGCGATGAAGTAGTGGTCCAAAATAGTTTGGGCAATGAAACTGTTTCCGTTGATAAAGAGATTACTATTAATCTGAGTAATACGGTCACAGTGAACAATAACGCTTCTCCTATGACAATTGCGGCGAGCGGTAAAGCTACCCTTAAGAACGGCGGTCTGGAATGCAATAAAAATGGCGAACCAGCTTTAACCATAAATGGAGAAGCCATCCTTGATAACTGTAACCTCAGCCGCACCGTTGATGAAAAAGGTAATACCTATTATACTGGTGTCAATCATGGCAAAATGACTATTAATAGTGGTATATTTAGTGCTCCTGGTGTGATTTCTTCTATGATTGAAAACGGATACCAGAATTATAATTCAGGTAGCGAAAAAACTGGATATGTGGCTGGCCGCAATCAACAGTATCCTGAACTCATTGTAAGTGGTGGTTCATTCTTCAATAACTTTTATATCATCAAGAACGACGATGGTGGTAAACTTACTATCAATAATGGTGAGTTCTGCGGAACCATCCTACACAATGGTATTGAAATGATTATCAATGATGGTCATTTTACTACAATAGATGGTTACTATCCGCTGAGTATCCGTAACCTCAGCGATGACTTAAACCCCGCCCGCACAATTATTAATGGTGGCACGTTTGATGGTAATTGCAAGACTATTATCAAAAATAGCGGCGAAAAACCTCTCGACATTCAAGTCAAGGGTGGTAAATTCATTCTTGCTCTTGATGAGCAATATATCGCAGAAGGCTATGAGCAAAAGTTTGCTGATGGTTGGTATGTAGTAACTAAGAAAGGAGAATAACAATGAGTTTTAATGTAGTTTATGCGGCTAAGGATAAAATCCAAAATAAAATTGCTCAAGGTGTTATTCTTCCTGAGAGCTTAATTATTACTAATGAATAGCCGGATAATGCAGAAGTTTTCTACTATGATGAAAAAGGTAAGTTAAAACAACTAATCAAGCGCACAAAGTTTGATAGTGAGATGGAAGCAAGAGTCTGGATTACTAAGTATGATTATAGTGGTGAGAACATTTCCATTAAAGATGCCAATGGCAATTGGATTAGTTATACGGTTTCCAGCGATGGACAATTTGCTCCTGTTTCCCAGGAAGATTTAATTCTTACTGGTTATTATCTTAATGAAAATTTCTATACAGACAGCACTTATACAATTCCCCTAGAAAAGAATATTAAGTGCTTATACATCGACAAAAACTCTAATAATGGTTACACTTGGACAGGTGAAAAATACGCGGCGCTGACTGCCGAGGCTACGGCTGAACTTGCTGGCACGATGAAGCTATATCAGGCGCACGGTGAAAATACAGATGGCGCGATGAGCCAGAAAGTTGTAACCGAAGGTGTTAATTCTATTGCTCTAACACTGGATAACACCGATGAAGAATGTTTAATCCTAGATTTGCCCTGGGATTAACATATAAAATCTAATTTATAAAGGAGATTTTTAATTATGGCTGATATTTCCAAGATTAAACTTGCTAATGGCACGACTGTAACTCTTAAAGACGCTCAGGGTCGTGCTGATATTACTACACTGCTTGGTGGCCACGCCCTTAATGCTCTTGGCGCTGCCGCGTGGAAAGCTGTTGCCGCCAACATTTCCGGCGAGGGTCTTGTTGACGCTTCCGTCGTCAAGGCGTATGTTGATTCTCAGGTTGGCCAGATTCATAACTTTGACGTTGTGATCGATGCGGCCGGCACTGGCGCTGGTCCTTCCGTGACCGCTTCCGCAGACACCATGTATAAGATCTATATGGTTCCTTCTGATGATGCGGCTGCTGGTTCTTATGTTGAGTACATCACTATTCGTTCTGGCGAAGCTGCTGCCTATACCTACGCGTGGGAAGCCATCGGCAATACCAAGATGAATCTGAATGGCTATGTTTCTACTAGTACCACTATCGCTACCATCAAGCTGGATCACAACATCACTGTTACTGAACTGCAGACTACTCTGGGTCTGGGTGCTATGGCTTATGCTGATAAGGCCAATGGTTCTACCACTCTGGAGACTGTCGATAGCATCACTATGAATCCTGTGACCGTTGTTGGCAACGCTACTGTGACCACTAAGGCCGCTGATGCTACTCTGACTAAGAGTGATTTCACTCCCGCTGGTACTGTGAGTGCTCCTACTATCGATCTGACTTCTACTGAGAAGACCTTTGCTACCGGTCTGACTGGTGGTAAGGCCGCTTCCTTCACCGAGGGTGCCTTCACTCCTGCTGCTTTCCAAGAGGGCTTCTATACTGCTGGTTCTGTGGCTACTTGGACTGGTAAAGAGTATGTTGCTCCTACCATGGGCAATGCTACTACTGGTAAGTTTGCCTCTGAGGGTATTGTGGCTACCGTCGGTACTGGTGAGGATTCTGAGACTCTGATCTTCTCTACGGCTGGCACGGCTGATGCGGTGACTGCTCAGGGTGAGTTCAATGCGGGTAGTGTCAACTTTGGTACTTTCGATGGTGGTAAGGCTACTGTCATTGATACCACTAAGTTCTCTGGTGGTTCTAAGGCCAAGGACACCTTCTCTGCCAATGTTCTACAGACTGTTGAGACTGATACCGTTAATAATGTAACTGCGGCCACCGCTACTGCTCCTACCTTCACTGGTATGAAGTCTGAGGGCGTCCTGGTTACTGGCGTGTCCTATGAAAAGGCTGATGCCACTGCTGCCTTCAGCGTGGATGTTACTCCTGAGACCAAAGAAATTAAGAAGACTGCTAAGACCATTGAGATTGAGGTCTCTCCTGTCGTCAAGGTCTAATAAATGTCTGAAATATCCAAAATTGAATTTCCCGATGGTAACTTGTATGATCTAAAAGACGAGGAGCTCCGTCATATGATTGAAGTACTGCTAGGGGAACAAGAGAACGGATAATGTGGAGGTGGGTGGCTGCGGCTGCCCACCTTTTTTGTTAGTGATAGCTAGACTAACAAAATAATGTTTAAAAAGGAGGATATTCAATGGCGAACAAAATTACTAAATTCAAATTAGCGAACAATCAGACCTATAACGTTAATGATGGTTCCGCCGTTCATTTTGATGCTTCTCAAAGTTTATCCGCTGCTCAAAAATCACAGGCTAGAACTAATATTGGCGCAGGTACTAGTTCTTTTAGCGGAAACTATGATGATTTAAATAATAAGCCCACTATTCCTAGCAAAACTAGTCAAATTACTAATGATAGTAATTTTGCTACTACAGATTATGTTGACAATAAAACCGCGGGCCTTACTGGTGCAATGCACTTTAGGGGTACTGTAACTACGTTACCTGCTACTACGAATTATGCGGCTGGTGATGTTGTTATTTTTGGTTCTAAAGAATATGTTTGTGATAAGGATAATAACAAATGGGTTGAATTAGGCGATGAAGGAAGTCACGTACTAAATACTCAAAAAATTAATGGTCACGCCTTGACTGGTGATATTACCCTAAATGCGGCTGACGTTGGGGCAGCAACGACTGCGGATGCGGCGGCTGCAACTTCTAAATATTATTCTGCTACTCTCACTCCCGCAGGTTGGTCTGCTAGCGGAAGCGTATTTAAAAATACCTATTCTAATACAAGCTTGCGGGCCTCGGTTAGCCCCGTTGTGTCTTGTACCGAAAATGCGGCAGAATATGCCTATATCACTGACGCAGAAGCGACCGCGAAAACCGGAATAGTATTCACTGCCCGCGAGAAACCAACTGCCAACATTATCTTGACTATTGTTGATGTTGGATAATAGGCTTTTGCATCTAATTTTCTAACCCAGTCTATTTTTCGTAAATAGACTGGGTTTTTCTTTTTGCTTTTTTCAAAAATTTATGTTATAATATATATAGAAATCAAGAGAGAGAGGTCTTCTGCATGACGAATAAAGATGTGATTATTAAGGTTCTTAATGAGCACCCCTGCCTTACTGCAATGGAAGTGCGGCAGTTCGCTAAACGACTGTGCAATTATGATATTACTCCGCAGGCAGTTGCGGGAGCAATGAGACCACTAATTGCGGCGGGCCTTGCCGCGAGTGACAAGCATCCTTCTACTGGAAAAACCGTTTATTGGCTGATGGGAGATTAATATGACTGCATTTGACCATTACGCAAAAACACTTCGATTTGCGTTTGAGCGTACTGAAAAATCTCGCGCTGTAAAAGAGCATAACTTGCGGCGACGCTATCGCTCACAAGCAGAAATTGACTGGCGACTACGGTGTGCCAAAGATAGAGTGAGATTAAGGGTTTTTAAATTACACTCAAGACAATTGTTTAAAGAAATTGAGCGTCTAAGGGATGAAGCCATGGAAAATGAAATTTTCAAACAGTTTTCTAAATTTATAAATTTTAAAGATGTGATGTAAGTGAGAACTTATTTAGAAACTCAGTATGAACATGAATTTGACAAACTTTTCAAAATCGCACATGAGATTGAACCCTGGTACACCGTAGATAAAGTAAAAAGTTATGCGGTCTATATTTGGACAAAAGATACAGATAACGATTTTAGAAAAAATGTCTTTGATATTGAGGCTGATAATATAGTATTTTATACTGACCATAATATCATTCCAGAAGCCCTTCCTACAATTTGGCGTATTCAGAAACAATTGAAGAAAGTAGAAATCATTGGCAACCAGCTCCGGAAAGGATGTGTAAACTATGAATAAATATTTTGTTGTAAGTGACGTGCATGGATTTTATAATGAAATGAATGAAGCCCTTGACGCTGCAGGGTATGATCCCGCCAATCCTTCTCATTGGTTGATCTCTTGCGGTGATAACTTCGATCGTGGTCCTGAAAACTTCAAAGTTATGCAGTATTTCTTGCGCCAGCCTAGGTGTATCTTGGTGCGAGGAAATCACGAGGATCTACTTGATTGGGCTTGTACCGAAGGTATCTCTATGCGTGATTATCCCAATGGTACAGTAGATACTATTGAAGAGCTTGGTGCAAATTCCACTCGTCTAGACTGGACGATGAATGATAAAATGGATTTGACCTTTAAGCGTACTCGTGGTTTCTTCGATCGTATGGTTGATTTCCATGAAACCAAAAACTATGTATTTGTACATGGCTGGATTCCTTCTCTCAAACTGTACCCCGACTGGCGTAAAGCACCGACCTCCGCATGGGAAAAGGCTAGATGGGAAAATGGCATGAAAGCTGCGCGCAGCGGCCATCTCGATCCCGCAGGTAAAACGATCATAGCCGGGCACTATCATACAAGCTGGGGCCACCATATCCAATCGGGCACTCCAGAGTGGGGAGAGGGATCTGACTTCCGCATTTACCGTGACAAAGGTATTATTGCCATTGATGGCTGCACCGCATATACTGGTAAAGTTAATGTTCTTATGATTGAGGATGAACCTCTGGAGGAGAAATAATGATTGCCGCATTGATTATATTTGGATTAATTGCTGCTATTGCTCTATTAATTCCAGTAAGTTTCGAAATAATTGTTTTTGCTCATAATTACAGAATTTTTCAAAAAAGAGATGATGACTTCTTTGACTATGCCACCATTGATTACTCGACACTAAAACGTTTATATCAAATTAATCCTAATGGCTATGAACTATCCAGTTTTGGTCAACTATATAGAATAAATCATAGTCATGGTTTGGCAATAAGAGAAGTTCGAATTGTTTTTAAAACTATTTTTGACTACTTTCATTTTGAAATAGATAAAAAATATAACAAGAAAACCAGCCAAATTGCTAAGCGCCGCAAACAAGAGGAACAAGGATTGCGCAAACTTCGTGATTTGGCTCAAAAGGATATTGATAATTTGCGCGCAAAACTCAATGCGGAGTTTGAACAAGAAAAAAAGAAAACTCAGGAGATCGCGGCGAGTATGCGGCGACCGTTCGGTAATCTCAAGCCTTCTATTCGTCTTAATGGTAATTTAAGATATTATCAAGATAAACAGGTTTATGTAGATGAATTGGGCTATTATTTTACTAAGGATGGAAAACCTATTCCAATGCCTTGGGAGGAAAAATGATGGAAAATATTGTCATTTTAGTTGAGTGGCATGGTAACTCTTGGGGTGGTTCTGACATTATAACTATTCTTCTTGGGACAGTATTGGTATTTACTTTTAGCTGTTATATAGCATTTTTGTTCACAGACGAAGAATCTTATACTCTTCTCTTGATTTTAAGTGCTGTATTCGCATTTTTACTCTGGTTTCCTCTAAATGATTGCGTTCAGCATCAAGGAGAAACTTTCCAGAAGATTGCAACTCCACCGCAGATTACTCAACAACAACTTGAGGAAAAATATGACACAGTTGATTTAATTACAAAAACAATAAACTGCCCAGAAGGAATGATATGTTGGCAAGTTAGTTTTAAGCAGGTAGACTAAATGTCTACTTGCTTTTTTTTATTTTTTAT
>OLXL01000108.1_pt1 | contig 48184 bp, 47 predicted proteins | sample 1673891 | NCBI WGS metagenome assembly OLXL01 (sample SAMEA103958131, study PRJEB25191) | human gut metagenome | reverse complement strand
GATAAGCCAGTAATGAGTAAGTTAATGATATTAAAATTAGGGGGTAGAATAGTATGGTAGAAGTATTATATTGGAATAAAAGTGTTGTGTTAAATGCGTTAGCAGAGAGTTTAGTTATAGGTGGATTACCTAAATTTGCTGGTGTACCAAAAGCCGAGGATTTATGGAATGAGATACATCATCTAGCAATAGATTTAGATTATCTATGGGAAAATAGAGAAGATGTGGAGTATAGTAAGAAAAATAAAAAATTACAACATAGATATTCACGTAATATGTTTTTAAACACAGATATAAATAAGTATATAAAACGTGGTCTTATCTTAGGTAACGTAAAAGCTGGTAGTGGTCATAACTGCATGTTCAAAGGTGTTCAATTTAATATGATAATAAACATGCCATTGTACTGGTTAAAAGAATATCAACGTTATCACTTTACTGACATAATATCATCACAAAGTACAATGCACTGTGTAACACAAATGGAAATAAGAGAACACTGCACAGATAAGGTAGACCCTATAATACTTGATTTAGTGGGTCAAAAAGTAGCAGAATTTAATGCATTATCTCCAACAGAGGTGGGGGCAAGAAAAGAAGCGTTTGAATATATAGTGGCAAACCTTCCTAGTGACTTTCATTTAGCAATGGGTATTACAATGAACTACTTACAAGCATTAAGTATGGTGAAACAAAGAGAACACCACAAACTAGATGATTGGAGTAAAGATTTAGTACCATTTTTAAAAGAAGAATTACCATTTTTTAAATTATTCATGTTAGGAGAGTGGAATTAATGCCAAAATTTGATATTGTAACAAGATGTAAGGATGATGCAGATTTACTAATGCCATGTAAAGCTACAACAGGTAGTGTTGGTTATGACTTGAAATGTGCAGAGGATATAATAGTACCTTCCACATTGAAACACTTTTTAAAAGAAGCACATTTAACTGGGGGTGTAACAAGTGAAACACCTCAATTAGTGGACTTAGAAAAATTATTAGTACAAATGGAAAATTCATATGGTCAAAGAATAAGACCCACTTTAGTCCCTACTGGTTTAAAAGTGTACTGTGAACCTAACGAATATTTTGCTGTAAAGAGTAGAAGTTCTTACCCTTTAAAATATATGTTATTGGTAGCTAACAGTGAAGGTGTTGTAGACAGTGATTATGCAGACAACCCAACAAATGAAGGTGAAATATTTGTACAGGTATTAAATTTAGCACCTTTTGACGTGTGTATTCCTAAAGGAACAAAGATTGCACAAGGTATGTTTATTGCTACTGTTCCAGCAGAAAATGGCATAGTCAAAAATGCTTCAAGACAAGGTGGGCATGGTTCTACAGGAAATTAAACTCACTTGTCACTTATCGAGTAACATGCTATTATTTAAGTATAAAAATTAAATAATAGAAAAGGGGAACTAAAATGAGAAAAATAACAGTATTAAAGGTAGAACCTAACAAAGAGCCTTACACAGTAGATATTGAAGGTACTGATTCCTGGGAGATGTTCTGTAACATGCGTAATGAAATAGATGCAGACCTCGGTCAAATCCTTACCTGGAATTATTCTAATGATAGAAGCGTACTTCTTTTTATAGATGAAGAAGGAAAGCTAAAGGATAAAGAGTATTGCAGAAGTTTAGGATTAGATTATATAGCTGGTACATTCTTAGTAGTAGCCTATAATGAGCCATTAGAGGAATACGAAAGTTTAAAAAACTTGGAATTAGAAGAACACACTAAGTATTGGTCACTATAAAGTCAACAACAGGGTAACATGTAAGAGTGTTACCCTTATTTTTATAAAGGGGGAATAGAAATGTTAGTAATTTTGTTAACAGGTGTTAGTGGCTGTGGTAAAGATACCATAGCAAAAGAATTATTTACTTTATATGCAAAGGAAGGTAAAAAAGTACAAATAGTGCATAATGCCGACCCAGCAAAAGAAATGATGAAAAAGTATTTTGGGATAGACAATTATAAAAATGACTTAGGTAAACAACTGATAATGGGGTTAACAGATTTAATTTATACAGAGGCAAATTACTATTATTTTGAGAAAAAATCAATGCAAAAAGTGGAACATGACACAGAAATTTTAATCATACCCGATTGGCGTTACATGAATACTTTCCAATGGTGGCAAAGTTATGGAATGTGCAATGTTGTTTCAGTATTAATAAAACGTGGCATAGAATTTTTACCTAAGTATTACAGTTTAGATGTAACAGAAAAAGAAGGTAAGTTACTAAAAGAGTTATGTCCCGACTATACAGTAAATAATAAAAATGCTAAGGTAACAGCACAACATTTAAAAGACTTATTTAGTAATTTGGAGGATTAGAGTTATGGATGAATTACTAAGAATATACCACTCAGCCGAAAATATCAGTGTTAGGGAAGCTAATAAAATAAAGAAGGATATACTTGCTTACATCAATGAGGACTACCCACATCATTATGAAGCGTATAAAGAAAAGGATTATATAGAAGACCTATTACAAGACAGGATTCGTTTTATAGAGAATATGTCGGCAAAAGAACCTCTAAATGAGGAAATGTTACAAGACTTAGCAGATATGACACAAGAAGGTACAGCGTGTTATGAAGAAAAATTAGACGGGATAAGATGCGATTTACAAATAGATAGTTGTTACGCTAGGTTATTTAGTAGAAGAATATCTAAGAAAACAAACTGGTATTCAGAGAATACCCATAACTTCCCAGTTATAACAAACCACGTGTTACCTAAAGAATTAAATGGTACAGTACTAGACGGAGAATTGACAGCAATTAATTTTAAGGAGATTTCTTCATTGTGTAATTGTAAATGGGATGAAGCCATATTTAGACAGCTTCTTTTAAAAGAAGAGTATGGGTATGAAGTTGTGCAATATAACGCTTTCGACATTCTATATTACAAGGGAATTAATGTAATGCAATTACCATTGCGCAGACGTAAGGAACTGTTACACACAGCAATTCATGACTTGCACGAAGCTGGTTTATACAATGTAATAGAGCATGAATGGAATACAGGAAACATAAGTGTATTAATTGGGCGTGACGATAAAGAGCGTGTTAAGGAAAATCCTATGATGTACCCATATTTATATAAAAAGGTACTTAATACAGACCCTAAATTATTTGGGTTTGAATTGAACGCTTTAGAATATTTTGACTACATTGTGTTATTTGGAGGTGAAGGTATAATGCTAAAACCTCTTGATGCAAAATATTACATGAAACGTGGTAGAGAATTTACTAAAGTAAAGAAATTCGATACATGGGATGTTATAATAATAGGATTTACTGAACCTACAAAATATTATGAAGGTAAAGGATTATTAGACCCCGATTATGAATGGGAATGGTATTGTGACGCAGAGGATGACTGTGTAACACATGAAAAAATGACAATGGAAGAAGCACATTCACAAGGATTATTACCTGTTACAAAAGCATATGCACAAGGTTGGATAGGTACTGTACGTTATGGTGTTGTTATGACACATGACGAATTTGAAAAATGGGAGAAAATAAATCCTAAAGAAGAACGTTTAGTTATAAAATTAAAGGATGACAAAGTAATATTAGAAATGGGTGAATGTGGAGGTATGACAGATGAAATAAGACAGGAATTAACAGATAAACAAATATCTTTAATAAACACTGTCATGGAAGTAGGAGCAAATGAACAGATGAAGAAAACAGGAAGTTTAAGACACCCAAGATTTTTACGTTTGAGAAATGATAAAGAATGGGAGGTATGCACATGGAAAGACCACTTACATTAAGACAGAAACTAGCATTACAAAATGGAGAACCTACGAATAAAGAGTTAGGTATTTCTATCTTGGATAAAGAAGTACATTATGACATCAGTTTTTTAGAGGTAACAAAATTAGAACATTCACCTTTAGCTTTTGGCTTATTCCCTTTAGATGCATTACCTAATGTTAAGGGACAGCTATTAGATGTACAAATACAAGTTTTAGGGAGATTAATAGGTTGTAGATTATCAAAAGATTTTGTGCTAGAAGAAAATCCTAAAATGCAAGGGAAATCATTATTTAAAGTACACTTTAATGAGGGAACAATACTTGTATATAATGAAGATGGGAGAATAACACATGAAAAAGAAAAAGCGAATAAAGAGGATAAATAAACAACCAATATGGTTATGTGCATACTTTATTACCGAGGATGACAATATGCACATTAAAGCCTTTTCCAGCAAGAGCAAGGCATTATTCTATGTAAACTTCCTATGCACACAGAGGTATAAAATTGTAGAAGCACGTATAGATGAAGGAATAACACAATTATATAAGGCATTTAATTTAGATATTGACGAATTACAAACATTGGCATCACAAAACGAGGACACAAGATTAAATTAAATGATATAATGAGGGTATAGAGTATTACACTTTATACCCTTTTTTATGGTATAAAGTAGAAAGGAGAAAACATTGTTACAACGTAGAGGAATACATAGAAAATTAAATGTAAGATTACGTATACACGTTAAGTTACAGGAAATAAAACAAACCATAACTTGTTACGCAGACAACGGGAATAAAGTGACAACATCATATTTAGTTAAATTGGTGTATAAATTCTGTGAAATGTATTCGGAAATTCATTATTATCCTTATCAAGAGCAGTTTGCCAAGAGGATAATACGTTCCCTTCTAACAAATGACGGGGATGAAATATCAGCTTTATTCTCCCGTCAAACAGGTAAATCTGAAACAGTTGCTACAACAGTTGGGGGATGTATGATAATCCTACCTACACTGGCAAACATGCCTATGTTTGCAGATGATAAGAGATTAAGCATGTTTAGAAAAGGGTTATACGTAGGAATATTCGCCCCTTCATTACGTCAAGCACAGACAACTTTTAACAGGATGAAAACTAGATTAACATGTGCTAATTCCCAAGCTATACTAAGTGAATTTGGCTTAGAATTTAATACTTCAAACGGTCAAACTGTTGCCTTAACAAATGGTAGCTTTGCTACAAGTGTTTCAGCATCAGACAGGTCAAATATAGAAGGGGATTCTTATATGTTAATTATATGTGAGGAATGTCAAGATATTTCATCATTTAAGATTAGAAAATCTATACACCCTATGGGAGCATCTTATAATGCAAGTATAATTAAGATAGGAACAGCCACTACATTTAAAGGTGATTTTTATGATGTTATAGAACGTAATAAAAAAGCGTACAAAGAAGGTAAAATTAAAATACGTAACCACTTTGAATATGACTATAAAATTTGCCAAAAATACAACGAAAAATATCGTAAGTATGTGGAAAAAGAAAAACACAGACTTGGGGAACATAGTGACGAATTTAGAATGTCATATGGTCTTGAATGGATATTAGAACGTGGTATGTTTATTGATGTACTACAATTAGAAAACTTATGTGGCTTAAAAGATGCAAGACGTGTTAAAAAGGATTTAACTAAAGAGCATATAGTAGGTATAGATATTGCTAAAAAAGATGATAGTACTGTCATAACAGTTATTGAGGTAGACTGGGATAACCCTGTAATAATTGAAACACAAAAAACAAAAAGTAACGAAAGCATCCAATACACAGTGTACAAAACACATATAAAGGACTGGTATGAATTAAATGGTGATAATTATGACAAACAATACTACGAAATACTAAATTATTTAAAAAACTTTAAGGTTAAAAAAATAATGATTGATGCAACAAAAGAGGAAGGTATGTGTGACAGATTACAAGTAAACTTACCTGGGATAGAAGTTGTAGCCTGTATATTTTCATCCCAATTTAAAGATAGAATGTACAAGACATTAGACAGTAGTATTAAATGTGGACGTTCCACTTATCCATGTGACGAAGAAACACAGGCGACAAGAGAGTACCAAAAATTTATAGAACAAATGGGAGAATTAGAAAAAGACTTTAGAGGTCAACTTATGGTATGTCATCACCCCGATAGACGTGGTGCGCATGATGATTATTGTGACAGTTGGGCATTAGCAGTTTTAGGTGCGCATGATAAATGCCAAGAAATAAAAGTGCAAGGTTACCAAGAAAATAAAATCTTTAGTAACCATAATAGAGGTATGTATACTAGAATAAATAAGTATACAGCACGTAGAAGAAGATAGGAGGTAGTGTAATGAACTATAATTACGAGTATAATAAAGGTTTACGTATTGACGAACTTAATAGTTATAAGGCAGTGCTAAGTGAACACTTAACGAGTACAGATAGGGAACTTTTAGATGAATACATTGAAAAATGGAATTTTTACGAAGGTTATCACTGGGAAAATATAGAGTTACAGGATAAACCCCAAGTAACAAAGAATTACTGTAGGGCGTTTGTAAACAAATTTGTAGCCTTTGAATTTGGTAAAGAAGTTACGTTCCAAGTACCTACAGAGGAAGATAGTGATGAAAGTACTCCAGCACCTGTGACAGATTTTTTAAATGAAATATGGGATACCCATAACAAGAAAATGGAATTGTTAACTGATTTAGGTCAAACAAAAGCTGTAACAGGTATAGGTTGGCTACAAGTGAAGTATGAAAAACCCGAGGATTTAAATGACCCTTTTGATGAATACCCTAAGGGGCGTATACGTTTAATAAATATGTCACCTTTAACTGTTTTTCCCGAATATGACCCACATGACCAAGAAAAATTGGTGAAATTAACTGTAATGTACCCTGTGGAAACACAAGTACCAACATTATTTTCTATACGTAACAAAATGAAAACTAAGGTGTATAAAATGGTTTGGACTAATGATGAATTTCTTGTAACACTTGGAGGTGAAATACAAGAAAAAGGAGCAAACCCATATGGATTTATACCTTTTGTTCCATTTATAAATTACCCTATTGCAAATAAGACAACAGGGGCAAGTGATATAGATGACATAATCCCATTAAATGTGGAACTTAATCAAAAGAACTCTGACATATCGGAGATAATAGATTATCATTCAGCACCTATTACAGTTGTATATGGAGCAGACATTGGAACACTAGAACGTGGTGCAAATAAAATGTGGGGAGGATTACCTACAGATGCACGTATAGAAAACTTAACAATGAATACGGATTTAAATGCAAGTACAGCATATATCGCAGATGTGAAAAAGGCAATTCATGAAGTAGGATGTATTCCCGAAAACGCTTTAGGTGATATAGGAGCAATAAGTAATACTTCGGGTGTTGCATTACAAATAATGAACAGTCCATTATTGGAAAGAACTAATGTAAAACGTATGTATAGTACAGCTGGGTTACAAAGAGTAAATAAGATGATTATATTTATGGGAATATTTCATGGTTTATTCCAAAAACCAGCAATAGATACTAAAGATTTATATAATACAGAGATTGTATGGAAAGACCCATTACCAAAAGACACTTTAATAGAAATGCAACAATTACAACAAGAAATGAATATGGGTATTGAATCAAGACAAGGAGCTATGCAACGTTTAGGTAAAGATAGTAAAAAAGTACTCGAAACTATGGCAGAAGACTATGAAAAACATCCCGAATTTTATGGTCAACCTAAAAAAGAAGAAATTACACTTAATAGTGGCATGACAAATGGTGAAACACCTCAAGAAATGAAACGTAAAGAAATGACAGGAGAGAATAAAAAAACACCTGTAACAGAGGGTAAAATGTAGCTATTACATATTACAAGCAATTTTATGGTGCATTTTGTGTCACGTTATGTTACAATTACATTAAAAATATAAAAGTATTATCAAGGAGGAAAGATATAACATGAAAAACAAATATGGTATTAACGCAAGATTTATAGAAGGAATTAAAAAGGCATTGATAAGAAATGTATTGGCAGAAGAACCAGCATCAGCAACTCAACCAGTGGTAAATTACGAAGAACTAATCGCTAAAGCAAGACGTGAGGAAAAAGATAAACTTTACTCACAAATTGAAGCAGAAAGAAACAAGGCAACAGCTATTACGGAACAACATAACGATTTACTTTTAAAACACGCCCAATTACAAAATGAGAATAAGGCACTTAAAGAGGAAATTAAAGAATTAAAAGATAATGATGGCAAGGGTGAAAATAAAGAAATTGCTAAGTTAAAACAAGAAAAGGCAACACTGGAAAGCGAGTTAGAAAAATTAAGAGGGTCAATAGTAGATGAACCTACTTTAAGACAACAAATAGAAAATGAGGTAAAAACACAATACGAAGTTGAATTGTACAAGGTAGAAAAAATGTCATCTGACGAGTTTAAGGGACAAATAATACCCGAACTTGTAACAGGTACAACTAAAGAGGAAGTTGACGAATCTATACAAAAATCTAAAGCAAGATTTTTAGAGTTGTTAGGGTCTAAACCACAACAACCACAACAGCAACCTCAAGGTGGTGTAACAATACAACAACAAATACCAACACCCCCAGCTGGAAACCCTAACATGGGTGAGTTCGTTCAATCTACTCTAAGTGAACAGGACATTTACAACATGACACCACAACAATGGGCAGAGTATCGTGTTAAATTAGGATTAAAATAATAGGAGGAATTGTAAATGTTACAAAAATCTAAAAGAGGAATATTATCAAAACTATTAACTAAAGTACACGCAGAAGGTGGTGTACTTAACACAGTTGTGTCACAAGGGACACAGTCTAGTGAACCAAATTATGTTCCTGGAACAAATAAATTGGAACATGCAATAAGAGCAGTTTATTCTAAAGAAATAGAATTTAAGGCTATGCCTAACATGAGATTTTTCCAATTTGCTACAATGAAAACTGAATTAGATGTTGAACCAGGTTTAACAATATCTATGTTAACTTATGACAACATAGCAAGAGGTGGAAAATTAACAGAAGGTGTTAGAATGGAAGGTAAGGCTATGAGTTCTAGCATGAAAGAAATAAGAGTAACTGAATATGGTAACTCTATAACTGTTTCTGAATTAAACATAAGAAGTAACTTTGATGACGTAATGGCATCTGCAACTACTTTATTAGGTAGAGATTACGCTATAGTTATGGACTGTATGTTAAGGGACGTTGCACTTTCTAATGCTCAAACTGTTTATGCTGATAAAGCTGACGGAACTAAAGTAACAGCTAGAAAGGACTTAGATGACACATGTAAATTTAAAGTTTCTACAGTTAAAGACTGCTTAGAAATATTGGCTACAAATAATGCACCTAAATATAATGGGTCTGACTGGATATGCTTCGTACATCCACATCAATCAAGAGATTTAAGAGATGACCCAGCATGGATAAATGCATCTAACTATGGCGCACCTAATTTATTATTCTTAGGAGAAATAGGTAAAATAGATGACACTAGATTTATAGAAACAACTATATTAAACAATGGTGCATCAGCAGAGGATGACCCTTCTTATGATGTTACACTACAAAAAGGTAAAGATGCTACAGGACAAACAACTGGTGACACAAATAAAGTACCAGTATTCCAAGCTGTATTATTTGGTGACAAATACTTTGGATTAGCCATTTCATTACCTGTTAATTTAAGAGATAACGGTGTAATAGATTATGGACGTGAAAGAGGTTTAGCTTGGTACTCTATAATGGGTGCTGGAATATTACACGAAAAACATGGTGTAGTTATAGAAACTGCTTAATAGGAGGTGTTATGCATGGCTATGACACAACAAGAAAAAGATAGATTGGCAACTGCATTACTTTATGTAAGACAGAAACCAATGGACGTAGTTGATTTAATAGAGAAATTAATTGATAAAAAGATAGAAGAATCTAAGGCACTACCAGGTGGCTAGGAGGTGTTATAACGTGGCAAATTTCAAGAAAAAATCTGACAAAGATGTTGTTGAGAATTTAATGGAAGAAGTTAAACAAGAACAACCCGAAATAGTGTTGGATGATAAAGATGAAATAGAATCGGAAGAAACTATTACAGTGGAAAAACCGATTGATAACAAACCCACTAAAAAATATACAATAAAGGTAAAACAGTATACTAGAGTATTTATAGGTCAATGGTATACATTTGAACCTAAAAGAGTATATAGAGTGGATGAAAATGTAAAATCTAAATTACAAAATGCTGGATTACTACTTCCTTTATAGGAGGTGTAACATATGAAAGAATTGTTACAAAGTTTATACTTTGCACTAGGTAGAGAAAATTCCTCTGACCCTATTTGTAAAGCTATTACAGACGAGGAAATTTTACATCTTGTAACATCTATTGCAGAGGCTAATAAGATAGACTTAGAAGACTTTGATGCAACTAAGGCTTCCTATTTACAAATGCTAGTGTTACGTGATGTGTATTGGAAATTAGCTTTAGCTTATGCCCCTTTGTATGAAATATCAGTTGATGGATTAAAAGTAAGTAAACAAACTAGGTTTGAACACTACTTTTCCATGATACAACAACTTAATAAACAAATCGGAGAATTAGTAGCAGGTAATCCAAGTTTAGGGTTTGCTTCTGTCAAAGTTGAAACTGCTGTAATACAAAAGGATTATGTCAATGCGAATTTACGCAACCTTGTGAGAAAGACAAAAACGAGTATTACAGTGGATAAACAAGATGACAAGTACACATATTTGGAGATAAAATTTAAAGATGCTCACATTACACGTTTCCAGGTCTATTACAACCCAACCCTTCCTGTTGTAGACGAGTATGAGGGCAACACTTTAAGTAAAGGTTCAATTTTAGTGCGTGACAGTTTGGACGTAACTGATAATAAAATTAAAATTCCTGTTCTAAAAGGTTACGTTGCTGTTGTAATGATTGCTCCTAATGGCACTAAGAACTATAAACAAATACAAGTAGGTGAAACAAATGGCACAATATGATGAAGTAAAATCTTTAACATCGGATGTACTTGAAATATATTCCGATTGGGGTACTGCAAATATTACATTACAGAAATTTCAAGGGGGAGAATATGATGATTTGTATGATGAAGGTACAGCATCATATTCTAAACCTTATAAATGTATAGGGCGTTACAAACCAACACCTGTAGAAGAACAACAAACTGGAGTAGGTTTAAGAGAAGACGAACAATTCTATACTATCTACGTGGTTAAGGACACACTTGATAAACAAGGTGTCACAGGTATTGAAACTAGAGATATTTTAGAATATAACGGAGATAAATTAGACATTCTAGCTGTTCAGTATTCTGCTGTAATTGGGGATTACGCATTACAATATAAGATTTACTGTAAAGGTAAGATATTCAAGATTAAGGAGTTGTAACACATGAGCAAAATGACAGGTGATTGGACTAAGTTACAAGCCAAGTTAAATGATATTTCTAAGGGTAAAGTCAAAGACGATATGGAAGAACAACTTCAAGATTCGGCTAATGATTTAAAAGAAGCTATGCAACAATACATAAGAGGGCAAGAGGGTAATTGGCAACCTCTAGCACAGTCAACTATAGACAAAAAACATGATGACACAATTTTAATTGAAACAGGTGAAATGGTAGATAGCATAGAAGTAACATCTCAAGGTGAAGACCAATATGTTATATCTGCAACAGGACAACGTAACCAAGAAATACTGAAATACCACGAATATGGAACATCACGTATGGTCGCCCGTCCTGTAGTAAGACCTGTATTTGAAAAAGAAAAAGGTAATGTAAAAGCAGAATGTAAGGATGCTTTTATTACATCCTTAAAGAAGTGAGGTGTTACGTATGAATTATGGATTACGTGAAATAGACACATCATTTAAAAATATGCTTAAAGAAATATATGAGGGTTATACAATAGTTCATTATAACCCCGATATAGATTGGGTAAAAGAAACTTACCCCTGTGTGGCGTTTAAAACAGAACAAAATGCTGACACAGCATACAAGGATTATAATAGTTATGACATAGATGACCAATACATTACGGATAAACCCGATTATACTCAAATGTTGTTAACATTGTACATTTTGGCAAAGAAACAACAAGACATAAATGTAATGATAGAAAAATGGTTAGATGCTAATGGTACATATGCTTCAACTATGAATATAACAGGTAAAGACGGAAATGTGAAAACTGTATTTATGGAGAAAAAAACAGCGTTTGTTACATCTGATGAAAAATTGAATGGAAAAACATATTATCGTAGAGTGTTACAGTTTACGATAGATGTACCTGTGGAATTACCTTCAAGAGAATACAATAAGGTCGAACGTGTCATAGTAACTAAGAAGGAGGTACGAAATGGCTGATAACAAACAAGTAGTCAGACCAGGTTCTTATTTAAAAAGAGAACGTGACATAGTACAAAAAGCTACAACTGTTACACCTTTAGTATGGGGTGCAATAGGCGCAGAAGATTGCCCTATTGGAGATAGTGTAGTTGAAGTTAAATCCTATAAGGATTTTAAAGACAAATTCTGCATGACAGATGAACAAGCTAAAACATCTAAATTAGCTTTAGCCATAAATCTTTGGTTCTTACTAAATAGTAGTAGCATGTTTGTATACAATGTAAATCCTATATTGGTGAATACTCCAAACGAAGCAAGTTGTTATGGAGTTATGCAAGGTGCTGAAGCTAGTACAGGACTTACAGTCAAAGCTAAATATGCTGGACGTTGGGCAGAAAGCCTAAAACTTGAGGTAACAACTGAAGCTATAAAAGTTATGTATGGAGATGTTACAGAAGTATTTGAAAAGAAATTGGAAAGTGTAAATCAATCACAATTTTTAACTGCAACCTATACAGGTGAAGGTGACCCTTTCGCTAAATTAACAGCTCAAGTTTACACATTTAAGGTTACAGCAGATGCTCCCGAACTTGAGGTACAAGAAACTGCTAAACAAGCTAATATGGATAAATACTTAGAAAAACTTATGAGAGAGGACACTATTACCATAACTACTGAATATGTATATGGTGAACCTAAATTTATTCAAAATAGTGCTAAAAAATTAGAGGAAGAATTAGGTACAAAAGTATTCCCAATATCTTCTCTAGCATATGTGAATGTGGCACAAGAGCTACCTACATATGAAGGATATAGAGGTATGGTATGTACTCCTAATGTTACTGTAATGAACCCTATAACTGGAGTGATAGAAGAACAACCACCTACTGTTGCAATACCAGCTATATTTGGTAAATTAGTAACTAAATATGGTATACAACAAGCACCAGCTGGTGTTGAAGCTATATTACCAAATGTTACAGGAGTATCATATGAATACACTGAAAGAGAACAAGGTATATTAAATGCTTCTAATTTCAACTGCATCATACCTAAAAAACGTTATGGTGTAGTGTTATGGGGTAACAGATTAATAAACTCTGACCAAGACAGGGATTATGTTTCTGACTTACTTTTAGATGACTATATAGATAACTGGATAAAAGCCGATACTGAAACATTTGTATTCAAAAATGCAGATGACATAATGTACTCTGAAATTACAGCTAGAATAACAGCATTTTTAAGAGGGTTATGGTCTAACGGAGCTTTAGCTGGTGAAACACCTAATGAAGCCTTTGTAGTTAGATGTGACAAGGAATTAAATGCTAATGCTAAAAAAGGCGAAGTATATGCAGAGGTAGGCTGGGCTAAGAAATATCCAGCAGAATTTATTTACACTACTGTTAAATACATGAGTGTGTAAGGAGGGATGAAACATGTTTAGAGAATTACTAAAACAATACTTGGAAGAACATAAAGTACATGCTATGGCTAGAACATCAGCAGAAGACCCACTTAGAGGTTATAAATTCAGAATATCTATTCCAGGACTTCCTTCTTCTTGTGGATTTAAAAAAATCGGTGGATTGAAAGATGAAATGGGTGTAATAGAATATGACGAAGGTGGATATGACCATACACATAAATTAAAAGGTAAAGCAAAAGGTGGAGAACTTACTTGTGAAAAAGGTATGTTCCCTTCTAAACAAGTAGAAGAAGTGTTTAGAAACTCTTTGGCATCAGATGATGATAGATGTACTATAGTAGTGGCTTTACTAGATGCAAAAGGAAACGTAGCACGTGACTGGAAACTAGCAGAATGTTGGTGTTCAGCATGGGAAGCTGGGGATTTAGACGCTTCAAGTGAAGATGTATTAGTGGAAACTATTACGATTCAATACGAATATTTCTTAGACTAGGTGTAAGGGTATTTTAGGTCACTTGACAGCTTACAGAGGGTTACGTTAAAATAAAACCATACTGTAAATATAAATATTCTCATTTATTCCTAAAACGCCTGGGTATTTTAAATACTTGGGCGTTTTTGTTATAATGTAGGTAAAATAGTAAATAAGGAGGAAATAAAATGTATACAGAAGTAGACAATTTATTAATAGGTATTAAGGATGAAAATGGTGTAACACACACTGAATTTGAATACAGAGAAATGACAGGGCATGACGAAGAAGCGTTAGCCAAACCAAAAGTAAAAGATAACGGAAGTGTAGCATTACGTACAGTTTTAGAGAGATGTATCATAAGAATTGGTGGTATAACTAAAGATAGTGTAAAACCAAATAAATGGAAAGAAATTATACAAGGTATGTATATAAATGACCAAGATTACGCTTTTATGAAAATCAGAGCATTATCAATAGGGGACACTTTAACTGTTACAAATAAATGTCCTAATCCAAGCTGTAAAAAGAAAATAAAAACGGAGTTTGAAATAGACGAATTTGAAATAATTCCATATGACGGAATTGAAGACATAGAGTTTGAATTACCTAAAGGTTACTATGACAAAGAAGGTAATAAACATACTACAGGAACAATGAGAAGACCAGTAGGTTTAGACAGAGAAATATTAGATATTTCTGCAAGAAACAATTTTGGGTTAGCAAATACGCTTTTATTGGCTAGATGTATAAAAACATTAGGTGATGTAAAAATACATGACAGCGTAATAAAAGATTTATCTATGAAAGATAGGGACTATTTATTAAAACTTTTAGCAGAACACAGATGTGGCTATGACATAGGAGAATTTGATATTGAGTGTCCCGAATGTGGTGAACAATTTACTGTTACACTTAATAATGCAGATTTTTTATAGATGATTTTTACGGGAATGATGCTAAACTTATCGCAGAAAACTATTACGAAGTCCTTAAAATGGATACACATTATATTTCTATGCGTTACCATTGGGATAAGAATACAATATACGATATGACAACACAATCCCGTAGGGAGTACATTGATATATTAACCCAGCATGACCAAGCCGAGCAAGAAGCTATGGAAAAGTTAAATAATAATTATTAGATAGCGAGGTGTAACATATGGGTGAATTATTCGGGTTAGGTATTCTCCTAACCCTTCAAGATAGAGCATCAAGAGGTGTTCAGAACGCTTCAAGCAATTTAGAAGAATTGGAGCGTCAAACTAGGGAAACAATAAATGCTGTTACAGACCTTGAAAGAGCCAACACTGGTTTATCTTCCTCTAACCCTTCCATGACACTTACCGAAATGGCAAGTAGTATGCGACAATACACTTACTATTATGACCAATACGGACGTAGACATAGATACCATTCCAACCAGTTTAACCGAGAATTAATGCGTATGACAGGAAGTGCCAATGACATGGCACGTTCACTAGAAAGTAGTATTAGACCTTGGGGTCAATTTGCTGGTATGACAAGTAGTGGTAGACAAGTTGCAAGTATGATGCAAGGAATAGCAAGAGAAACACAAACAGCACAAAGAGCATTACTAGGTTTTAATGCAGAAGGAACACATGCTATAACACAAGAACAGACAACACAGGCATTAGAACGTTACAGAAATACAATAAATGACACACAAGCTAGATTACATGGAATGTATCAACGTGGTGAAATAGATGCCCTAAGTTATCAAACAGCAGTACGTAATATGGCACAGGAAAGTAGACGTATAGAGAGAATAAACCAACGTGGATTTAGAACAACAAGTCAATATTATTCTATGATGCAACAAGCTGGTATAGCTACTAATGCCATAGAAAATATGCGTGGTATAGCTTTAGAACGTAATAGAGGTAGAATACAATCACAGGCACGTACATTACTTGAAACAAAAACGAGCGCCATGAAATTTACGCAAGTGTTACAAAGAACGAACCCTGTAATAAGCGCTATGACAAGTAGTTTTACAGGAGTAGCTGGAGCAATACAACAAGCAAGTAAAGCGTTTAACCCTATGGTAATTCAAGCTAGATTATTTAATCAAGGATTTAGTGGTAAAGAAGTAGCTGATTATATGATGGCTATGCAAAGTTTCGCAGATGGATTTGTTACAGTATTCCCAACATTAGCTTTAGGAGTAGGTGCATATTACACAGCACTAGGAGCATTGGCATACAAACAAGTACCAGCTGTTAGTAAATCCTTTGAGAGATTAAAAGGAACAGCGTCACAAGCGCTTAAACCTTTGATAAAAGTTGTGGCAGAAGTTATGGTTAAAATAATGGATTTAGCAAATAAAGTGTTAGAAAGTGTTACAGCTTTTGAAAAGGCACATCCTATCATTACACGTATAGCGACAGCATTAGCTTTAATAGTACCTATTGCGACCTTAGTAGTAGGAGCATTTTTAGCAATTAAGACTGCTGGAGGGTTCATATGGACTTCCATAGTAGCCAATATTACACAAGCTGGTGGTAGTGTAATGGGACTAGCTGAAGCAATAAGTTTCTTTGTAGGTATTGCAACCACTGTTACAGCAGTTGTTGGTATATTCTTAACCTTATATCATAATTGTGAGTGGTTTAGAGAGTCTGTTAATAAGGCAATAAAATCCGTTAAAGAGTTTGTTAACGAATTTAAAAAAGCACACCCTACCATAACAGCTTTTTTTGATAGTTTTGGTATAGGGTTACTAACAGCTATGACAGCTTTTAATACGCTTAAAACTTTTAAGACACTAGGAAGTACAGTTTTCTCCCCCTTAACAGGTAGATTAGGCTTTGTAGGTAGAGCATTTCAAAGATTAGGGGGAATAGGGAGAGCCGTAGGAAGTAGAATAGGTACAGCATTTACACTATTACGTCATCCTATAGCTGGGGCGCAACTTTTAGCTTTTGACATGTTCAATGGTATACGAAATCTAGGTACACGAGCATTTACAGCTGTTTCAACTAGAGCAACATGGTTTGGTGCAAGAGCTTTAGGTGCTGTACGTAGACCTATAGCTGGAGCAAGACGTTTAGTTTCTAGTGTTATACAGATAGGAACAAACTTTAGACAAACAGGAAGTGTTGTAGGACTATTCCGAGATACAGCCAATTTAGCATTACGTGGTGTTCGTGCATCAGTACGTTTGGTAGGTAGTAGTGTAAGGTGGTTAGGAACAATGTTCTTACATCCTATTTCAAGTATTAGAGCATTAGGAAGTTCAATAGCAGGGTTATGGAGAACTCTTGGAACTAGATTAGGATTTAGTCCTTGGATAATTGCAATAGCAGTTTTAATTGCAGGTATAATGGCATTATGGAAAACAAACGAAAACTTCCGTAATGGTGTTATGAAAATATGGAAAGCTATAAGTAGCTTTGTTACACAAGTAATAAATGGTGTTCGTGAAGCCATGAATGGTAAATTGAAGCCTGTCATAGAGAACTTGAAATCTATCATGCAGTCACTAGGTACTATATTCGGAACAATATTTAGTGCAATAGGTTCTGTACTTTCCGTATTCTTCGGAGATGTAACAGGAGGATTTGAAAAATCGGGCAGTGCAGTTGAAACAGTAACAAATTTAATAGTAAGTGGACTAACAGGAGCAATAAATATATTAAACGCAGTTTTGACACCTCTAGCAAGTTTATTACAAGAAGTGGCTAAATATATGAAAGCTCATGCAGATGAAATACAAAATGGTTTAATGGTTGCTTATCAATTCTTAGCCGATTTACTAAATGCCATTGTAACACCTATAATTCAAAGTTTAACAGACTTTTGGAAAGAACATGGAGAAACTATACAAAATTTTGTTTCATCAATATATCAAGGTTTAGGCGTTATAATAGGTGGTATAGTAAATGGTGCATTGACTGTATTAAAAGATTTAGTGCAACATGTGACAGACTTTTGGAGTGAACATGGTGACACAATTAACAATAAAGTAAAATGGGCATATGAAACATTATTACCAGCAGTAAGCCAAGCTGTACAAGGTATGATGGATATTATATTGACTATAGTTGGAGCTATAACAGACTTTTGGGAACAACATGGTCAAGAAATAATGCAAAGTGCAAGTCAAGTATGGGATGGCATATGTAACATAATTTCGGGAGCATGGGCAGTAATAAGTAATGTCATATTACCCGTAGTAGGTACTATATTCTTAGTTGTAATAGATGCCTTTGCTGGAATAGCATCCTTTATTTCTCAACATGCTTCTACAATACAACAGGTTATGTCTTTTGCTTTCCAAACAGTACAAACAGTTGTAAGCATAGCATGTAGTCTTATAGGAGGTACTATACAAAATGTATTTACTATAATAGGAGGTATAATTAAAGCTGTAGGACAAATATTAACTGGTGATTTTGGTGGAGCATGGAATACAATATGTAGTACTGTAACATCAGTATTATCTACAATGTGGAATGTTACATCCAATGTGTTTAATTCTATAGTGAGTTATATTACAAGCATAGACTGGTTAAGTTTAGGAACTAATGTAGTACAAGGGTTAATAGACGGAATTACAGGATTAGCTTCAGGTGCTTGGGATGCAATATGTCAAATAGGTCAAACTATCATAGACGGATTTAAGAGCCTTTTAGGTATACATTCACCTTCTACTGTAATGGCAGAATTAGGTAGATATGTAATAGAAGGTTTAAAACAAGGTATTTGTGACGCTGGTAATTTCTTACTAGGTGCAATTAATCAGATAGTAGGTTACTTTACTCGTATGAAAACACGTATTATGTCAGCAATAAGTAGTTTAGTAAGTGGTATAGCTTCTAAAATAAGTGGCATGGTAAGTAGCTTTACTTCTAAAATATCTAGTTTAGTAAGTAGTGTAGGTAGCAAGTTATCAAGTATGGTAAGCAGTGCTAAAGCTAAAATATCTTCCTTTGCATCTAGTTTAAAAACAGGAGCAATAAGAGCTAAAGACAACGTGGTTAATACAGTAAAAACTATGATAAGTAGAGTTAAAAGTCTAGGTTCTCAATTCCTTAGCATAGGTAGAAACATGATACAAGGTTTAGTAAATGGTGTAAAATCTAAAGCATCAGCACTAATTCAATCTGTAACAGGAGCAGTAAAAGGCGCAATAAACAAAGCTAAATCTTTACTAGGTATACATTCACCTTCAAGAGTATTTAAATCTCTAGGTATAAATACAATAGAAGGGTATAATCTAGGGGTTACACAAGAAAAACCTAAAACTGAGAGGGCAATAGAATATGCTTTACCTAACGCTCAAGATTTTGACATGAGAGAACGCATAGGAAAAATTGCAACACCTGTAATGGCTACAACAAATACTTCAAATACAAATAATACAAATAATAACAATAACAGAACTTCAAATGATACAATAAATTTCAATATTCAAGTACAAGACGGAAAATCTTTCACAATGGAAGATGCCGAAAGAATATTTGATATGCTACAAAAGGTTAAAAATAAGAGAGATTTATTTGTATATTAAGGTAATTAGCCTATGTAATAGAGATTTATTTATTTTATTGCATAGGCTATAATTATATTAAATGGAGGTGATAAAATGGGTGCTGGAGCAAAAGTAAAAGGTTACTTAAAAAATTGTGACACAAATGAAATAAGGAAGTTCATGTTTAACCCTAACAGTGTAGAATATGACATAGGCAAAGAGTATAACACTATGGTTTCTCCAGGATTATCTTACCCTAAAATTGAGTATGGGAAGGGTAGTGTTATAACAAGACCTTACTCCTTATATCTTAGAGGTGAAGACACGGAAGACTTTATATCATATTTAGAGGGTTTAGTAACACCTAAAACAAAATACAGTGAACCACCTATGGTTCTTTGTGTATTTGGGACTTCTGTATGTAAGGGTTACATAAACTCTTTAAAAGTGAATAAAACCCTATTTGATACCAATTTGAAATGTATGGAAGCTACCTGTGACATAAGTATTGTGGAGGTGAGGGATAAATGATTTTTAAAGGCTCACGTTACGAAGATACCCCTACAACTATTAGGGATAACACACAGATATTAACCCGTAGAGAATTGGTGACAGATGAAGAACACTATCGTTACATTGTAATAGAAGGGGACACTTTAATGAATATAGCGTACAAATGTTATGGTGACGAAACTTTATGGTGGAGAATAATGGAGAGTAACCCTAAATATAAAACACCTTTAGATGTAAAACCAGGCGATTTATTATTAATCCCTTTGAGAAATGAGGTGTAATAAATGGTATCTTTCAGCGTAAATTTAAATGGTAAACAATTTACTACAGAAATGAAGGAATTTATATCCAGTATAAAGATGAAAAAAATGAGTACAGGAGCATCCTCTTTAGAACTAAACATAAATGACCCCGAAATGACTTTTATAGGTGATGTAGAACTGTTTAAGCAAAACGTACCCGTTAATTTTTCTTTTAAAAAAGAGGGTAATAATGAAATAGTAAATTTTGTAGGATATGTTGCTCAAGTAAGTGTGGAAATGTCAAATGATGTTCCTACAATGACTATTACATGTTCAGATGAAAGTTACAAATTAGATAGGAAGAAAAAATCTAAAAACTGGGGTAACAAAAAACGTCATGTAATAGCTAGAGAGATATTCCAAAGCTATGGATTAAAAACTGTAATAGATGAATCACAGGATAAACCTTCAACAAGTGACAGTAATTCCAGTAGTTCGGAAGTGTCACAAAGTAATGAAACAGATATGTCATTCCTAAAGAAATTGGCAGATGAAGAAGCAGATGACTGGTTATGTTATGTATTTAATGGCACAGGCTATTACTGTAAGAAAAACTTACTGGAAACACCTAAGAAAACACTTGAATATAGAAAAGGAGAATGTTCCATAAAATCATTTAAACCGACTATAAATAGTGTGACTAAACGTGTTCCAGTGTATGAACAGGATTATGATTTAGCTAAACAAAGTGTAACGGAAGTTACAACAACTAAAACTAAGAATAAGCAAGGGAAGTGATAATATGCCACGTGTAGGTGACGGAAAAGATGAAGTTGCTGTTTTAGAAGGTGACATAGACACTCTTGAACCTTATATGGAGTTAGATGCAAGACAGACTATACGATTAGAAGGGGTAGGAGAAGCACTAACAGGTTTATATTATGTTACAGAAGTAGATTTTGAGTTATCGGGTACAGAATTTAAACAATCCCTAAAAGTAGAACGTAATGGATTTGGCGATTATACTAAAGCCTATGACGTAGCTATAAAAGGTAAGAAAACTGTACAGAGTGACGCAGTCAAACCTGTAACGAAAAATAAAACACATAAGGTTAAGAAAGGAGATACGTTATACAGCATTTCAAAGAAGTATTACGGAAGTAGTAAGTATGCCGATAAAATATACAAGGCAAATAAGTCGAAAATAAAAAGTAAGAATGTTTTAAAAGTAGGAATTACACTAATATTACCATAGGAGGTGTAATATAATGAAATATAGAGGTAAAGTAATAAATAATAAAGACCCTATGAAAATGGGGCGTATAAAAGTGTACTGCCCTTTAATTTATGGGAATAGTGAGAGTGCATGGTGTTACCCTTGTATTCCTTTAGGGTTTGAGTACCATATTCCCCAAGTGGGACAAATGGTATGGATTGAATTTGAGAAAGATGACATAAGCAGTACACCAATCTATGTAGGAACGTGGGGTGAACAAGATAAATGGATAAAGATGTACGAGGAATAAGTTTTCCTTTTAGAATAGGAAATAAAGGTGGTGTTGTAATGAGCGAAGCCAACTTACAAGATGTAGAGCATATAGAGGAAAGTATTGAGCAAATATTGTGTACGTGTTTAGGCGAAAGAGTAATGAACTATGAATTTGGTTCAGAACTAGATACTGATATATTTAAGGCTCAAGATTCCTCTTTATACTCTTTGTTACGTTACCAAATAATGGATGCGTTACGTAAGCATGAACCACGTATAAACGTGGATGAACAAAACATTACAATATTACAGGAGAAAAGTGTAATACAAGTGGAGATTAAGTATACATTAGTAGATTTCCCGAATTTAGGATTATTATGCACATTAATTAATTTAGGAGGTGCTGACTTTGAAAGTAAGGGATAATGTTGATTACACAAACCGAGATTATGCTGGATTTAGACAAGATATGATTCAAAGATTACAGCAATTAATACCCGAATATACAGACACATCCGACAGTGACGCTGGTATAGTGTTAATTGATTTATTAGCACATGGGTTAGATATTTTATCATATTACAATGATAAAGTGGCGAATGAAGTATTCTTAGCTACAGCAAGGGAACGTAGCAGTGTAATGATGATAGCACAAGGAATATTAGGTTATGAAATACAAGAGAATACACCTTCCAAAGTGTACCAAGTATTTGAAATATTTCCAACAGAAGATGACACTATCATCCCAGCTGGAACATTGTTACGTACTAAAGGTGAATATGGAGAAGCATCCTTATACTTTGAATTAGATACTGACCTTGTTATACCAGCAAACTGTACAGGATTAGAAAAAAACGAAAAGGGAGAATATTTATATAAAGTGTCATGCACACAAGGATATACAGTAGAAAATGATGTATTAGGTTCATCTAACGGAACAGCTAATCAAACGTTTACTGTTCCAAGAAGTGGTGTAATAAAAGATAGTGTAGTAGTTAGTGCCATAAGTGAAAATGGTATGACAGAAGAATGGACTAGAGTTTCAAACTTTATAAATTCATCTCCTTTAGACAAACATTACACTGTTACATTGGATGAAAATAATGTAGCAACAGTACATTTTGGTAATGGACGTAGTGGTAAAATACCAGCAGTACATGTTGACGGATTAACTGTAACCTATAGAATAGGTGGAGGAACTGTAGGTAATGTAGCACCTAGAGTTATAAATAAAACTGACGAAAATTTGGCTTATGTAAAGAGTACATTTAATCCAGCCGAACCTTATTTATTAGGGGTAGATAGAGAAACATTAGAGGAAATAAAATTAAATGCTTCGTCTTCCTTTAAAACACAATGGAGTTGCATTACAACAGAAGACTATGCAGACATTTTAAAAGGGCAAGAGTATGTTTTAGATGCCTATTCATATAGCGAAAAATCTAAACCATTAGATATAACAGTGTATGTGTTACCTAAGAATTATGGGGACATGAATGATGACACATTGAAACAATTACGTAAATCTTTAGAGGAAGTTTACCTAAGCAAAAAAGCATTAGGTGTAACAGTTTCAATAAAATGGGCAAAGATACAATATGTAACATTGAATTTAGACATTACACTAGAGGAAACAGCATCAAAAACTATGACAAGAAGTGTAATAACAGACACCTTATTCGCCAATTACAATTTAGACACTAGAAAAATTGGAGAGCCAATGTATCTGTCACGTATTTTATCAGATGTATTAGATATTGAAGGCGTTTTAGATGTAACAGGATATTTAGATGACAATAAAGCCAAAATAATCCCAACAGAACCTGGAATTGTAACAGCGTTACAAACTATTAATACAACAATGAATGGAGGGGTTGTATAATGGATTTTAGTAATTATTTATACAAACAACTTCCAGCTTATTATCGTTACAGGGATATCGAAACAGAGTACACTTTAGAGCGTTATCTAAAATGTTTAGGCGAATATCTAAATGTTGTATTTGAGGAAACAGATGACATAAAAGACTTATTAGATGTGGAGAAAATGCCTAGCAAGTTTTTACCCTATTATGCAAAAATGTTTGGCGTAAAAATATATGACGATATATCAGAAGACTTTCAAAGGAAGTTACTAGCTAACATTGTTCCAATACTTAAACGTAAAGGAACACGTGATGTAATAGAATTTGTTGCAAGGGAATTAACAGGGTATGACGTTGACATAACAGAAGGTAATGAATATGCATTTAAAACATGGGTGGATGAAGTAGAGCTACCTTTAGGGGCGAAACAATCTTTAACTTATGCCGAAACTCAAACAATACACTACAGATATGCTGGTAGTGAATTAACAAGTAGATTTATAGTATATGTTGAAATACATACGCTAGAAGTGGAAGCGACAATATCAGAAGAATTAATTAGAAGGTATTTAAAAGACTTAGTACCAAGTTATATAAATGTGGTATTCGTATTAAATCAACATTTAATTGACGAGGAAGATTATAACGAAGAAGTAAATGTAACAGTAGTGGAAAGTGGGTTTAGAGATACAGAAGTTGTAACAGACAGAACATATGGTAATGTACAATATGAACATTATGACCGATTAAAATACCTTCCCGAAATAGAGGATGTAAAATTGCATGTAACAGAACTAGATTTTGGATGTATAACAGAACAAGAGCGTTACACTGTATACAGTATTGTAAGTGAAGGAGATTATACAGATAAAGTGACAGATTTATCTAATTCGGGAGGTGTTACACCTACGCCTACACCAACACCGACACCAATAGACCCCGAACCAACACCACCTGCACCAGACCCTGGTATAGAAAAATTGACAGATTTAACAGGTGCAGTTGTTATGGGTGATTCACGTTTTGTAGCTATGCAAAGTTATGGCGACAGATATTTTAAAGATATGACAGTAGATGCTAAAAAGGGTTGTTCAGCTAATTACTTCTATAATGCAAAAACTGGCGTAGATAGAATAATGCAATATCCAAAGGATGCAAAATGTTTCATAATTTTATTAGGTGTAAATGACCCCGAAACAAGTGGTCAATATTACATGAAAAATATGTTAATAGCATTACGTGGAGAATTTCCAACAACGCCTGTATATGTTATACAAGAATATCACATGGGTGAGAAATTTAGTGACGGATATGATTATACTACAATGAACAAAATGATTGACGGATTTAATACTGCAATAGATAAGGTATGTACAGATTTAAGTATACACCATATTGATGCAAGTAAAGGTTTGTTAACTAATAATGTACTAGATAGTCAATACTCTAGTGACGGATGTCATTTAAACCAAGCTGGTTATGATATTTTGTGGGGTAATGTAAAAGACACAATACTAGACACAGAAAATAATAAAGATGACAATAGAGGGGACACATCTTTAGAAAAAATAGGTGTAACAACAGGTAATGTTAATGTTAGAAGTGGGGCAAGTACAGATTATGACATTATTGGTACATTAACAACAGGTACACAAGTACAAATAGTAGGGCAAGACAGTACAACAGGTTGGTACAAAATAAAATACAATAATGATTATGGTTATGTTTCAAATAAATATGTACAAATAACAAGTGAAGGAGGAAGTGAATTACCTCCTATACCTCCCGACACTAAAGACCCTCTATACGTACCCGATAGATTTACGGGAAAAGTAACTAATAACTATCAATTAATGGCGAAAGCATATGAAATATTAAGACATTATAACACATGCTATCTTTATGGTGGTATAGGACAAATTGTAACGCAAAGTGTAGTAAATGCTAAGGCAAAACAATATCCTGGCTTCTATACTTCTGCAAGAAAGGCAAACTATACACAATATATCAATAGTAGTAAGAGATACTGGGGATTTGACTGTGTCAATCTTTATAAATCTATTTTATGGGGTTGGAATGGTGACGAAAGTAAATCTTTTGGTGGTGCAAAATATGCAAGTAATGGTGTACCCGATGCATCAGCAGACGGATTATTCAGTTACTGTACAAGTAAGTCAAGTACAGGCTGGGATAATATGATGATAGGTGAAGCATTATGGATGTCTGGTCATTTTGGATTATATGTAGGTAACGGAAAATGTATCGAATGTTCCCCACGTTGGAATAGAATAGGATTAGGTTCAAGTTGGGGTGAAGAATGGAATGGTGTTATGCTAACAGCTGTAAGTAATTGTAGCAATCATCCAACCGATATACACACTAGAAAATGGTCTAAACATGGTAAACTCCCATACATTCAATACTTAACTAAAAATCCATTTATAGATTCAAGTAACACAGAACAAGCTGGAGATACAACAGGTACTTTAGTAGGTGAAACATTCTTAGCCAATATTACAGCTTATTATCCCGATTCTTCTACATTAGAAGGAGGTTACCAAGATGCTATAGGTAATCCTTTAGTCGGATATCCCGACCAATTAACATGTGCAGTACCTAAAAATGTACCACTTGGAAGTAAAGTAAAAATACTTGGCACAGGTACTAAGTATGACAACCTTATATTTACAGCTACAGATAGAGGTGGAGCAATAGTAGTAGATAGTGACGGAACTTATCATGTAGACCTTTGTATGAAAACTGCTACAGAAGCTAATACATTTGGAAGACGTAAAGGTAATGGTGTAAAAGTAATAATAGGTGACGTTGTAACATCTACAAGAAAAGTTGCCATTACAAAACAAGGATGTAACGTACGAAGTGGTGCTGGAACAAGTTATTCTGTTTTAGGTAAAGCATGTACTAATTATAGATTTACAGTTTTAGACGATAGCAAAGACTGGATTGCTGTAGAGTATCATGGTAAAGTGGCATATGTGAGTGCATCTGTAGTTAGTATAGTTATGGTGTAATGAGTATGCTATAATATTATCAAAAGGAGGTATAGTAATGGATAAAAATAATTTACATGCCGTAGGGCAATTTAAAGACAAAGTTTATGATGCAAAAACTGGAGAATTAATAAAAGAAACAGAGTGGAGTAAAAATACCATAGTCAATAACATAAATAAAGCCATAGCATATGCTTTAGCAGGTAAAGGTGGATTATGTTATTGGGCAGTAGGTAGTGGTCAAGCAAGTTGGAGTGATTCCAATTTACCTAGTCCGTCACCTACTGACACACAACTTAGTAATGAAATAGGAAGAAAAGCAATTCCGTCATCTGCTTTTAAATTCTTAGACGCAAGTGGTAATGTAACAGCTGGTATAACAAACGTGTTACAAATAACACTTACATTCAACGCTAGTGAGTGTAACGGAGATTGGAGAGAGTTCGCCATAATAGGTGGAGATGCAACAAGTGCATTAAACAGTGGTATAATGATAAACCACAAAATACACAAATTACAAAGTAAAACAGAAAATCTACAAATAGAACGTAGCATGAGGTTTACATTTAATAATAATAACTAGGAGGTGTAAGATATGTCAGATAGATTCGCATTAGGTTCATCCTTCAATGCAGATGCCAATTTTAAAAGTGTAAAAGTTGGTGCTGGAAGTTATGTACTTGAAACAGAACTTAATGAACTACAGGACATTTCTTACTACAGACAACAACAATTTGTAAAAGATTACATAGGTGACGGTTTAATGAATATAGGAAGTCTGTCTTATAAAGACGGCTTCCTTACATTAGATAATGAGGTTGCTGTAGTAGGAGGTTATTTAATAGACATTACACATTTATCATGTGAAATACTAAGAGGTCATCACGCTTACCTTAAAGTTTGGGAAGAAGAAAAATCTTATACAGACATTATAAAATTTAAAGGTAACGCTCAAGAGAGTAGAGTGGTATCTAACAGTATGTGGGATGAACGTGTAAATGAAGAAACAACAAGAAGAATACAAATAATGTATGACTTGGTGACAGATAATTCAGATAAAAATGCGACATACCTAGATATAGGATATTTAGGAGCAGATACCTTTAATGTAACAGTAAGTACTAAAGGTCATAACACCACTAAATTTACTTATGAGTGTATAGCTAAAGAAGGGCAAACTGTTATAGATTTCCCTAGAGCATATGCCTTTGGTAAAAGTACAATGCTAGTATTTATTGACGGACTCCTATTAATGCCCGAAGACTATGTGGAAGTAGACAGTAAATGTATACGTTTCAACATTGAAATACATGAGGGACAAAAGATTTTCTGTTATGCAGAGAATTATATAAAACCTGTAGTGGGTGAAGGTCATGCTGAAACACATATGGTAGACGGAAATGACCCATTAGATATTACAGACCTAAAAGACGAAGAAGATTTACTAGATAAGTTAAGAGGTTTATTAGGTAAAGTTGTAATAGACGGAGGGGGATTTGGGGATTTAGATACAGAACGTGACACAGTTTATAGTGGAGGTTTATTTACAGACAGTTCAGATATACTAGACCCTAGTTTACCCGATACAGGAAATGATGCTAGAGAACTTGAAATACAAGTAAGTGGAAATAAAGTGTTACAGTATCGTTACAAAGGTGAAACGTTATGGACTGATTTAATAGACTTTAAAACGTTACAAGGAACAGAAGTAACAGGATTAGATTTAACAGGTGAAAGATTAATGCTTAAAAATTCTAAAGGTACTTTTGGTAACGCAATAAATTTCCCTAATGTAATAGATGCTTTAACATCAACAAGTGCTATAAATCCATTGTCTGCTAATCAAGGTAGAGCATTGAAAACCTTAATAGACAATATACACACAGGTGGTGGAGGGGAAGTTGATACCTCTAAGATTGAAGCTAATCTAAAAACATATGTAGATACCCTTATTTCCGATGCCATTGGAGGTGAGTATTAATGAGTACATTAGGCGATTTATTTAGTAGTATAGGAATAGCTATACGTAGAGTCACAGGAGGTGACACTAAGTTAAGACCCACACAGTTCGCTAATGAAATAAGTAAAATGGCGTATGTTGACAATGGGAGAGTGACAGGTAGAATTAATAGAACAGAGGTTGCTACACCTACAGTTAGTTTTGATGTAGATACTGGAGTATTTACTGCAACACAAAATCAATCTACAGGAGTTGTACAACAAGCTACTAAAAGGTCACAATATCAGCTTCCAACCTTTAGTGGTTCAGTTGTCACACCTTCTAGTCAAGACCAAATTGCTGTAAGAAAAGGTAATTACATAGGAGGAAACATAGTTGTAAAAGGTGACACTAATTTAAAGAGTGAATACATCTTACGTGGTAGAAGAATAAATGGAGAAGAAACACCTATAAGTATATTTGGTGTACAAGGTACACTGGATAGATTAAGAAATTTACCAAAATATCATGGTGAAGAAATTTATGGTTACATAGCTTCTGACTGTGCCAAAAGCTATCATCTAGCAAGACGTATTGGAGGTGTAGAGTTTAGATACAGTCAATCACATGGAGTATTCGGTGACGGAGTGTTAACAGATGAAGCTGGGAGATGTTGGATGGACTGTTCAACATTAGGAGGATTAGTTGCTCGTAACATTCCATTTAGTAAAAGTCCCTATGCTAAAGCCTATGGTAAAGCTAATGTAACATTAGCAAGTTTGGGATTAGATAAAACTGTTATATCAAAATTAAACTCGGTAGACCCATATTTAGACATGCAAACACATGAGGATTTTAAATTCTCTTTTAAAACAGGATATAAAAGTATAAGAACTGCTGGTGAATTAGCAGAGTATTATTATCAAATGGGACGTGCGTTACATGTTTATGAACCTGGAAACCCTCCGTCATCATTACCTTCTGATGTAAGAGCAGGGGATATGATATTTTGGGCGAAAGCTGGGGCAAATGACCACCAAAAATCACGTTTCATGGGAATATCACATGTAGGTATATTTGCAAGTGACCCAAAAGCGTTTTATCAAGTAACAGGTTACAGTGATGAGAGGGTAACAAACACAGTATTCGCTCCAAACTTTGCAGACCATATGGATGAAATAGTCCTAATTGTAAGACCCGATTATAGACCTAAAACATATGTTACACCAAGTGGAATAAACCTATTACCTCAACATTCGTTTGATAGTTTATGTGTGAGTGCATCAAAAACCAAAAACGGGTTAACATTTAAACCTCTATTTAGCGGTGGATTTACAGTTCAAGTAACAGACACTTCAGCACGTACAGACCAAACAACATTTTATCTATATGGTAAGGAACGTCCTATTACATTAACTCCTGGAACATATAAATTAAGTGGTACACCAACACATCCACAAGTTAACTCAACAGGAACATCACTATTATGGGGATTGAGTGTTAAAAAAGCTGACGGAACAAATATACCTAATACCAGTGGTAATGACCATGTATGGGACAGAGGTATTGGTGACACCTTTACTATAACATCTACAATACAGGTATATGTATATTTCTTCGTGTCAAAGAGTTTAACAAATACAAGTACGTATTCAGTTAAACCAAGTTTAATTAAGCAATAAGGAGGTGATACAAAATGGCAGTAGATTCAACTGTACAATTTAAAAGAGGTAAGAAGAATGATTTACCTTATGGATTAGAAGGTGAACCTCTATACTGTACAGATACAAATGAGTTATACATGGGTCAAGGTAAAGACCTTCCACCTAAACTGATAAATGCAAATGGTGCAGGAGGTAGTGGTGGGGGTACAGAAATAGATGATAACTCCACAGGACTTACTACAACATGGAGTGCTAGTAAAATAAATCAAATGTTTGAGGATTTAAAATACACTCCAATAAAGATAAATTCGTTTAGAGCCGACCTTTCAACTTTTGTGTATGAAGTTGGGACAGTGTTATCCCGTATAGTGTTTAACTGGTCATTAAGTAGAAAAGCTACTAATATTATTTTAACGGATTGTAATGTACAGCCTACAGATGACACAGCAACTTTTACTGGAACACTTAATGTTACAAAGACATTCACACTAAAGGTAACAGATGCCAAGAACGCTACAGCAACAGCAAGTGTTACAATATATTTTGTATCACCTGTATATTATGGAACGTTCTCTGATAGCCTTACAGAAGCGTATATTTTAGGGCAAAATAAACTTGTACAAACAAAAGGTAACAAATCTGTTACATTAACTTATAATGATAAAAAGGTGTTTTATGCGTACCCTAAATCCTATGGAACGTTACGTGACATAAAAGACGGAAATGGGTTTAGTTATATAAATGATTTTATAAAAAGTGAAATGACACTTAAAGGTGTAACATATTACGTTTACACAATAAAAGATAAAGCATCTGCAACAGGTATAACATTTACATTTAGTTTTTAGGAGGTGATTAGATGCCACAAGTAGGAAGTAACTTTGAATATTCGGGTAGAAAACCTTTAGATGCTAGACAGTTATGTGACAGTTTGGAAGCATTAAAAGCTAATGTAAACCATATTTTATACCCACCAGGTTTTAAAGTGTTTTGTTTATTAGAGCATAAGGAATATAGAAATACTGCAAAAATGAATGAAACGCCTGTGTGGGAAGAAAACACCAATGGTGGTAAAGCATGGGTAAGACAAGTAGAAGAACCCTCTGATAAAAACCTTTTATGGGTTAGGGAAGACGATGAAGTACCAATGTTAGACGGGAAGTATACTATGGATGACATAGCAAACATGTTAAAAGCATATACGAAAAAAGTAGATGCTGTAATGGATATTGTTAAAACATTACAAAAGGATGTTGAATATATTAAAAAACATGGAACAGTAGTTAATCCCGATAAGCCAGGTGCTGATATTGAAGGTGCATTAATAACAGATGACGGATGTTATCTTATGACAGATGACGGATGTTATCTAGTAGTTTAAGAGAGGTGATAATAAAATGGCAGAAACAACAGTGACTAAAAAGAAAATAGCTGATTTATCGGAACTATTAAGTTTAACTCCCGATTCTGATTTTATACCTGTAACATCGGGAGGTGTAACAAAAAAGGTTTCAATACAAAGTATTATAGACAAAACACATGCCACTTTTAGAGTGTTAGGTGATGACAATGTTAAATACATTTTAGAAGTTGTAAATGGTGAATTACAAGCTGTACCCGAAGAAGTCTATACTAAAGCAGAAGCAGTGGAAGGTGAGAACACTTTATATGACGGACTTGTAATAAATCAAATGTACGGAGGTGGAACAGGTGTAGAAACAACTCCTGTATCACACTCATTCATAGAGTTATACAACTTCAGAAATAACGATTTAAATTTAAAAGGTGTGTATCTTTGGTATAGAGCAAAAGCTGGTACATGGGAAAGTCTGCCACTTAAAGGTATTGTTCCATCAAAACACAGCTTCTTGATAAGATGTGGTAAACACCAAGATTTTTATGCTGACGGAGTAAGATGTAACATAACAGATTATGATATGTCATGGGATAAAAAACTTGTTAATAAAGGGTTCTCTGTTTACTTATGTATAGGTGCAGATACTCCCGAAGATAATCCAACAAGACAAACAAAAGATGCATTAGGAAATGTAACAGCAACTAATGGACGTTACATAGACTTACTAGGTTGTGGAGGTAAAAATGCAGATGAAACAGTAGTGGCATATGAAACACGTTATCTACACTGTATGGATAAAAATACAGCTGTACATAGAGTGGATTATGCTAATGCATCTTTAGATAAAACTAAAAATATAGGAAGTAACGCTTTAGTAAAAGGTAACAACGAAGCAGACTGTGAACCTATAAATTACCTAACATGTAACGTGGATGTTTATAGACCAAGATGTGTAAAAGACGGACGTTGGAATGAATTTTATGACAAACCTAAACAAACAGCTACAACACCTTCAATGGTAAACATCTGTTTTGGTAACGCTGAAACAACACGTACATTCACTTTCCAAACACCTTTAACAAAAGAAGGTTTTGTGAAGTATAGAAAAGAAGGTGAAACAACTTGGACTAGAGTTGAAACAACTACAGAAGTTGCATCACATGTAGACGGAGATACAACTGTACACAGAGCCATAGTGCATGACATACCAGTAGGTAAATATGAATATCAAGTAGGTACAGAGGGTTGTTCCAGTGATATATTCACTTTTGAGGTGAAACAGTTTACTAATGAAACACCTATAAATATGTTATGGACTACTGACCAACAGTCATGGACTGAAAGAGAATATGACGTTTGGAGAATTGCTGGTAAAGTGTTAAACCCTAAAGCATCACAGTTTGACTTCCATTTAAATACAGGGGATATTTCTCAAAATGCGTCACGTACTTTTGAATGGAAATATTATTATGATTATGCTAAGGACATAACACGTAATATGCCACATGTAATAGCTTGTGGTAACAATGACTTAATTGCTAAGAAGTTCTCGGATGCATTTAATTATTACATCACGAATGAGAATAAATGGAGTAACAGTGTTTATTGGTTTGATTTAGGTTATACCCATTTTGTAGTGTTAAACAGTAACGAGGATAAAACGTACATGAATGGTCAAGGAAGTATAGGAGGTTACGTTGACACTGACGCATATTTACAAGCACAAGCAGAATGGCTAGATACTCACTTAACAGAAGTGGGAGCTAGAGCAACAAAACCACGTTGGGTTATACTTATAGCACATTTAAGTCCATTTACAGTAGGACGTGCTAAAAGATTACAACGTTGGGTAGCTACAATAGAAAAGCATAAAGTAGATTTATTCCTATGTGGTCATAATCATGCTTACAGCAGAAGTAAAGCGTTATATACAGGATTTGACTATAACCAAAGTCCAGCTTATAACGATTATGTAATAAAATCGGGTAAAACAGAGCCAACCATAGTAGATGAATTTAAAGCAGATGGAGTAACAGAAATAAACAGAGTAGAAGACAAAGCAAACGGGACAGTTTATATACTTAATCAAGCATGTGGATTTAAATTAACTGGTAAAGAAAAACCTATTACATTACATTCTAGTATTCAAGGAACAAAACATGACAATGGTAATCGCCAACCCTGGTGGATTGTTCAACAGTCATCACCTACAAACCCATGTTACTGTACTTTGAACATAACAAAAGACAAAATAGAATATAAGGCTATTGCAATAAAGGGCATTGTAACTTATGATGAATATAAGAACACTATTGTTAATGAGGATTTATCTAAAGTAACAGAGGAAGTGTTCGATACCCTAACAATAAACTACGCTGACAGAAATAAATAATTTTAGGAGGTGTTCACGATATGTATGTTTGGGATGATAAGAAAAAACAATACGTGTCAGACACTCCAGCCAGTCGAATCCCTGTAAAGGATTCGGCTGAACTCTTTGATAGTAACAACGTTGAAGGAGCATTAGCAGAATTAGCTGGAGAACGTGACGCACAAGGTATAACATTACAAGACCATACAGGTAAAATTGAAAACCTTACCGAAGTTGTTGATTGGTTAAAAGTTAATGGTGGAGGTAGTGGAGGAACAGGTGCTGGAGGTACTGTAATGCCTACAATATCCACTACAGACGAATTAAGTCAAGTTGTACCTAAAGGACAAGAAATAATATTAAATGTTTTCTTTAGTTCGCCCAATTTAGGTCAAGGTTCATTAGTGTTACTCGTTAACAATAAGGAAGTTAACAGTTTTACAATTAAACAAGGGTCTAACAGTATAAATATTGGAGCATTAAAAGATTTACGTAATAAGATTGTAATATATGCCAAAGATAGAGCAAACTTGGTGTCTAATGAAATAACATATAACATCATAAATGGTGGGGTTAGTTTAACATTAGACTTTGACTATTACGCAGATTACCCAGCAGATAAGGATGTATTAATGCGTTACAATATAGATACAGACCAAGAGGATGTACAATTAGAGGTAACAGTAGATAACAATAAATCAAGTGTAGCATGTAAGAATGGCTATAATGAATACTACTTTAAAAACCTAACAGTAGGTATACATGCTGTAACAGTAAGAGCAATAAGTGGTCAATTTATATCTGAAACATATAACTTTAACTTGGTAATTATCAACTCTGACAGTTTATATATTTCATCTACCTTTGGCGAAAATCCAAAGTGTACATTAGGTGTTCCAGTTGTAATAGATTATCGTATTTCATACAAGGATGATACAGCTATTACACTCGTACTAACACTTGACGGGAAAGTAAATAAAACGCTAACAAGTAAAAGAGGTAGTTATGCTTGGACTTTAAATGATATGACACTAGGTAGCCACAGTTATAAAATAGATTGTACTTTAGGTGCAGATACTGTTTCACTAGAAGGTACTTTTGTTGTAGAAGCTGGAGATTACACTCCGTTACAAATAAATACTGACGGGTTACGTTATCAAATGGGATGTGCTAATAGAACTAACCAAGATGATGACAAAGAAGAATTTATTTATGATAACGGGACAAGTCAAATAACTACTAGACTTAAAGGTTTCAACTTTGAAACAAATGGGTGGATAGACGGAGCATTAGTATGTAATGGTGGAGCATATGCTGAAATAGATTATGCTTGTATGGCAGAAAATGCACCTTACAGTTTAACAGTAGAGATAGATTTTAAAGCTACTGATATAGGTATTCATGATGCTAGAGTTTTGGAATGTAGAGATACTACTACTAAAAAAGGTTTCCATGTTGCACTTACAGAAGCAAAACTAAATTCTATTTCACAGGAAGCAAAAGTTTACATTACGCCCGAAGAACGTACAACGGTTTCGCTACAAATAGATAGACAAAATAAGTTTGCCAAGATTTATGTAAATGGTATTATCACATCTGCATTTAAACTTACTGACAGTGGTAGTGGTACAGCTACAGTACTTGAAAGTTTTGCACATAACGGAAAGATTTATGTAGGATGTGACAAGAATTTAGATAACATAGGTAACTGTACTATCTATGATATAAGAGTGTATGAGAGAAGGGTTTCTAATGATGAAATAGTTAAAAACGTTATCGCACAGGAAAAAGACCTTAGAAAACAAGAGGATTTATATAACTTCTGCTTTAACAACAATACATTATCAACTATGAGGTTATATTCTGACGAAGTTGAAAATAAGGTTAGTAACATGACAAATACAAATAAGATAACAATGAGGGCAGTATACAGAAGTACTAATACAGAAAAATATGGGCAACCTTTTGAATTGAAATACTGTAAAGTGTACTGGCAAGGTACATCATCACTAGATTATATTAGAAAAAACTATAACTTGGAACTATATGATGATGACTTGAAGGAATTTTATTACAGTCCTTACCCTAACGCTGTACAGGAATATTTATTCTGTTTAAAATGTGACTACATGGAAAGTTCACATGCACGTAACGTAGGTATAGGTAACTTAATAAATAAATATTGGTACACAAGTAAGAACCCTGCACAATTAAAAGATGACAAGGTACAAAATGCTGTACAAGGTTTCCCTATGCTACTTTACATCAATGATGAATTTATGGGAGTTTACAACTTTAATACAGACCGTTACAGTAACGCAAGTTTTGGTTACACAGGTGATGAATGTTTAGCATATGAATTGTCTGCCAACTCTGACACAACAGCTGGAGCATTTATTACATATGATAAAACTAAACATGAAGGTAATGAAATAGATTATTACAAAAGAGATTTCATGTGTCTATACCCACCTACAAGACGTGCTGGAAATGATACAATGGATGAAATAATCGACCTTGTAAAATTTGTAGATAAATCATCGGATGAAGAATTTGTTACAAACATAAATAACAATGTGTACTTCAATAAGGAATACCTGTTACGTTACTTAATTTATTGTCTTGTAATGGGAGCAGTCGATTCACTAGGTAAGAATATGAAACTTGCAACATGGGATATGGGTAAAACATGGTATCCTCAAATTTATGACTGTGACACAACAATGGGATTAGACAACAGTGGTATGTTATATTACACAGACAGTAGTATGAAAATACAAGCTGGAACATATAACACAAGTAGTTCAAGATTATGGTCAAGATTAATAGAGTTAATGTGGGCAGACATACAAGCCGAATATGTAAAAATGCGTAACACATATTTAACTTTGGATAATCTTTATTCATGCATCATAAATAATCAAATGGATTTAATTCCAGCCACTTATTATAACTCTGACTGTGAAACAAAATACTTACAATTTGGAGCATTATATTTAGATGTGTTACATGGTCAAGGTAAACAACAAGTAATGGAATGGCTACGTGCTAGATTGTTATTCCTAGACACTTATATGGAATATTGGACTACAACAAGTGAGTTCATTTCGTTACGTGCAGGTAAAGACGGGTTAGCATATATAGATTTGGAAATGTTTGATAATATGTATGCCCAAGTAAAATGGCGTAACACAGGTAAAGATGATGATGCACTTGCAATACAAATAAAAGAGGTTAAGAAAAATACTGTAACAAGATTTGAATTTAAGGTACAGGCATCAACAGACCAAGAAATACGTATTTTCGGGGCAAAATATGTTAAGTCATTAGGCGATTTATCAAACTTAGAATTGGTAAAAATAGATGTATCCAATGCCACAAGACTTACAAAAATGGAATGTCACAGTTCAAAATTAAAGAATGTTATATTAAGTACATGTACTAATTTACAGTATGTGGATTTAAAAGATTGTTCTACTCTAGGGTCAACTGAACAGTCCACTAAAAACTTGGATGTTTCAAGATGTAGTAACTTGAAATATGTAAATTGCCAAAATACACAATTACAAGGTATAACACTTAACCCAAAAGGTAGTAATATACATGAAGTATACTTCCCTAAAACAGTACAGGCAATAACTATGGCAAACTGCCCTCAACTTAGTATAGTAGGCTTAGAAAAAGGGCATGAATGTAAAGAATTAAACTTGACTAATTGCCCTAGCGTTACAGATTTTGGGGATAGAGAATATGATTTATCAACTAAAAAATATAAGTACACAAATGGTCTGTTTTTAAGTGGACTTCAAAAAATAAAGTTAGATAATTCATATATAAATGAAACGGATTTAAGTATAAATCATTGTTTAAACTTAAATGAAATTACTCTTAAAAATATGCCTAAACTGGAACGTATTAAAGTTTCAGTAAATATGTATAATGGTGCATGTGTAACAGGAAATCTAAAGCAATTTGATACTAACCCCGATTTAGAAAATACGGAAGACTTAACTGTATCAAGTACTAACTGTCCTAAATTAAAGGAGTTTATTACCACAGACCCTTATGACAACAGTGGTGCTGATATGGGAATTGATGTTAAGTATTTCTTTATTACATTACATGGAGAGCAATCCTTAGATTATCAAGGGCGTTGGTCACATGTTAGAAAAAGAGTATTAGATTTATCCAATACTAATATTACGGATGTTAAGTTATTTACATCTACTATTTTGTTAGGACTAAAAGTGCCTATGACTTTAAAAAATTTACTTATCAATAAAGAATTGGACGTTACAGATTTGGTAACAGATGAAAGTTACAGATGTAGGGCATTATATCAAGAACGTAGAAGTGGGAATCAGGCTGATAATAAAATTAAATATGACTTTAATATAAGTCCAGGTAGAGGTGGTAGTGTAACAGTTTTAAATGTATGGAATGATAGTGTGACAGATTTTACACCTAATATCACAAAACCTATATGGGATTTTAAGGGGTTAGCTATGGAAGAAATGTTATATACCAACTCTCACCAAATTATAGGTACTAATGGGTACTATGCAGGTAATACTTTTAATGATTTAGTACAAAAATATACATTAAGGAACTTAACATTAAAAGCTAAAAAATATGCACTTAGTTTATACCAATTTAGTACACAGGAAAATTTAAGTTTAGATTATTCTGAATTTACAGGGGAAAGTTTAACTTATGCCTTTGCAGGTATTAAACAGGACTCAATATTAAATTTACCTACAAATTTAGATAATTTAAAATGGGTAGAATATATAGCATCTTTTGCTAATACAGATAAAATTACTTGGAAATTCATAGAAAAAATATTCCCTCTAATACCAGACGGGGCTATAGTTACTTCTTTTAGAAATATGACATTAAAGGAGCAAACAGATTATGAAACAGACGGAATATCTTTAATAAACCAACAAAGCATTTCACCTAATGGCACTTACTATGCAGATAACGCAAATAAAGGCTGGTTCTATGGTTCTAACTTGAAATATGTTAAAGAAGTAAAAATAAATAATTCTAGTGTTAGAGGGATGTTTAGTAATGTCACTGCACTTGAGAAGGTTGGGAATATTACGATTGATTGTGGGCGTAAATATTTTGCAGGTCTATCTAATTATTTTAGAAATTGCATCAATCTAATTTCTGTAGGAAATATAGTGTATAATGAAAATAATGCAGAAGGGGAAGTTAGTTGCGAAGCTATGTTTTATGGATGTTCTAACTTAAAAAATATAGGAACTATAACTTTTTTAAATCAAAATGGTAATAAACTGTTAAATCATCTTTTATATTCCTGCTCCAAACTTACTGGGGATATAGATTTAACGGATGTAAAAGATGTCACAACTTTGCAATCGGCATTTTTTAATTGTAAGGCATTAAACTCAGTCAAGTTTCCTTCGGATTTAAGTAGTTTAACAGGTTTAAATAGTTCTTTCATGGGTGCTATTATAAACGAAGTGGATTTAGGAAGTTTATCTTTAGCTTCCAATTTAACTTCATTACATGATATATGTAATGATGCTACTATTGGGAATTTAAAAGGATTTGACACTATACCTAATAGTGTAATAGACCTAACAACATCTTTTAGAAAGGCGAATATAAATAACGGAAATTTTGTATTTCCTAATTTCACACAAGGAAGTGTATGTGAGCAGTTAGGAGGGGCATTTGACCGAGGAAGTAATGTTCAGTTACCTTCTGTATTTACTATTCCAGCTTCAATGAAATACTTGGATGATATGTGTAGTGGTAATAAAAATATGCCTAGAACATTAGTATTTGATTGTAGTAATGCTACGGATATACTTAAAAACAGGAACGTATTTAAGGATGGTCAAGGTTTAGAAGAACTAACATGGAAACTGCCACAACATATTTGGGACAATTCAATAAACAAAACCAGTAACTCATCATCTCTATACTTTTTATATGGAAGTACAGCTAAAAAAATTACGCTTGATTATACAGCGTATAAAGGTGATTGTATAGGTACTGACGGATTCCTACCAGCCACAGATAACTTAGAGTTATATGGGGTAGACTTCAATTTAACTGGGCATACGTCTATGGGAGGTAGTAGAAAGTTTATAAAAGCCTTTACAGTACATGGAGCATGTAACACTAGAGATATAGATTTACGAGCATGGAGAATGACATATGAAAATTACCTTAAATTTATAGAGGAAGCAATAGCTACTTTGGACTGTGCCAATTTAATAACACCTATGAGTTACTATGATGATATTAAATATTATAATGGAAGTGCTATTGCGACTTGGAATAATATAATGACAGGTTTTATTCCTGTAAAACCTGGGTCAAAAGTAATCATGAAAATTAATGATATATTAAACAATGAAAATACTCCTTTTAGGGGAACTTTTTATAAAGAGGATAAAAGTCCTACCACAGAAGGAAATAGCCAAACACAAGTAGGACAAAAGGATTGGAGTAACAAATATAATGAAAGTGGTATGGAAATATTTGTACCTAGAACAGCACATTATATTCGTGTAGGATTTGTAGGAAGTAATAATCAAGATATAATTAATAAAATAAATTCTAGAATACAACAAGATTTAGTAAGTTTAAAATATAAAACTCCTACACAAACACCTAAAACTTTAACAATGGGTAGTTATACTAATTATGCTGGTACAGAAACATTAACAGCTGAACAAAAGGAAACTATTATAACTAAAGGCACACCTAAAGGCTGGAATGTAGTATTCATATAGAGAGGTGATGATATGTTTATTAGAGAAGAAACTACAAGTACTGGTGGCGTAATAAAATATTTACATGCAGACACAGGTAAGAAAATACTTATAGGTACAGATATATTAGTAGATAAAGTAGCTATGGGAAAATATTCTAAAATGGAGGATTTCACAGAGGTGGATGATGCAACATATGTACCACCCGAGGAAAAACCCAGTGAAACAGAAGACCCATTGGCTACACTTAAAAAGAACCAAATTGCACTTAGTAAGAAAAACTTGGCAAAATATTTAGAAGAACATCCACTATTTAGTACGTGTAAATATGAAGAAGGAAGATACTATAACGTAACAGCAGAAAAACAGCAACAATTAACAAGTAAAGTTTTAATGGCGACTATGTATGCACAAGCAGGTATGCCTTATAACTTAACTTGGAATGATACAGGTGATGTATGTGAGAGTTGGGAACTGTCACAGTTACAACAATTATCTATGGAAATAGATGCCTACGTAACACCTTTAGTGTCATTACAGCAAACTATGGAAGTAACAATAAATGAATGTGTAACACAGGAAGAAGTTTTAGCAGTAAATGTGGAATATACAGATGAACAAGTTAAAAAATGGTTGGAAACACACACTCTATAAAAACTCTGTAATATTCTTTATCTTTGGCGTTTCTTATGTATTCCTAGAAATCTTTTACAGAGGACATAGTGCAACATCTATGTTCTTTGTAGGGGGTTTATGTGGATTGCTAATAGGATTAATCAATGAGGTTACTCCTAAAATGCCCGTTTTATTACAGATGCTATTAGGGAGTGTTATTGTTACATGCATTGAATTTGTTACAGGTTACATACTTAATATAAAACTTGGGTTACATATATGGGATTACAGTAACTTGAGATTTAATATATTAGGTCAAATTAGTTTGTTGTTTAGTGTGTTATGGTTTTTCCTTAGCTTCGTTGTTATACATATGGATGACATTTTAAGAGATAATGTACTAAAATAGATAACAGGGCATAATGCCCTGTTATTTTAATAATAGGAAAGATATAGTATAATAAAAATATGGAGGTGAAAGTATATGACTACAGGTAACAGAACACGAAAAGGTCAGATACAATTTAAACATGGATTTGCTAGAGATGTGCCAAAGCGTATGTCAGTAGCAGAACCAGGATTTTCAGTAGATACCTTAGATTTATACATAGGTATGGGTTCTACTAAACCACCAGTAAATATCACTGGGGGATTAAAAGAACAAATAAAAGCAGTACAACAACAATTAGAAGAATTTGGGACAAGAAAATTTCAAACAGATTTAATAGATACAACAACATTAGAAAAAGTAGGGAGTATATTTATAGATACAGAAGGTATTAAATTCGTAGATAATGACGGGAACATTTTAATAAAAATTGGTTCTGATTTTGACTCCGTTTTTCAAAGTGTTACAGCAACAGATATAAATTGGGAAACATTACAATTATTACGTGTAACAAAGGAAGTACCAAGTACCTTATATGTAACTCCAAATGCAACAGGTGACGGAACAGGACGTAATACTTCAAATAAAGCTGACAGTATAGAGGATATTGCTAGATATATTAAATCCTTTGGGTGTTACTTAGACAAAGATGTTACAGTAAAAATTGAGAATGGAGAGTATTACAATTTAGACAAACCAGTATTTGAGGGGTTAATAGGTAATGGAAAGATAACATTAGATTTTAGTAAAGAAGTTAAAGGTCAGTATGCAATAAAAGCATGTAACAATACAGTGTTATTACAAATAGAGGGGCAAAGATATAATCATTTAAGTGATGTAGGGGCAGTATTAGATAGTCCTAAAGGATGTAACGCTTTATTAGTAGCAGATAATGCGACAATAAAAGTAAAAGGTATACGTAGTAAAAAGATAACAGATACAACATTTATAGACACGTTTGCTTTAGTAGAAAATGGGGGTGTCATATTTGTTAATAACTGTGACGTGGCACAATATGAAAACCAATATTATGGTAATAACATGTTTACAATACATGACCAAAATAATATAGGTAATTGTACAAGACGTTTAGCAGGTACAAGTGGTGTAATGTATTACGGAGGTTACAGAATAAATCCTAAGAATAGTAATGAATTGGATTCTCTATCTTTTGTGGCGTTACATAATTACACTTCACCAAATACTTCTACAGGTAAAGATAGTTTATATGTACCTTCTGCAAGTGGTGGAGGCAGTACAGACCCAGGTGGAGGTGAAAATCCTAATCCTAACCCTAACCCACCTGTTACACCACCAGAGGAAGTGCGTAAGACAGTAAGTAAGGTATTTGATTTAACTAATTTACACACTACAGTAAGTGGAAGTGGTTTATACACAAGTGCTAAAACTAAACAAATGGGTCAAGGTCACTGGGTTAACTCCAATGGTAAAGCATATCAAAATCATAGAGGTCATGGTACAATCCCAACAGAAGTTAAAACTTATGTATCAGACGCAGTAGAGGGTACAGTTGAAATATCACTTACATTACACAGAGTAAATTCGGGTCATGGTTATGCGGGAGCAGTACCAGTACCAAAAGTAAAACGCCCTAATGGAGCATATTACAATGAGGGCAAAGGTGTTGCACGTAACAGTAACATCACTTTAACTTTACCTAGTGATATTGTTACAGCAATATGTGACGGAAGTATGACAGAGGTACAAACTTATTCTTCTAGTCAAAATGATTATGCGTTCTTTGATGTGGCTTCAATTAAAGTAACGTGTACAAAGATAATACAAGTATAGGAGGTAGATATTTATGAGTAAATATTTAGTAGGAATAGATGCTGGGCATAGCTTAGTAACAGATGGGAAAAGAACCCCACCAATTTTAGCAGATATAAAAGATGCTAAAGGTAATGTAATAAAGAAAAAAGGTCAAATAATACATGAATACGAGTTCAATAAAAGAGTGTCCTATGCTTTAGGCGATGCACTTAAAAGATGTCACATAGGTGTTACATATTCGGGATTTAAAGATAACACAGATACACCTTTATCTACTAGAGCAAAACATTTTAATAATTTAGGTGTAGATTTAGTTGTATCTAATCACTTTAATGCTAGTGGTAACTGCTTAAAATTCCAAACTAGAGTAAAAGGACTTCTTGTCTTAAAAACTAGAGGTTGTTCTTCTAAGTCTGTATCACTTGCGAAACATGTACACGCTGAATTAAAAGAAGCATTACAACCCGAAAGAGATTATGGTGTAGTCCAAGATACTGAAATGTGTGGATTTACTCTTGCAATACTTAGACAAACACACGCACCAGCCATTTTAGTTGAATATGGCTTTATGGATTATTGGAAAGAAGCTAAACACATGTTAGACGAGGATTTCATCGAAAAATGTGCTGAAGCAACAGCAAGAGGTGTATGTAAACAATTAGGTGTAACATATATAGCTAAAGGTGTAAAACACCATACTGAATTACCTAAATATGTTAGGATAATAAAACCTGTCAACTTTAGAAGTGAGCCAAGTTGGGAAGATGATGTTGTCATAGAAGAATTAAAGGTAGGAACAGCTCTAACTGTTTTAGACAAAGTAAAAGTTGGTTCTAGTTATATGTATAAAACACCATATGGTTACGTTACAGCAAATGAAACATGGGTAGAACCTGTGTATGAGTATTAGGACTACACTCTTTGCAATGCAAAGATGTAATACATAATTAAAGGAGGGATGCTTTATGGAAGCATTAGTAAGTCAATATCTTACAGGAGAATTAGCTTTATTAGTAACTTGTTTAATGATTATAGGTAAAGTACTTAAAACGTACAAATACCTAGATAACAAATGGATTCCTTTAGTATTATTACCGATTTCTATTGTTATAGTTTTCGGTATAAAAGGAATTGATTATGTTAATTTTTTAATCGCAATTTTATGTTGGGGTGTAGCAATAGGTGTACACCAAACATATAAACAAGTTACAGGAGCAAAGAGTGATGTAACAGACAAAAAGTAGGTGAGCGTTATGGATAACGAAAAATACCTACTACAAGTGTTACAGGATATTGCTCAAATGAACTCTACCTTACAGGGAATACAAAATGATATAAAAGACATTCAGAAAATTGTTAAAAAAGTGGACGTAATAGAAGAAGATGTAAAACATCTGCAAAAGGAAGTAGATGACCTAGAGGAGATATCAAGTAAAGTACTCCCCTTGGAAGAAAGGGTTAAACATTTAGAAGAAAAACATAAAGCAACAAGTGGAGCGATTATAACAATTATTTCTGCTTTAGTAGTGGAATTTTTTAGTCACTTCTTTTAAAATTTGGAAGACAGCTGTAATGGCTGTCTTTTCTTGTTTCGGTCGCTTGACAAGCGTTTAAGGACACGTGTAAAATATTATTAACACTTGAAAAGTGTTTAAATAAATATTGTTAGGTTGTTAAACCTAACGTAAAGAAAGGAGTTATAAGGATGATAGTAATACAGGATAAGTGTTACATTAATGAAGCCGATTTAACTACAAAAGAGATTGAGGAAATTAAAGATGATTTAACAGTGGAGAACCAAGCATACTATAACGCTTTACGTTATTCGGGGTACAACTCAACTCGCATACCTAAGAATATTTATTTATATTCCCATGATAGGAAAAATCACCAATATGTAGTCCCTAGAGGTTATGGTTATACCATGCTAGACAAATACATTGATAAATCCCTGGAACATACTGTAAAGTTCCCACAGAGCCTAATACAGTTAAGGGATGTGCAAAAAGAAGCTGAAAAAGCGTACTTTAATGACACAACAAAAGGATTAATTGTATTAAACACAGGTATGGGTAAATCAATATTAGGGTTACATATTTCTTTTATGTTACGCCAAAAAACTTTAATTGTGGTACATAAAGACGATTTAGTAAAGGGGTGGCAAAAAGATGCAAAAGTAGTGTTCGGTGATAATTTTAAAATGGGATTAATAAAAGCTAAAAAGTTTGAAATAGGAGAGCAAATAACAATAGCCACTATTCAAACTTTAAATAGGTTAGATAGTGATAAGCTACGTTACGTTACAGAAGAATTTGGGTGTGTCATAGTTGATGAAGTGCATAGAGCTGGAAGTAAGCAATATGATTTAATCAATGAATTTAAAGGGGCATACAGAATAGGATTAACTGCTACCCTAGAGAGGTCAGATTCTTTCGCCAAAAATATATATGCTATGTTTGGTGATGTAGCTTATTATCACAAAGTTAAAAAATCGGAAGACATATTACCTGTAAAAGTATTTATGCGTAACACAGGTATTCATTACATTCCTAAGTGTTATAAAAAAGGTACGAAGTATGTACATATTCCTAAAGAAGAATGGCATTTATATCACCCACTTTATAATGTAACGGATGTACCCCATAAATTACTTAAAGGTATAAATTATTTTGACATAGAAAATAACATGGTAGAAAATACCCGTTACATGAAAATGGTGTTACGTGATGTAATAAGTGAAGTAAATAAAGGGCATAAATGTGTAATGGCATTTAAACAGAAACAGCACATTGATTTATATGCAAAATATTTGGAAGCTGAAAATATAAATCATTACAAATATTATGGTGACAGTAAAGATAGTAAAGATGTAATGTTACAGGAAGCAGAAAAAGCAGATGTGACACTTGTTACATATGGAATTGCCACAGAAGGTACAAATGTTAAGTCATGGCAGTCTTTATTTTTAGTAGCTTCAATAAATGATGCAAAGAATACAGAGCAGATAGTCGGAAGAATACGTAGAACCGATAATAAGAAAAAGGAAGCCTATGTGTTTGATTATTACAGTAATGATGTTTGGGGTACACGTAGACACAAAGACACAAGACGAAGACGTTACCTTGATTTAGGCTTCACAGTTAAAGAGGTGTAACAATGAGATATTTTATATTAAGAATTTTAAATAAGTTAGGATTAGTACATAGTCCTAGCAGAATGTGGAACTCTAGGGAATAGGGTTCTTTTTTCTTGTTGACAACTTTTTGGACGTAACTTATACTTATTATTAGATACTGAAAATAAGAAAAACGGAGGTAAAGAGCATGAATATTAAAGAATTAGTAATGGAGTACAACAATATTAAAGAACAATGTAAAATAATGGATGCAAAGAAAAAGGAATTAGCAAACAAGATAAAAGAGATAGCAAAAGAAAAAGGAACACAAGATGCTAAAGGTAGTAGTTATTACACTACTGATGATAATTGGGTGCTAGGTAACATAAAAGCCACAACAATTAGATTTAACCAAGATAAGGCAAAAGCATTTTTAGAAGAACATCACAAAGATTTATTGGAACGTGTCACAGATACAGTTGAATATATAAATGAGGATAAAGTTGTAAAACTTGTTTCAGAAGGTTTACTTACTGTAGAAGAAGTGGAACAAATGAGTAACATTTCAGTAAGTTATAAAGTGGATTTAAGACAGCAAGAAGTAGAAGAAGAACCTAAAGAAATGCCAAAGGTTACGTGTAAACCACGTGTAAAAAAATTAGTCAGAAAGTAGGGATAACATGAAAGCTAAAGTTTATACATTAAAAAATGGAGAAAAAATAAAATTATATCCTATCAACGTACTAGCTAATGAATTAGGAAGAACATCACAAACTATACGAAAATGGGAAGTAGCTGGTATACTTCCTAAGCCGATTTTTAAAGATAAAAATGGTAGAAGAATGTATAGTGAAGAACAGATTGAAACAATAGTTAGGATAGCTGAACAATGTAATGTAAGACAAGGTTACAGTGTTGCTAATACATCTTTTCCGAGAAAAGTGCATGACGCTTTAGGAGAAGTAAACAAGCAATATTATTAGGGGGTGAATAAAATGGCAAACTTAGATAAAGACCCACAAATAGAATATGTGTGTTATGAATTAGTTGGTAGAAAAGGTATATCATATATTCATAATGTGGCAAATGTAATATATAATCAGTATTACGTTTCCATACAAGACATGGATGAAATGCCTGTAGCAATAATCCCTTACCAAAGACTTTTGGAATTACGTATAAAATACAAAGATTAGGGGTGAATAAAATGACCAACTCATATAAAAAACCTCAAATAAATACAGTAGGCTTGGGTTATTTTGTTAAACCAGTAAGTGACCCGTCTTTAACTTATACAGGTATTAATCCTAGTATTGAATGTGCTGTAATTAAGGACACACTTATAGACTATGCAAGTGACAATTTAGATTTATTAGAGCAAGGTCTTGTATTAAGAATAGAC
>OLXL01000095.1_pt1 | contig 51219 bp, 38 predicted proteins | sample 1673891 | NCBI WGS metagenome assembly OLXL01 (sample SAMEA103958131, study PRJEB25191) | human gut metagenome | reverse complement strand
TTTATATGAGAAGTTGGGATATAAAAGGACAGGATTGGTTGAAAATATAAATGATAAAATGGATATTGTTTATTACGAAAAGAATTAAACAACTTTCAGTTTTCAAATGAAGGGAGGTGCGCCGAATGTCCGAAGAACGCTTCTGGAATACCGATGAATATGCCAGTACAACTAAGTAAATTAGTTCCTTATCACAGTTAATCCTTGAAAAATGCGCATTTTGCGCTTGACAAAACGGCACGTTCATTGTACAATAGTGGATGGCATCAATAGCTCCGCTTGCCCCGGAAACTATTGAAACACCCGCGGAGGACATGCGACCATCATGCCGTGCCGCACACACATAGAGAACCATCACTTAGGGAGGAAAAACCTTTGAAGACGTTCATGCCGAAAGCGGCTGACATTACCCGTCAGTGGTATGTTGTCGATGCCGAGGGTCAGGTGTTTGGCCGTGTGGCCAGCCAGGTCGCGAACATCCTTCGCGGCAAGAATAAGCCGATTTACACCCCCAATGTGGATACCGGCGATTATGTCATTATCATCAATGCGGATAAGATCGTCATGACCGGCAAGAAGCTGGATCAGAAGATTTATTATCATCACACCGGTTATGTCGGCGGCCTGAAGGAAACCAAGTACCGCAAGCTGCTGGCTGAGAAGCCTGAATTTGCAATCCGCCGTGCTGTCGTGGGTATGCTGCCCAAGGGACCGCTGGGTCGCCAGATGGCCAAGAAGCTCAAGGTCTACGCTGGCCCGAATCATGACCATGCGGCGCAGAAGCCCGTGAAGTTTGACCTCGTGTAAGGCGGAAAGGAGAAAAACAAATGGCTAAGGTTGATTACAGCGCTGTTGGCCGCCGCAAGAAGGCTGTTGCCCGCGTCCGCCTGGTCGCCGGTGATGGCAAAGTGACCATCAACAAGCGTGATATTGATAACTACTTCGGTCTGGAGACCCTCAAGATGACCGTTCGTCAGCCCCTGACGCTGACCGGCACGACCTCTTTCGACGTGCTGGTGAATGTCTGCGGCGGCGGTGTGTCCGGTCAGGCCGGCGCAATTCGTCACGGCATCTCTCGTGCCCTGTGCAAGGCTGATCCGGAACTGCGTGCTGCCCTGAAGAAGGCTGGCTTCCTCACCCGCGATCCTCGTATGAAGGAACGTAAGAAGTACGGCCTGAAGGCTGCTCGTCGCGCGCCCCAGTTCAGCAAGCGCTGAGTTCCCTTCTATACCAAGGCTTTTACTACCCCATGGCTGTTTGGCAGTCATGGGGCGTTTTTTTATGCGTTGATTTTGTGCAAAAGATTTGCCTGTGCGAAAATCGCGGAAAGCCTTGCAGAGTCAGCATTTTCCGGAGTTTTTAGGCGTGAAATTCGTGCAAAATCACGCCGCTGTCATTTTGCATGATGACGCATTTTTATGCAGTCATGTACTGGTGAAGAGTCCGCCGCTCGTCCGGCTGATTTTCTCGACATTGCCGACATCCTTGTGGACGTAGGTGTTCATGGTCATCGTAATCTTGGAATGTCCGGCAATGCTCTGCAGGGTTTTGATGTCTACGCGCCCCGTGGCTTGCAGGTGGGTCAGGAAAGTGTGACGAAGCACGTGCGGGGTCACACCCTTGGGAAGGCTGACTTTCTTGCAGATACGCTTCCATGTGTTCCGGAAGGAACGTTCGCTCAATGCTTCCTCGCCGTCTACCACATACTGGGCGAGAGCATCGTTCGCTGGCATGTGATTGCGCAGAATCTGTTCCAGCTCCGGCAGCAGGGGCACTTCCCGGAGCCCTGCCTTGGACTTGGTCAGCTTCTCTACGGGTCGGTTGTTGATGAACGTGATTTGTCTGCGCACATGAATGAGCTTACGTATGTACATAACTTCTTGCTGATATTCTCAGCTCATGTGAATGGGTCATTCTTGTCATAAATTCGCTGCAATCCGTTCCGGCTGCGGACACCAGCGTCAATCATGAGCCGGATGCCTTTACCCCCATACTTGACGACCATCCACGCTGTGTATGTTGTTGGTGTGTTCGATGTGATACTTGGAGGCGTTGAAAATCAGAAAATCCGAAACTGTTCGTGATTTCAGCGGCGCGAAGCCGTTGTCATCACACCAAATAGCGTAGTGGGCAGCAGAAGATAACCGACGAACTCTTGGAACATGGGAATGTCCTCTGGGAAAAGCAGCTCATCAAGAAACGCTATCCACTTTGTTGGCGTTGGAGCATCAGGATTGTAGACCACCGGGAGTCGTGTGCGGACAACATGACGAGCAGTGCTATCCAATGTGTCATCCAGAAACAGCGTGCCGTTTTTCAAATGAATGCAATCTTCCTCCGGCGGAAATTCCGGCACATACGCAATGATTTTCAGCACCTCAATGATGTTTTTGATTTTGTTGGGAACGCCGGAGCAAATGTAGGAGTGGATTTCTTGAAAGATGACTTCTTTCAGTGGTGTGCAGTCTTGCATTCGACCATTTGGCGTGAAGAACGAACCTTCGCTGTAAATCAGCTGATGGTTTCACAAAAACGCGGTACAGAATAGCGGCTCGCTGAGATTTGTGCCGTCAAACCATGCGGGGAAATTTGCAGACGAGCGGAATTGCTTCTTGGACATTCGGGTTCACTTCCTTGTGTTTCAAAAATGCGTTGATTCGTTGGATGGAACGCTTGTGGGAAGCTATCCAGCGATTCGCAGGTTTCTGAATTAGCCGTAGTGGTACAGCTGCCATTCATCTGTGTAGGCTAATTCGAGTGTCTTGTTTGAAAATCATAATCATAGAAATCGCCTCCTTTATCTTCTGATGGAGAAGAACTGCTTCTCCACCATAACTGGTAAAAAAATTGGCGTTTTTTACGCGATTCGCAAAAATTTAGAAAAAAATTTTTGAGGAGGCAGTTTGAAATCACTTCATCCTGAATCGTTGGGCGCTTGGCGGCAACATAGCAGTAGACGAGAGCAGTTCATTCTTGACAACAGCCTCCTTTCTGTTCATGTGAAGGGAAATTTATATACCCCCTTCACCCTCGAACTGTAGAAAAAACACCACTTTGCAACACGATTTGAAGCGGATTGAAAAAATTTTTCTGAAACTGCTAACAGCAAGGAATGGGGGAGCGCTATACCGCTAATTCATTAGCATTACCATGCGTAGAGCTGCTGCATTCACAGGCATTCTAAATTTAGATAAACAAAAACCCTGCTTGCTAATTTCCGCCTCCGTGGAGGAAGAAGTAGTAGCAAGCAGGGTCATTTTGCTAAAAATGACGATTAGCTTGTTGGAAACACATTTCCCAATCCCAATGAATGTGCGCGGACGCTGTGGTTATATCGTCATGAAAGATGCAGTCAGTGTCCAATTGAATACAGAAGAGCGGATAATAGCGTTCAGATTTCCATGCATCTTTACACTTTTTTCGCTTCACCATCCACCATCGGGAATACAATCCGCACCTCGAAAATATCCTTCATCACGTTCATGGTGCAGTGCCCTTGGTGTTTTTCGCAAATCATGCTGATGCTTTTTGTGCCGAAACCGTGGTAGCGCTTGTCCTGTTTGGTGGTCAGCGGCAGATTGTTTTCAAACTGCGGCGCAGTAAGCAAATAGTTCTCTTCCTGAATGACAAACGTGCCGCAAGTGCTTTGACCAGTAAGGCTGATGAGACGTTTGCTGGGAATTTTGATTTGCTCAACAGCTTCGATGGCATTGTCCAGCAAATTGCTGAATAGGGAGAAGATTTCTGCATCAGAGAGAAACTGCAGCGGCTGTCCGTCGATGCTGCATGTCAGCGTGATACCCTTCTTTTCGCAAAGGAGACTGCGATTCGTCAGCACAATATCCAGTGCATGATTGCCGGTTTTGAAAATAGAATCGTAGATGTTGACGGTTTCTTGAAGCGCCTTGACTTCATCGGGCGGAATCACGCCGTTCAGCGCGGAAATTTGATGCTTCAGGTCATGGCATTTTACGTTAATGAGGTCGATGATGTCTTTTTCAATTTGAAATTGCTTGCTGTCGTCTTCCGCCATTTGCAGCACGGTGCTCTTTTCGATTTCTGCCTTGCGTGCAGCAAGCCAGCCAAATTCCACATAGAAGGACAGCAGTGCCGTTAAGCAGGAAAATACCATAATATAACTCTGCACTGACGGAAAACCGATGGCTGCACGATGCGCAAAGGAATTGAGGAAAATCGTGACCAGCACGGCGATACAGCTGACAACAATCTGTATGCGGTTGTTGAGCATCGTTCCCCGGTAGTCAGCTTTTCGAATCATGGTGAAATAGAGGATAACATAATATCCCGCCGTGATGCAAATCAGCATGAGTGCTCTGAGAAGTGGGTGCATGGAAACGCTGATGAAACGTACTAATAGCAGATACGTTCGCTGACTCATGTGCTGCATACAGTAACCGGCAGTGGAACAGAACAGCATGGCCCAGAAATCGCATTCAAAGCAGAAGCCAATGGACAGCAGCGATAGGCAATACAGCAGAAAACTATCCAGCACACGGAAAAGCAGAGTCACGGTATCGTCCGGCGGAAGGGCGTAAACAAAGGCATCAGAACAGCATTTGTAGAGGATGACCACGCCGGTACAGCAAAGCAGACGAAGCGGAAACATTTTTTTTCGGGGCAGTTTCATCGCGACAATATAAACGGCGATAAAGAGGGCAGAAAGATAACTAAAAGAGCCCCAGATATTGGTCAGATTCATTGAGTATTTGCCCTCCGTTCGCAGAATTGGGTCATTGCGGCAAGAAAGTCCTTGCGCCGGGGATGAGAAATTGCAAGCGGCGTTTCGCCGACATAGACGGTATAGCCATCAATGCGGCGAATGTATTGCAGATTGACCAAATAGCAGCTGTTGCAGCGGAAAAAACCGTGCGGAGACAATTTCTTCTCCAAGTTTTTGAGTGTCCCGTACGTTTCGTAATCATGAGAAAGTGTGTGGTAAATCAGCGTGTGCGACAATACTTCCACATAGAGCAGCTCACTGAGCGGCAAGTGGATGTTGCCGTCCGCGGTAGGAATCACCACGCTCTGCTGACGGCGCTGCTGCTGTGTCTGGCAGTAGCGAAGAACCTTCTGCATTTTCAAATAGAACGCATCGTAATCCAAAGGCTTCAGAATATAATCCAGTGCACTGACTTCATAGCCGTTAATAGCATAGCGCGCAAGGTTCGTGACAAAGACCAGTGCGACGTTGCTGTCGATTTCACGCATTCTGCGCGCTGCGGACAAGCCGTCCATGTTTGGCATTTCAATGTCCATAAAAATCAAGTCAAACTGCGAATGAAACGCGAACAAAAACTGCTGGGCATCGGGATAATGCGATAAATCAAATACTTCCTTGCTTTGCAGCGACAGCTTTTCCAGACAGGCGGTCAGCTGGTCATCGGCACTTTGATCATCCTCGACAATAGCAATGCGAATCATGGCTGCCTCCCTCATCGCGCAGTAGATGTGCAGATACGGCTATCTGGCACTATTCACGAAAAAACGGTGCGATGCATGATGATTATAACAACCACCTGCTCAAAAGTCAAGTTTATGGGGAGAAAATGCAAGGATACGCGAAAAACAGCACAAAACGGGAGGGAAATGCTAAGATACAGCCATCCGATGATTGCGGAGAGGCAATCAATCAAAAGGAGGAGGAATGAAACATGAAGAGAACGGTTTCCAAGTGGCTGTCGATTCTCAGCTGCATGGCGTTGCTGTGTACGTCGATTCCTGCGGCGTTCGCAGAGGGCACAGTGGAGGAATCGCTGGTGCCGGTGACGGGCGCACAGACGGGTTTTGTGCTTTCGCAGGGCAAGTACTACACTGATTTCGCGAATTTGGCGCAGGAACGCGCGGCGGCAAAGGCGCTGAATATTCAGGTGGGTGAAGAGGGCTTTGTGCTGCTCAAGAATGACGGTGTGCTGCCGCTGGATAGTGCGACGACGAAGGTGTCCATGTTCGGGTTCCGTGCTGCCAACATCATGATGGGCGGCGGTGGCTCTGGCTCTGGCCGTCCGGGGCAGTACGGTGTGCCGAAAACCTCGCTGGAAGATGGCATGAAGCAGGCGGGCTTTGATGTCAACGAACGTCTGCTGTCCTTTTACAGCACAAAGTCGGCAGAAGTGAAGCCGACGGATATTCCGGATTCCATCGCCTACACTTACGATGCTTACAGCGATGCAGCGCTGGTGGTTGTTTCCCGTTCCGGCTCGGAGGGCAGGGATGAAGTGACTTACGGCTATGCGCAGAACGAGAATGCTGACCCGAATGCGCACATGCTGGAGTTGACAGACACGGAAAAAGACCTGATTCGCTACGTGAAGGCGAATTTCCCCAAGGTTATTCTGATTGTCAACTCCTCCAATGCGATGGAGCTGGCGGAAGTGAATGCGCCGAAGACGGAGGACAACCTCGGCGTTGATGCGATTCTCTGGGTGGGTCATACCGGCAACGACGGCGCGGCGGCAATCGGCAACATCCTCTCTGGCAAGGTTTCGCCGTCCGGCCGCACTGCGGATACTTACGCGGTCGATTTCACCAAAGATCCGACGTTCACGAATTTCGGCTCGAATGGGCAGAATTTTGAAAACGGCGAGCGCATGAACAACAACGTCTATGTCGGCGATACGATGACGGATTATCACTCCGTGGAATACCGCGAAGGCATTTACGTCGGCTACCGTTATTATGAGACGAAGGGACACGATGCCGGCGAAGCATGGTATGACGAGAACGTCGTGTATCCGTTCGGCTATGGTCTGAGCTACACCACCTTTACGCAGGAAATCGAGGGGGACATTGCGCCGACTGGGGTGATTCATGCGGCGAATGAAACCATCACGGTGAAGGTTCGTGTGACGAACACGGGCGATGTGGCAGGCAAGGACGTTGTGCAGCTGTACTACACCGCGCCGTACACCGAGGGCGAAATTGAAAAGGCGTATGTCAATCTGGCAGCGTTCGGCAAGACGAAGGAGCTTCAGCCCGGCGAGAGCGAAATGGTGACGTTGCAGTTCGTGGCACAGGATATGGCATCGTTTGACTGGAACGACGCCAACGCCAACGAGTTCCGCGGCTACGAACTTGAAGCTGGCGACTATGTGCTGTCCATCCGCCGCAACGCGCATGAAGAAATCGCGTCGATTACCCGCACGGTTGAAACGGGCTTGCAGTGCGTGACTGACTACACCACGGGTGCGGAAATCAAGCCGCTCTTCTCCGGCGATGAAGGACTGGAAGCCTACATCTCTGTCAATGAAACGCTGGAAAACAATCAGATGTCCCGTGCGGACGGACTGGAAGTTCCGGCTGCCGCAACGAAGGAAGACCGCACTTGGGATCAGGCAGTTATTGATGAACTGGATGCCCAGAAGGAATATTTCAGCCTGAATGACACGGAGGATTCGCCGTGGTACGTTTCGCAGGTTCCTGCGACTTGGACGCAGAATGCTGGTACACGCGATGAAAACGGCAAAACGGCGATTCAGCTGGCGGATTTGGCTGGCGTGCCGTACACCGAGCCGAGCGTGGTGGATGGCGTGGCAGTTGCCTCTGACGATGAAGGCACGAAGAAGTGGGACGAGTACATGAATCAGCTGACGTGGGACGAAATGGCGACCATCGTCTCCTACGGCGGATTCGGGCAGCCTGCGGTAGAAGCTATCGGCAAGAAGCAGAACGGTGCGTATGACGCGGCGGCACATCCCTTCTGGAATGGCGGGATGTTCGGCGGCGCGCAGGCACCCGAAAATCAGATGGGTACGAACTGGGTTACGCCGGCTGTATGGGGCTGCACATGGAACACGGAGCTGCTGTATGACATTGGCATCATGACGGGCAACGAGGCGCTGCTGTTCAATATCAATGGTCTCTATGGCTTCTCCCTGAACATTCATCGTTCTGCGTTCGGCGGCCGCAACTTCGAGTATCTCTCCGAAGATCCGCTGCTGGCCGGCAAACTCGCGGCGGAGCTGAGCAGTGCTGCGACCGAAAAGGGCCTTGTGACCTACACGAAGCACTACATGATGAACAATCAGGAAACGAACCGCAATACGAACGGCGGCGTGATTACATGGGCGAACGAACAGGCCATCCGCGAAATCTATGCCAAGCCCTACGAACTGGCGGTCAAGGAAGGCAACAACTCCGCATTCATGACGGCGTTTAACCGTATTGGCTTGTCCACCTGTTCGACGAACTACGCGCTGCTGGAACTGCTGACCCGCGGCGAATGGGGCTTCTGCGGCCATAACATGACGGACTACATGGACTATCCGGAATATCGCTATACGAACCTGATGGTTCGCGCGGGCAATGAACTGCCCCTTGGCGGCCCGAACAAGCTGATTGGCAAGGGCAAGGGCGGCAACAGCTCCAGCACCGAAGGTACTTGGAGCGCAGAGCTGAACACTGTGCTGGTGGCGGCCGATACGGCCAGCGCAGAAGCAGCTGATGCAGCGCGCCGTGCAGGGGAGGATGCGTCCACCTACGAGACGGTTCCTTCTGCAACGCAGTATTTCGCTGTCCGCAAGGCAGCGCAGCGCGTTTTGTACTCCAACGCCAACTCCAATGCGATTCTCAATGGCTATGAGAATCATATCGTGGAAGAGTTGGAATACAAAGTGGGCGACAAGTTCGGCGGTTGGGGCGGCGGCAAGAACATCATTACGCCCCTCTTTACGGCGCGCTATGCTGATGTCAGCGACATCAAGATTGTGAATGCGGATGCGATTCCCGGCATGAACCTTGGCGCGGATGGCGTCGCCTCCGGCACATTCAACGAGGCTGGCGACTACACTGTCACGGCGACGGCGACGGTCGAAGGCTGGGTCTATGTGCAGCTGACGCTGACGATTCACGTCAAGTAATATGGCATAACTCGTTTACTGGACGGATTCGCGCTGGCGGACAAGCGAATCCGTCCTTGATTTTCTGATGAAAGGGAAGGAGCAAAGTTTATGAAGCGAATTACAGCGATGCTGTTGATGATTTGCTTATGCTTGATGGGGCAGAGCGTGCTGGCTGAGAAAAAAGTTGGCAAGATTGCTGTTGCGCAGGAACCGACGAAGATGGATTACTGGGTTGGGGAAGAATTTTCCGCAGAGGGCGGCGTGCTGCTGGTGACATACCGCGACAAAACCACTGCTGAAATTCCGATGACGGATGAAAATGTGAAGCTGCCTAACGTCAAGACAAACACACCCGGCCGCAAGGCAGTGAAAGTGACTTACGGCGGCAAAAACGTGACCTTTTATATCAATGTGGCAGAAAAAGGCGCGGAAGTGACGTTCGAGCTGAATTACGACGGTGCACCAGAAGCGCAAAAAGAAGCGGCACGTCAGGGCAAGGGCGTAGAAGCCCCGGAGAATCCCGTGCGTGATGGTTATACCTTCGATGCGTGGTATACCGATGCTGCCTGCACGGTACTGTATGATTTTGCGCAGGTGGTTGAACAGCCCATGACACTCTATGCGAACTGGCTGGCGGACGATGCCGTGTATTATCCTGTGACGTACAGCTTGAACTATTACGGCGTACTGCCGGACGGTTATGTGCAGCAGGTAAAATCCGGTGAAACGGCACGGATGCTGTCCTTAGCGCTGGTACGCGACGAATTTGAATTTATCGGATGGTATGCCGATGCAGCCTGCACCGTGCCGTATGTGCAGGAAAACGCGATTGAAGGCGAAACGACCATCTATGCGGGATGGAAATCGCTCAAAATGGGTGCAGAGACGTATACGTTTGAAGCCGAACAGACCAGCTTGCTGGGCAAGGAAGGGCCGGGCATGTCCGGTTCTGCATCCGGCGCATCCATGATAGTCAACGATGCGACGAATCTGGACGCCAGCAATGGCAAGTATGTCTCGTACCTGTATAAAAAAGGGCTGTCGTTGGATTTCTATCTGGCGAGCAGCGAAGCGGTGTCGGATGCAGTGCTGACGCTGCGGGTTGCGGCGGAAATGGACAACATCAGCCTCTCGCCCGATAACTACACGATTGAAGTCAACGGTCAGCCGGTGATGTTTGATGCGATTGCACTGGAAAAAGGAGCAAAATTTGCAGACTGCATTGTTATTCAGAACGTCGCTTTGCAGGTCGGCGCAAACACGATTCGCCTTGTGACGAATAACAGCGTGAACCCGATGGGTGAAGGTATGGGAACGTATCAAGGCACAGCGCCGATGGTGGACTGCATCAAGCTGACGACGACGGCGGTTGTAACGTGGGATGCAAACTACAATCTGCCAATGATGTACTGATTTCGCGGAGGAGAACATGGCGCAGAAAACGAAGAAAAAGCTGATTCGCGTATGGGCAATTGTCAGCGCACTGGTGCTGATTCTGCTGACCGTCGCGACGGTGCTGACGCAGTTTGTCATGCAGGATGTGCTGGCCTCTCTGCTGGGACGCGACGTGGCGGTTTATGCCGAGGGCGTGACACCACTGTATACCACCGAATACACGAACAAGGACGAAGTCTATCAGGCGGCGAACAAACTCAACGAGCGCATCTGCGAAGAAGGCTTTGTGCTGCTCAAGAACGAGGAAAATGCGCTGCCGCTGGCATCAGGCAGCCGCATCACTGTGTTTGGCAAGAACAGTGTGAACCTTGCTTATGGCGGTTCGGGGTCGTCCGGCGGCGATAAGTCCGCAGCCATCGACCTCTATACCAGCTTGCAGAATGCGGGCTTTGCGGTCAATCCGGCGATGAAGCCCTTCTATGAGGATGATAAGCGCTCCGGTGCACGCCGCTCAGAAAATTCCACCAACTTGGATGACGGGAATACCGTGTTTTACTCCATTGGGGAAACGCCGCAGCGCTTGTATACGAAGGAAATCACGGATACCTACAAGGATTACAATGACGCGGCGCTGGTTGTGCTGACCCGCATCGGCGGCGAAGGTTTTGACCTGCCGCGTTCAATGAAGGATGTGGAAGGGGCGCGGCAGGACAGCGACCACTACCTGCAGCTTGATCAGAACGAAACGGACTTGCTGGCGGCGGTCTGCGAGGCAGGATTCAAGAAGGTTGTTGTGCTGATTAACAGTGGTTCACCGATGGAACTGGCATTTTTGACGCATCCGGATTATTATGCCTATCAGGACAAAATCGACGCAGCTATCTGGATGGGCTTCCCCGGTGCATCCGGCGTGAATGCGCTGGGACGCATCCTGAACGGCGAAGTGAATCCGTCCGGGCGCACGGTTGATACCTACGCGGTGAATTTCAAGAACAGCCCGGTGTGGCAGAACTTTGGCGATAACCTGATTACCGGCAAGGACAGCGGCGACCGGTATCTTGGGCTGGAAAACGAAAACTACTACTTTGTGGACTATGAGGAGAACATTTACGTCGGCTATCGCTATTACGAGACGCGCGGCGCGGATGACCCGGAATGGTATGCGCAGGAAGTGGTGTATCCGTTTGGCTATGGTCTGAGCTATACGACGTTTGACTGGACACTGGAAAGTGCGCCGGAAAACTTCGTCCTCAGCGATGTCAGCGACAAGATGGAAGTGACTGTGCGCGTAAAGAACACGGGCAGCGTCGCTGGCAAGGACGTTGTGCAGCTCTACGGTCATGCGCCGTATACGCCCGGCAGCGTGGAGAAGTCCGAAGTTGTTCTGCTGGACTTTGCCAAGACGCCGCTGCTTTCGCCCGGCGAGGAATGCACGCTGACGCTGACCTGCGACCCGTACTATCTGGCATCCTACGACTATACGGACAAGAACGAAAACTGGGATAACTGCTTTGAACTGGATGCGGGTGACTACGCACTGTACGTCAGCAAGAATGCGCATGACCGCGTATTTGAAGTGCCGTTCACGGTGAAAGACGACATTATCATTAGCGAAGACCCGGTAACAGGCAATACCATAGAAAACCGTTACACGGACTTGGAACTGGACAGCTCTGATTACCATCTCCAGACGCTGCTTTCCCGCGAAGATTGGGAAGGCACGATGCCGGAAGCGCCCTCTGTGGATGACCGAACGGTGGATGAAGAATATCTCGAAGCGCTTCAAAACCGCGACCACAACAATGAAGAGGCGGATGCGCTCTTTGACTTGGGGCTTCCCGCAACAAGTCAGACGGACATTTCACTGGTGCTTCGCGACCTGCTGACGGATGAAAATGGGCAGAATCAGCGAGTGTCGTATGATGACCCGCGCTGGGATGCGATTCTGGACAAGCTGTCTGTCGAGGACATGGTGAAAATGTGCAACATGGGCGCATTCAAAACGAATGAACTGCCCATCATTGGCAAGCCTGCCACGAACGACACAGATGGCCCGACTGGCTTCACGAACTTCATGGATCGCAGCGGCATCTACTGGAAGTGCTGCTATTACTGTGCGGAAGTCGTCATGGCTTCGACATGGAATCAGGAGCTGATGGAAGACATCGGCGAAATGATAGGCGCGGAAGGATTGATTGGTGCGGATGGAAAGGGCAACAATCTGCCGTATTCCGGCTGGTATGCGCCCGGCGTCAATATCCACAGAAGCCCCTTCGGCGGTCGCGATTTCGAGTATTTTTCCGAAGACGGACTGTTCAACGGCAAAATGGCGGCGGCGGAAATCCGCGGATGCGCCAGCAAGGGCGTTTACTGCTTCGTGAAGCACTTTGCGCTCAACGAACAGGAAACGCATCGTTCCTCCAACGGTTCGGGCACTTGGGTGACGGAACAAGCAATGCGCGAATTGTACCTGCGCCCGTTTGAAATCGCGGTCAAGGAAGGGCATACCACAGCAGTGATGAGCTCCTTCAACCGCATCGGTACGCGCTGGACAGGCGGCGATTATCGGCTGCTGACTCAAATCCTGCGGAACGAATGGGGCTTCCAAGGCATGGTCATCACCGATTTCAATACGACCTCCTACATGAATTTGCGGCAAATGGCATATGCAGGCGGTGACTTGAATTTGGGCAATGACATGACGCTGCCGGACGTTATTCAGCCGAACTGGTGCGACGCATCCGACCCGGTGGACATGCAGATCCTTCGCCAATGCGTGAAGAACATTCTCTACACGGTGGTCAACTCGAATGCCATGAACATCAGCGTGGCATACTATCGCCCTGCATGGTGGAAAATCACAATTTATGTGGTGGATTTCGTGGCGGTTGCGGTGATTGTGTTTACAGGGATTCGCTGTTTCCGCGGAAAAAAGGAAGAGCATAGCGCAAAGGCATAACAGCAAAGGGGCAGCAAGCGAAAGAATAGCTTGCTGCCCCGTATTGCGTTCGTCATGAAAACAAGTCTTATACTATTTCCAGATTCAACTGCGCCATCTGCTTGCGCCTTTTTCGTTCTGGCGTCCGCTCACTCCATTTAGCGTAGCGCTGCTACGCTGCGTTTCGTTCCCGTTAGCCAGAATGAAAAATTCGCGGCGCATCTTGGCGCATTCTTATCTGGAAATAGTATTATGCCCATGCACCCGCTATCATAGGGGAACGTTCTACAACAAAAGTGTAGATTTTCTGACGGCAGTTGGTCATATCCGCGTCCGTATAGCTTGTGGGGAGACTGTGCCACAGCGTGTCGCGGATGATTTTTGCCATTTCAGCGCGGGTGGTTTCCTTTTCGCGCCAGTTGTTCATATTGGCGATAGCTTTACGAATGGTGCTTAGCAGCTCTTTCGCAGAGGCTTTCAGCATCTTGATTTCCTCCTTGGAGAGCGTGTCCTTTTTCAGCAAATCAAAAAGCGCAAGCTGCTCTTCGTTGTCGAAGCCCTCACGGATATAACGCTCCGTTTCGATGTCTAGTTCATTGGCCAGTGCAAGCAAATCGGTGAAGGACTTTTCGATGGCAGCGCGATTCTGTTCGGCGTTGTAGTTGCTGATAATGGTTTGATACCGCTCGTAGTAGTCGATTCTTGTTGGATTGCGAGCCATCATTTCAGCAAGACGACCTTCAATCAGCTGCTGCAAATCCCGCAAAAGCAGATTTTGATGTTTCCGCCGCATAAATTCCGCGCGAAGCCGTTCAAAATCAATTTTGCTGATGTCAAACGTCTTATCCTTGTTATCATCGTTGATTCTTACATCAATCGCGTCGCTGACAATATCATTGATGCGCTTCATCAGCGTGGAATTGTCGGCATGAAGGACACGCGCGTGCATCACATCGTAAATCGCGCTGATGGCATCCTTCTCCTTGCGCTCGCTGTCCAGCTGACCATGTTCGACATACTTGAACATGCGGAACAGCTCACGCGCGATGATGCCGAAGCGCTTGCGCGTATCTGCATCGCCGGAAAGTGCATCCGCACCATCTTGCACAGACTCGATTCGTGCAAAGCTGTCGCTGCAAACGGCGGTGTCCAAATTAAACGAATGCGCCAGCATCAGCTGTCGGATTTCGTCGATAACTGCACGAATCTTGCTGTACAGCTGGCTAATATCCGGCGTGGGGTCAACCGCAATTCGCCCGCCGGATGTGTAGTCTGCCAGTGCCTGCCGAAGCGCTTTCACAACGCCGATGTAGTCAATTACTAAGCCGTTCGTTTTGCCCTCGCAGACGCGATTGGCGCGGGCAATGGCCTGCATCAGCGTGTGCGCTTTCAGCGGCTTGTCCAGATACAGGCAGCTAAGGCTCTTGACATCAAAGCCGGTGAGCCACATGGCGCATACGAATACCACGCGGAAAGGATTTTCGCTGTCCTTGAACTCTTTGTCCAGCCTGCGCTCTTCCATTTTGGCGCGGTGCGGGCGAATGTCCAGCCCCCAGTTGTCGAAGGTCTGCCACTCGTTCTGCTCCTGACTGATGACAACCGCCATTTCGGTTTCTTTCATCCATGCCAACTTGCGCTGCATTTCCTGCGCTTCCTGCTGGGAAACCGTGCGCAGGCTCGCATCTAACTGGCGGATGGCATCTTGCCAGTATTCCTGCACGAAATTGTACATGCGCACGCAGGTCACTTTGTTGATGCACACGAACATCGCCTTGCCTGTGTCCCACATGTCGGTGTAGTGCTTCACAAAGTCCTTTGCGATGGCGCGCAGCCGCTTTTCGGCGGTGATGATGTGAATATCCTTCGCTAATTCCCGTTCCATTTTTGCCTGCTGGTCGGGTGTAAGGTTTTCACTGTCAAGCAAATCGGTCAGTTCGTTGGAAATGTTGGGATTGGTGATTTCCAGCTGATCGGCGCGATTCTCGTAGTAGAGGGGAACCGTGGAACCGTCATCGACCGCCCGTTTGAAGTCATACACCGATATATAGCCGCCGAAGGTGCGCTCGGTGATGTTGTCGTAGGCGAACAGCGGCGTACCGGTAAAGCAGATGCGGCTGGCGGTGGGCAGCAGCTTCATCATGTTGTCGGCAAAAAGCCCGTTCTGCGTGCGGTGAGCTTCATCGCTCATGATGATGATGTCGTGATTCGGCGTGATGGGGTCGGGGTGGTCATTGTTGAATTTCTGAATCAGCGTGAAGATATAGCTGGGATTGCCCTTCAGCATCTCAACGAGCCGCGCACCGCTGGACGGGACAAACGTGCTGGATTTCATGCCGTTAAGACATCCGCAGCTCTCGAAAGTAGCGCTAATCTGCTTGTTCAGCTCGTCCCGGTCGGTCAGCACAATGATCGTCGGACTGCCCGAAAACTTGCGGCGGATTTTCTGCGACAGAAACACCATGGAGTAGCTTTTGCCGCTGCCCTGCGTGTGCCAGAATACGCCTAACTTGCCGTCGCGCAGCTTGCGATCTCGATAGGCTTCAATGGCTTCATTCACGCCGAGATACTGGTGATTTCGTGCCAGAATTTTGGCAGTATGATTGTCGGAATGGTCATAGATGATGAAGTTTTCCAGCAAATCGAGGAAAGTTTCCTTTTTGCAGATACCGCGCAGCATGGTTTCCAGACTGACAACACCCTGTTCGCCCTCATTCAGGCGTTTCCACTCGCTAAAATACTCATATTTGCTGCCCAATGTGCCGATTTTGGATTCCACGCCGTTGGAGAGCATCACAAAAGCATTGAACCAGAACAGTTGCGGGATGGTATGCTGATAATCGTGATAGTTGGTATCATAGGCTTGGCGAACATCCACGCCGAGCTTTTTGAACTCCACAAACAGCAGCGGAATGCCGTTCACAAAGCCGATAATGTCCGCACGGCGATGATACAGTGCGCCGTCAATCTTCATTTCCTTTACGGCGAGAAAGTGATCATTGGCGGGGTTGTCGAAGTCGATGAGCCGTGCCATGCGCGTTTCCATGTTGCCGTTTGGCAGGCGGAAATTGACGGGAACGCCGCCAGTGATGAGGCGGTATTTCTGCTCGTTGGTCTGCATGGGCGTGGCAGAAAAGGAGGTTTCCATGAGCGACTTGACCACGCTGTCCGCATAAGCCTCCGTCATCCAGCTGTTCAGGCGGAACAAAGCCGGATGCAGGTACTTGGTGAGCAGCACCTGATGGTAGTCTGTGCGCCCCAACGTGCCGTTTGCGCCCAACGTTTCACGGTTGTGCGCATAAACCAGCTCCCAGCCCAGCTCGTCGTGGAGCAGGTCGCCGGCGGCACCTTGAACAAGGACGTTTTCGGAATAGGAGTAGCTCATAATGTAGTACCTCTTTGCATTATATTAAGCTCTTTCATTATTGTCGAATAGATAAAAACTGCCTGAATAGTTTGAAAATTCACAAAGAAAACGCTCTTCATATGCTTTGTCGGGAAGGTAGACTGTTCTTATATCATTCAAAGAAAACGTTACATTTTGCAAGCAACGCCATTCCCTTTCCATGTAATAATTGTCTGGATGGTCGTCAGGAAGAGTTACATCATAGAGTTTTACATAGGCTAATTGTGTTGCTATGCCTTTTATAAGGCTATATAGTATCGGATGAATTGTTCCAGAAGAAATAGCGTCTAATACATCTTTATCAAGCTGATTTATCCATGGCGCCAGTATTGATGTATCTGTGAACAGCCTCCTGTCGGCTGACGACAATGCTATTTCGAATGCTATGAGGGATCCTACGGCTTTGGATTGCATATATGGATAATATTTGCAGGGCTCCTTTGGCGATGAGGATTTCGTCTTTTCGCCATTACCGCCACACTCAATAATAGGATGATTTTGAGGTACATACATCACAGGATGTGCACCCTGCTGGGCGATAAATGTCTTTTCAAAACCAAGTCCGAAATGGCTATATTTATTCGTGTGGATTGCCAATGCCTCATTTGGAATGTCGCAAAAGCACACAGCATCGCAGCGACCAAACACTTCACCGAGATGTTCACATTGAGAGTCAGAAAAAAACGTTACCTGCGGATTATGAGGTGAGTTGATATTGCACAACAATTCGCATCCTTTAACAATTGAAAGAAGAAGATTGAAACGTTCTTCATCGTTGGGTTTTGCGCGTCCAACAAAATGACATAGTAAATTCGATGTGTAGTTACTCATAATTATACCTCTATTTCTCCGTCCATCAATTCAGGCAAAAGCCGGTCACGGGCTTCACAAGCAAAAGTAATTTGGTTATTCAGAAGGATAATTTGTGAAATTATAGGTTCTACGATGTTTTTAAATTGGAATAATAAATTTGAGGATGGAATTAATATGCGAATTTTTTCAGCCCTAATAAGACTCAGGTTTTGTTGAGCAACGCCATTGGACAATGCTGTCATCTTATTCAACATCTCTTTGCTTCTAAACATGCAATATGCATATGCAGGATGCAAAGTTTGCAATTTTGCAACACGTTGATTCAGCAAATAGTTATATCCATTAACGATGCATACTCTACCAATATTTCCAGTAAGAGAAAGAAGAATATCTCCCTCTGTCAGTATACAGTGTGAAGGAACTTTATCCGGAAGCTGATCTATGTAGTCTACGTTGTCAGGGGAAAACTCGCCGTCTTTAACATTCTTTATGGTAATAAGTCGATATTTGCCGCTGCTAACATATTCGGAACTTTTGAATGGGTAGCCACTCAACAGTTTGACTATGTTATCAACTGTGCCCTTCATCCACCCCTCCGGCACGCCATCCATCACCTTCACGCCCTCATGCCCCGGAAAGCGCAGTTCCACAAACCACTCTCTATACAGCCTTTGTGCAGCTTCTTCCAGCAGCTTAATTTGGCGGCGGTTGTTTTCAATTAGGTCGTCATAAGCAGAAAGGATGGAGGCAATGCGGCGCTGGGTGGGAAGGTCGGGAAGATTGATTGTTAGATTTTGCAGACTGCTAAGACTGATTGTTCTTTGAGCTGCGCCAATAGCTGCTGCATCAGCTTGCAAAAAGAATGCCTTACTTAACATTGAATAATACATATATGCTGGCTCAACAATGTGTGGGTTAGGACGTAATATTGCGATATGTCGCTGAAATGTAAATTTGACATTCTCTTTCATCAAAACAGGTATGCCAAACGAACCGACAACAGAATATAAAATGTCACCTTTCTGCGGTTTTCGCTTGGCAAGTAAATTGTCATAGTATGATTGCGGTACATGCATGCAATTTGTAAAATCAAAAGAGTTGTCCTTGATGTTCGATATGGTGACAAAAGGAATGCCTTTATTGCTCTTCGGTGGTGCTTGATGGTCACCATCGGAAATGCTCTGACAGCATTCAGATAATTTTGCTTTTTTCCAACTCATACCCCCATCTCCTCCCAATTCCGCGAGATGGTTTCCATCAGTGCGTCGCTCTGCTGTTGCAGCGTCAGCAGTTCCGCGTGGATTTCGCGCATCCGCTCCGCAAAATCCACATCATCCGTCTGCTGTGCCTCTACACCCACATACGCGCCGGGGGTTAAACTCCAATTCTTTTCCTCAATTTCCTGCAACGTGGCGGCCTTGCAAAGACCGGGAATGTCACGGTATTCGCCGTCTCCGAATTTGTCGGTTAGCCAGCACGCTTCCTTCGCAATTGTCAGCTTCTCCTGTATGGCAGCGAGGGATTCGTCATACTGCGCCTGTATGCGCTTCTTGTCCTTGCGGGCTGCCGCGGCAACGGCATCCTTGCATTCTGCGGTGACGCTGGCTATCTCTTGCTGCAGCTGCTCGGCGCGCTGGGCGAAGGTGCAATCCGCCGCCATATCAAGCGCGACGCGGTAGTCTGCCACCAATGCGTGGTATTTCTCTGTTTCGCCCCGATGCAGCCACACGATGGCGTTCAGGTTCTTCATCTGCCACGGACTCCACTCGTTCAGCGTGCGATCCACGGCGGTGTAGTAGTTGCGGCTGTCGATGAACAGCACTTTGTCGCGCAAGTCGAGTTTCTTGCCCTTGTCGAAGAACCATAGCGTGCAGGGCAGGCTCTTGGTATAGAAGAAGTTCGTACCAACAGACAGCATCACATCCACCGCCCCGGTGGACACCAGCTGACGGCGAATGTCTCGATCGCGCCCGTTGCTGTCGGTGGCGGATGCTGCCATGACAAAGCCCGCACGCCCGTGCTCATTCAGATAGCTGTAAAAGTAGCTAATCCACAGATAGTTGGCATTGCTGACTTCTTTGCTGGGATTCACGCTCGGCATCCCGAAGGGCAAGCGCCCAGCAGAGGCGGTGCTTTCACTTTTTACTTTGTCCACATTGAAAGGCGGATTCGCCATCACAAAGTCGCACTTGCCCTCCAGACCAAAATGGTCGTGATAGAAGCTGTTCGCATCGTCCCCGGAAACGATTTGCGCATTCAGCCCATGTACTGCCATGTTCATCAGGCACAACTTGGCATTGTATTCCACCTTCTCTTGACCGTAGAAGGTCATGGCCATATTCGCGTTCGCGCCGTACTGCTCAGTGAAGTCCGCAGAGGAAACGAACATGCCGCCGCTGCCGCAAGCGGGATCCAGCACAATACCGCGTTTGGGCTCGATGATGTTCACAATCATGCGCACCAGCGATTTGGGCGTGAAGAAAACGCCGTCATCCGAGGCCACCGCCGGGGCAAACTTGTTGAGAAAGTACTCATAAATGCGCCCGATGATGTCGTCCTGAATGTCGTTCAGGGCGCTGTTGTTGAAGATGCGCAGCAATTCCCACAAGAGTTCGTTCTTGAAAGACGTGTAGGTCTTGGGCAGCACGCCGCTCAGCTGAGGGCTTTCTGCTTCTATCAGCGTCATGGCGTGGTTGACCTTTTCGCCGATGTTGACTTTACCAGCTTCCAAGTTCAGCAGATATTCATAGCGTGCTTCTTCCGGCAGAAAGATAGCGCTTTTCTGCTGGAAGTCGATGGATTCCACCGGCAGTACACGCCCGTTGCGAACCGGGCGGTCTTTCATAATCTCGGCTTCCACATAGCGGAAGCGGCTATACGCATAGCGCAGGAAAATCAAGCCCAGCACGGGCATACAGTATTCCTGACTGGTCAGCTTGCTCTCTGCTCGGAGCAGGTCGGCGGATTCCCACAGCTCGCTTTCTAACTTGCGAAGGTTAATCATGGTGCATGTCCTCCAGTATATCACACACAGTGCGACCACACATGATGCGGCACTAACTCTATTATACCTCTTGAAGTGCATTCAGGTCAATTGCTAAATCAGCTTCGCCTTGCTTTTTGCATGAAATTTGCAAGGTGCCTAACTGCGTTGTTCCTTGCCTATATCAAGGAGCGTGTAGAGAAAATGGCTGGCTGTGCCATGAATGAGGCAGTCATGGCAATTCCTGTTGACTTCTCATCCGAGCAGCGCGCTGATTTGCGTGAGGCGGCAGATAGGGCAGGAATATGTATCAAGTCGTTTGTGAGCGAGCCAACGGCAGCGTATGTTAAATGTCGGGATGAATTGGCTGGGGCAAGCAATGTCGCTGTTTTCGACTGGGGCGGCGGCACACTGGACATCAGCTTGATTTCTATCGAAAACAGAGAAGTATCAGAACTTGCAGTTGCAGGGATGCGTCTTGGCGGCAATGATATTGACCAGATGCTTGCACGCCATATCCATGCGAAAATTATGCGGCAGGTATCGACGGCATGTCCTTTTGATGACTTATCCCCGAAAGAACGCGACGGCCTTCTTGACCGTGCAGAGGCAGCAAAAAAACGCTTGTCCTCCGATGAATCTGCGCCTGTGATGCTGATAAAATACGCGGGAAGACCCACTGTACGAGAAAATGTGACATTGGATGAATTTTCAAAGCTGATTGATGCAAAAGTCAACGAAGCAATTCAGCTGCTTTTTTCGGCAGCGGATAAAGCAGGGGTCGCGCTGGGGCAGATGGATGCCATCTTAATGGTGGGCGGAAGTTGTGAGATGCAGGCGATTTACCAACGTATCGAAGAGATAGGGGAAGAGTATCACCTTGCCGTTTGCCGCCCGGAGCGTGTACAATGGTCTGTGGCTGGCGGAGCAGCAATTTTGTGCGAGAAAGAGCCGGTCTATAAGCTTTGCAGCGCTTTTGGCGTTTTGCTTTCTGATGATTCCTTTTATCCGGTGTTTTTTACCCGGACAGGAAGCAACCTGCAAATCGCATGAGTTAGGCGAACTGCGAACTTCGCAGCTAATAACTTCTTATGGTGTGGGGACAATAGTCGATTTCAAAGAAGAAACCGCTATTATTGGTGGAGCTGATGACTGGAAACCGGCGGATGAAGATGACCCACGAATCTTACACTGTCACAGCTTGGAAAAGGTGCTACAGCGTGCTTACTTCGTAAAGCCTAAGTATGATAAGAAAAATCGAGCAATCTATGAGAAATCGTATAGTCGTGACATTCGTGCATATCGTTTCCCTGAAATTTTGTATTGTCCAGCATGTACATATCTGTGGAAGGACAAGCAGCTTGCTGGCTTGCAGAAAGGAGAACTGCGCTGTCCAGAATGCAACCATAGATTGGTTCCTTCACGTTTTATTGTTGCATGCCGTCATGGTCATATCGACGACTTTCCGTATTCACGATGGGTTCACCGAGGTGCCGCGTGTGAAAAAAATCAGGGAGGGGAACCTGAACGATTAAAGCTGTTCAATATTAATGGGCGAACAAACTTGGGCAGTCTGATGGTATCCTGTTAACTGTGTGGAAAAACACACAGTATGCAAGAAGCGTTCGTTCCAGGGGCATTAGCAGCCGTGTATAAATGCGCTGGCCGCCAACCGTGGTTGGAACACGACGCTGATTCGCCATGCACAGAGAATGCTGTTGCTCGAATGAGAACATCCGCTGGTGTCTATATGCCCGTAAATATTAGCGCACTGAACATTCCACCGTGGAGTACACAGGTCAACAAAATTCTATTTCGACATCTCGATGCGATGGAAGGAAAGAGTGATGAAGCGCTGCAATCCTATATAGAACGAAAAATCCGCCCGTATCTTCCGAAAATCTCAAACAAACAGATTCTGGATGCTTACCGCGTGCTGTGCACAGAACAGAACAAGCCGCATCCTGCGTCGCTCAGAGAACTATATGAGGAAGAATACCGCGCACTTTGTGAAGAAACGGAAGATGAAAATGCGGATTTCAGTTCCAGACGAATTTCTCCTCCGAAAAAGTATCATATGCTGCTGGATAGTGTCACGGCAGTTGATTGCCTGATGGAAATTGTGACAATGGTTGGATTTACACGTTTGCAAGGCTGGGATGGAGACATGAATAGCCCTTGCTTAGCACCCATTTTTTCACGAAAGCAGCAACAATGGCTTCCGGCAATTGATATGCATGGTGAGGGAATTTTTATTCGGTTAAATGAAGAGAGAGTTTCAGATTGGGAAAAGCAAAACCAGCATATCTACCAGTTAATGATGGAGCGGATTCAAGAAAACAAAATCCACTGTGAAAATGCTTCGCCAAGGTATGTGCTGCTTCATACTTTTTCGCACTTATTGATTCGTTCGCTTGCAAAAATGTGCGGTTATCAATCGGCATCACTGAAAGAAAGAATTTATTCAACATATCCCAGCGGCGAGAATATGGCAGGGATTTTAATTTACACAGCTTCTTCTGATGTGGAGGGCAGCCTTGGCGGTCTTGTTGCGCAGGCTAAATCGGAGCATTTGGAGAAGATAATTGATGACTTGCTTGATGAGGCGGAATGGTGCTCTGGCGACCCGCTTTGCATGACATCAACGGGTATCAATGGACAGGGGTTATATGGACTTAACTATGCCGCATGCCATCAATGCACATTATTGCCTGAGACTTCTTGTGCTATGCGCAATCTTCTGCTTGACAGGGCTGCGCTGATTGGGAGGACAGAAGATGGCACGGTTGGGTTCATTATATTATAAGGCGGGCTTTTGTATTTCAAGCGACGAGAGCATTCTCCATAAAATTCGACATTTCACCTTGCCGAATGTCTGTAAGTGTGGTAAAATACACACGACGTAACGAATTATGCCATTTTAGGCGATGCTATCAGCAAAGGGGGGCACACCATGATTATCAAGTGTAAAATGTGCGGCGGGGACATTGACTTCATTCCGGGCGCGACGTACGGGACGTGCGAGTACTGCGGCAGCACGTCGACGATTCCGCAGGCGGAGGACGAGAACAAGCTGAACCGCTACAACCGCGCGAATCACTTCCGGCGGCAGTGCGAGTTCGACAAGGCGGTTGCGGCGTACGAGAAAATTCTGGAGCAGGACGACACGGATGCCGAGGCGCACTGGGGCGCGGTCATCAGCCGATTCGGCATTGAGTACGTTGAAGATCCGGCAACGCATCAGCGAATCCCAACGTGCCATCGCGTGCAGGTGGCGTCGATTCTGACGGACGAGGATTATCTCGCGGCGGTGGAGAACGCGCCGGATGAGGAGAGCCGCCGCATCTATCAGGAGGAAGCGGCGCGGATTGCAGAAATCCAGAAGGGGATTCTGGCAATTTCTGCCAACGAGAAGCCGTATGACGTGTTCATCTGCTACAAGGAGACGGACGAGAACGGTCAGCGGACGCGCGACAGCCAATGGGCGCAGGATGTCTATTATGGGCTGACCGAGCAGGGCTTGAAGGTGTTCTTCAGCCGCATCACGCTGGAGGACAAGCTTGGGCAGCAGTACGAGCCGTACATCTTCGCGGCGCTAAACAGCGCGAAGGTGATGGTCGTCGTCGGCAGCCGTCCGGAGTACTTCAACGCCGTGTGGGTGAAAAACGAGTGGAGCCGCTATCTGTCGCTGATGAAGCACGACCACAAGCGGCTGCTGATTCCGTGCTATCGGGATATGGATCCGTACGACCTGCCGGAAGAACTGTCGATGCTGCAAAGTCAGGACATGAGCAAAATCGGCTTCATGCAGGACTTGCTGCGCGGGATTCAGAAGGTGATGCAGCAGCCGACGAGCGCGCCGCAGGGGGTGCGCGTGGAGACTGCGACGGTGGAAACCAATGCGCCGGGCGTGACGAGCCTGCTCAAGCGTGCCGCGCTGTTCCTGGAGGACGGCGACACCGCGAGTGCGCGCGAATACTACGACCGCGTGCTGGACATTGACCCGGAGTGCGCCGAAGCCTACATGGGCAAGGTGTGCGCTGAAACGGGCTGCCGCAAGGAAAGCGACCTTGGCGCGCTGAATTACTGCGTGGACATGCGCGGCGACTGGCAGAAGGCGGTTCGCTTTGCGTCGGCGGCACAGAAGCAGAAATACGAGGGCTATATGGCGAACGTGCGGGCGCGGGTGGAGGAGCACTGCCACGAATTGGCGATTGACTGCGCCTGTGCGGTGGCAGTCGGGCGCGGCAGCTGTGCGAAGATGGACGACGCGCTGAAGTCCTACCGGGCGAATTGCCTGACAAAGGGCAGCGAATCCACCGATTACAGCGCGGAGGAGAATGCGTCGTGGCACTTGGCGGGTTACCAGAGCATCCGGAACACGCTGGCGCAGATGATAGCGGACAACGACCCGCGCGACGTGACCGAAGGCATGCTGAAAGTCGCGGCGGCGATGTTTGGGCAAATCAAGGGAGAAGAGGAGCGCGCCCAGCAGTGCCTTGTGCTGGCGGAACAGGCGCGGCAGAAGGTGATTTACGAAAAAGCAAGCGCAAGGAGAGCGGCAATCGGAATGCCGGACTTGATGGATGCGGCGGATTTGGAAGCGCTCGCCAAACAGTTTGGGCAGATTCCGGGCTACAAGGATGCGAAGCGGCAGGCGGAGCAGTGCTTGCAGGACGCGGAGAATGTTCGCGAAAACGCCTACAACGACGCGGTAAAGGCGATGCAGGAAGCCGAGCGAAGCAGCTGCAAGTGGAGAGAAGCCATTCAGATGCTGGCACGCGAGGGGCTGAACGGCTACCGCGACGTGGAGGAGCTGCGGAAGCAAGGCGAGCAGCTGTATGAGGAATGCAGGAACGCGGAGGAGAAGGAAAGAAAAGCAAAAGAGCGGAAAAATAAAAGATTGACGGTCGCTTTTGTGCTGGTGGTGCTGATTGCGTGTGTAGTGGGCTGGTTTGTGGTGACGCGGGTTATCCCGAATAATAAGTACCAGCGGGCGGTGACACTGCGCGAAAATGGGCAGTATGATGATGCAATTGCAGCGTTTGCAGAGTTGGGGGATTATAGCGACGCTGCGGCGCAAATTACGGAAACGAAATACCAGCAAGCAGTGTCCTTACGCGAAGCGGGAGAATATGAATCTGCCATTGCTGTTTTTGCATCATTGAATGATTATCGTGATGCTGAAACACAGATTGAGGAGATGAAGCAGGAAAAGTATCAACAGGCGGTGACGCTGCGCGAGAATGGGCAGTATGACGATGCAATTGCTGTGTTTAAGGCACTGGGGAATTATAGCGACGCGAAAACGCAAATTGAGGAAACGAAATACCAACAGGCAGTGGCATTGCGTGAGAATGGAAAGTACGACGATGCGATTGCTGTATTTACGGAATTGGAGAATTACAGTGACGCGGCGACGCAGATTACAGAAACGAAGTACCAGCAGGCGAACAGTCTAAACGCTGCGGCATTGTATGATGAAGCGTATGCCATTTACATGACGCTTGCTGGTTACAAAGACGTTGACAAACTGTTGGTGGAAGATGATAATATGGTAGCAGTAGCAGTAGCGGTAGCAAAACGCGACGCGAAGTTTGCAGTAGGCAACTACGTCACTTTTGGTGAATATCCACAAACTACCGCCGGAGAAGATATGACGCCGATTGAGTGGCTTGTGCTGGCGCGGGATGGCAACAAAGCACTGCTGATTAGCCGTTACGGGCTGGATGCACAGAAGTACAACACTATCAATACTGGCGTAACATGGGAAAAATGTACCTTGCGGACATGGTTGAATAATGCGTTCTACAACAAGGCGTTCAACAGCGCCGAACAGACGGCAATCCTGATAACGAACGTGGATAACAGCAAAAATCAGTGTTACAGCGGATGGAGTACGAGCGGCGGCAATAACACGCAGGACAAGGTGTTCCTGTTGAGTTATGCAGAAGCCAATAAGTATTTTGGCGTGCCGTATGGTAACAGCAGCAACACGAAGTCGCGCGTAGCCCAGACGGCGTACGCGATTGCACATGGAACATGGGCAAGTTCTTCCAATAAGACTGCTGATGGCACTGATGCGGGGTGGTGGTGGCTGCGGTCGCCTGGCAACTATCAGGACTTCGCCGCGGTCGTGGACACCGACGGTTCTCTCCGCAACATCACTGTCAACTATGTCTCTGGTTCTGTCCGCCCCGCTTTGTGGGTGAATATTGAGGCATTAGATGCTACGTCATTCTAACGAAAGGATAGAGTCAAACAATGCCCAAGCAAAGAGTGATTTCTCCGGTTGAAACCATGCAGGAAAAATACGAGACATATAGGAATGAAATGGGACGCTTAAAGGATGCAGTACAGCAAGGGTTCTATTTTGAAGCTATGTTGATTGAGTATGCGCTGCTGGAAGATCGCTTGCGCTCGTTTGTTTACCATGCGGGATTGCTGCAAAATCGAAAGGCAAGCCATATGCTGCCCGGAAAAAATGCTGTCCGAAAGGATTTCAACAGGATAGCACAGCGGGTAAAAACGTGGAAGCTGGAGGATGGAAAAGAAACAGGAAATACTTCTAACTTTGAACGACTTTCTGTGAATAAAATTTCCGATAAAATTTTTATTGTTCGCACTATTGTGCTATGGAGCAGTGAGCTGGAAAGTTTGCCGGATGAAAGCCGCTACTTGCAAGCGCTCCGTGGTCAATGTGAAAGCCTTGATGCCGCTGCGCTGCTGGAAACGCTTGATGCCATCGACACTTGGAGAATGTATCGCAATGAAGTGATTCACAGCCTGATGAATAAGCGCATGGAAAGTGTTCAACAGAAACTATCGGAACAGGTAGAGCAAGGCGTTCAACTTGCCCGTCAATTGGATGCGCAAGTAACTATCCTGAAAAAGAACAACCGCATTCGTAAGGCGGCACGTCTGCCAATACAGTAATCGCTCTATCCACATAAGTGGAAGCATCATCCAATGGCAAAAGCTCCGGCGCGCCCCCTGCACCATCAGGGATTCCGCGCCGGAGCTTTTTTCGCTGCAATCATCCGCCGCCTTGTTTTTGTCGCATCCGGGCATAAAAAGTCGCAAAGCCCCCTGTAACCACTTGCAAAGCGGGTACACATGCAGTATAATCAAAGTGGAATGTTTTCCTTTCACATGCGCAATTTCCAACATGAGGAATGAGATAGAGGAGGAACTGCTGTTATGAGTAAATTCGTTATCGCCTGCCCCGTCTGCCACCAGTATGTGCAGGCCAGCACGGGTCTGTTCGCAAGCCGCCGCGTCCGCTGCGCGTGCGGCAATATCATTGATGTCAAAACCGAAAGGTTAGCTAGCCGCAAGTGCCCGTCCTGCGGCAATCAGGTCGTTTTCGACCAAGCCGACGGGGTGGATGCCCGCTGCCCGGTGTGCCAATCGGCGCTGATGGTGGGGGAAGCCGTGTCGTTCCGCTGCCGTCGGTGCGGCTGCCAGCTGAACGCGGACAGCACGGTGGATGAGGTGGACTGCCCCGTTTGCGGTGCGGTGAACGACGTACAGGCGGAGGTGAAGAAGGCGCAGGTGCGCGCGGAGGGCATTCCGGCGGTCATCCGCTATGAGGGCGACAATCAGACGATTGTGTGGAAGCACCCGCTGACGGATTTCACCACGGGAACGCAGCTGATTGTGCACGAAAGTCAGGAAGCTGTGTTCTTCCGCAACGGCGAAGCGCTGGATTCCTTCGGCGCGGGACGCTACACGCTGGAAACCGCCACGCTCCCCAAGATGAACAGCATCTACCAGCTGCCGACGCAGGGCACGCCCTTCCGTGCAGAAGTCTACTTCGTCAACCTGACGACGCAGCTGGGCATCAAGTGGGGCACGCCGAGCAAAGTCGGCATGTTTGACCCGGTGACGGGCATCCATGTGGAACTGGGAGCGTCGGGCGCGTTTAACCTGCGGGTCAGCGACGCGCGGCGGCTGCTCATCCGCGTCGTCGGCACGGCAGCGGGGCTGAAGCAGGAGGAAGTCTTTAACCAGAACGGGCTGGGGTACTTCCGCACGCTCATCATGACGTAGGTGAAGGCAAATCTGGCGAAAATCATCAAGAGCAACCACATTGCCGTCCTGGAGTTGGACGAGCATCTCGACACCATCAGCCGCGGTCTGCGCGACGCCATCAACGCGGAACTGGCATCGTACGGGCTGGAAGTGCCGGAATTTTACGTCAGCAACATCGTCACGCCGGACGATGACCCGAATTTCCGCCGCATGAAGCAGCAGCACGCGGATTTGTACCTGAAAACGCGCGACGAGGAAATCCGCAAAGCCGAGGCGGAAGCCGCGTTCGAGCGCAAGGCGGTGGAGGCGCAGACGGAAGCCCGCCTGAAAACCATCACTGCGCAGGGCGATGCCGACGCGGCGCGAATCGCGGGTCAGGCGCAGGCAGACATCTACCGGATGCAGGCGGAAGCCGAGGCGCAGGAGATGCGCATGAAGGGCTACACCTACCAGCAGGAGACGAGCCGTCAGGTGGGTCTGGAAGCCATGCGCAACGGCGGCGCGGCGGGCGGCATCAGCGGCATGGCGAGCGACGCGATGCAGTTAGGCGTTGGGCTGGGCGCGGTCGGCAGCGTCATTGGCATGACGAAGGACGCGATTCAGCCGGTGATTCAGAGCGCCTTGACCCCGGAAGCTCCCGCAGTCGAGGGCTGGACGTGCACCTGCGGCAAGGCGGGCATCACGAGCAAATTCTGCCCGGAATGCGGCGCGAAGAAGCCCGAAGTGTGGGACTGCGCGTGCGGGCAGACGGGCATCACGAGCAAATTCTGCCCAAATTGCGGTGCAAAAAAGCCGGAAACGTGGAACTGCGCCTGCGGACAGGCGAACATCAGCAGCAAATTTTGCCCGAACTGCGGCAAGAAGCGGGAGGACTAAGCAATGAAACTGAGCAAGCACGCATGGACAATCTGGGGGATTCTTCTGGTGGTGGCACTTGTGCTGATGGTGCTGATTCCGTTCAGCCGGACGGCAGCGTGGTGGATTGCGGCTATCTGCACCGTGCTGATGTTCCTGCTGGCGGCGTGGACGTTCTATGCCGCGTTCCGCAAGGATGGCTTGGAAAGCAAGATCTTGGGCTGGCCGATTTTCAAGGTGGGCGCGGTGGCGCTGGCGGTACAGGCCGTTCTTGGCTTTGCGCTGATGGGGCTGGCGGCGCTCTGCCCCGCGTGGGTGACGGCGCTGACGGAGGTGCTGATTTTCGCCGTGACGGGTATCTGCCTGACGGTGAAGGATGCCGCGCGCGTGGTGGTATCGCAGAGCGAAGCGCACATGGCGGACAGCACCGCCGCGTGGAAGGTCATCCGGCAGAAGGCGAACGCGCTGGCCGCATCGGGGGATGCGGACATGAAGCGCCTTGCGGAGGAAATTCGCTTCGCCGACCCGATGCCCACGAGCCTCGACGGAGAGATTGCGGCGCAGGTGGATGCGCTGGCGGCGGGGGCGAACGGGAAAAACGTTCAAAATTTGCTTAAACAATTAGAGCAACGAAAATTACTTTCAAAGCATGAAAAATAAGATTTTTATAATTGACGTAAGTAGGTGATTGAAGTGATACCACCAGACAATTACATCATATTTTTAAAATTTTCGGAACAAAGGTGGATAGATTCTCTTGTAAATGGAAACTTTAGTTTTTCATGCGTGGGGAAATTTATCCAACAAGCACAAGCAACTGGCGATACAGTGCAGGGAGATAGTTTTGAAGGTTATTTTGCTCGATTGAAAAAAGATGATAAACGTTTGACTATAATGCGTTCCAGATTAAAGGACGATTTGGAGGAAAGTAATGATGGAAATTATGTTCTATTAAGAAGAAAAAGTGCCTTAACTGTTCCGATTTTTTGCATTTATGGATACCAGTGCATTGATGCAGTAAATGAAGCACCTTCTTTAGGAAAAACAAGAATAAGGCATAACTTTGATGCGCGTTTGTTTGATGCGTTTGCAAACAAGTGGAATTCATCTATAGTGGCAGATGACAGAAGAGCAACATACGTTATTCTTCAAGCCAGAGCATTTGCTAATCGCATCGCGGAAATGCGAGATAAAGAATTGAAGAATATGTTAAAAAAGCAAAGAAGGGAGAGAAAAGCTCTTGCTAATCGTGTCCTTGCAGATAGAATACAGTATGATATTGATGAACGAGGTGAGTTCTTTATCAATCCGACAGACAACTACCCGGAATTGCTACACAAACGTTGTGAGTATGCATATCAGTACGAGACAAGAATTTATTTTCCTGACATACATCTTTCCCATATTTTTGATAGAAAATCGGTTGCGGTTAGCGCATTTGATAAATCAGAGTATAGAATTGATCATATGCCAATGAGGATGAATATAACAGCCGATGTTGTTAGATGGAAGAAAAAGGATGAATAAACCCATGTTCATCAAGTGCAAAATGTGCGGCGGCGACCTTTATCCCGCCGAAAATGCAACTACCTGCGAGTGCACGAAATCCAAAACAAAAGTCTCCTAACCGTCACCACAACGCCACCCTTTTGTGCTACAATACCCCCTGTCCGCTCTTCATCGGACACAAACTACTTCATGCGACAATCAGGAGCACATTCCCCCTGCTCCCCACTATCATCATCCGCAGCACGAAAGTTCACCACCTCAAAAGCACCGCCATTCCCCGTCCCCTCAATTGTATACAACCAACTAAGCCCGCCGACCGCCTGTACAAATCACAGGCAGCCGACGGGCTTGCTTTCTTGCCTTATACTATTTCCGGATTCAACTGCGCCATCTGCTTGCGCATTTTCATCCGGAAATAGTATTATTTCGCTTGATACACCATTTCCGCCTGCTTCTGCGCAATCAGGCACAGTTCCGCCGCCTTGAAGGCGTGCGCCTGCGTCATTGCGTTTTCCGTGCGGTTCAGGCTGTCCAGAATCAAATCACCGAAGAACGGGTAGCCCGTCAAGCCGGTCGCGTTGATGTACTGCTCGCCTTGGTCGTTGACGAGGAACACATGGTTGCCGCCGTCGCGCTCCGTACCGACATCCACATACTTGCGGATTTCAATGTACCCTTTCGTGCCGATGATGATGGTGCGCCCGTCGCCCCACGTCCGCAGGCCGTCCGGCGTGAACCAGTCCACGCGGAAGTAGAACGTCGTGCCGTTTGCACCGTTGATGGCGCAGTCGCCGAAGTCGTCCAGCTCCGGGTACTGCGGATGCGCGTAGTTGGCAATGCGGCTGCGGGAGACGGTGCCGTCCTCCTCGCCCGCATAGAACAGGTACTGCTCGATTTGGTGGCTGCCGATATCGCAGAGGATGCCGCCGTACTTCTCCTTTTCAAAGAACCACTGCGGCCGCCCTGCCGCGCCCAGCCGATGCGGCCCGAAGCCTTCCACATGGATGACCTTGCCGATGGCGCCCTGCTCAATCAGGTTGCCCGCCAGCACCGCGCCTTCCACATGCAGCCGCTCGCCGTAATAGACCATGTACTTCTTGCCCGTCTGCGCCACCATCTTCTTGGCGCTGTCCAGCTGCTCCAAGGTGGTGAAGGGCGCTTTGTCGGTGAAGTAGTCCTTGCCCGCCTGCATGGCGCGCAGCCCCAGCGCACAGCGCTCGTTTGTAATCGCCGCGCCGCAGACCATGTTCGTTTCTTTGTCGTTAAGCAGTTCTTCCTCGCTCCGGGCGACTTTCACCTGCGGGTACGCCTTTACGAACGCTTCCACCTTCTTCGGGTCGGGGTCGTAGACGTACTTCAGCGTGCCGCCCGCCTCCAACAGACCGTTTGTCATGCCGTAGATGTGCCCGTGGTCAAGGTGTGCGGCGGAAAAGATAAATTCACCCGGCTTCACGACGGGCTGCGCCTTGCCTTTGGGCGCATAGTTCATGCCGTCAGATACTTTCATCGTAATGACCTCCCATTATTTCTGCTGATAATCGCTGCCGAGCGTAATCGTGCCGTCAAGCGACGCGGCAGACGTGGTTTTCTCGTAGAAATGCGGCACGGCGCGCATCATGCCTTCCACCGTGTAGAATGGATCGTCCTTTTGCAGCGGCAGCGTGACCGTCTGCTTTGTTGCGCCTGACTTGTAGACGGCTGTAATCAGCTCAATCGTCCGGCGGCCATCCTCGCCGCCAATTGCGGGCAGGGTGTCCTTTTCCAGCGCGGAGAGGACGTTTTCCAATTCGCCTGCGTGCCCCTCGTAGGGAAGCTGCGGCTGCGCATCCACAAAATCGCGGATTTTCTGCTCTAACTCCGTATTTTCAATCGGGAAGCCGTTCGGTTTGGAGATAGATGCGTACACGCTGAACGGCGCGGCGACTTTCGCCTTTTCGCACTGGAAGACCAGCTCCTGCTCTTCGCCGTGATGCACGACGGAGGCCGTCAGCTGCGCCAGCGCGCCCGGATATTGCAGCACGGACAGCGACAAATCCTCCACCTCGGCGTTGTCGTGCGCGACGTTCGCCATCACGCTCGTCACGGCCTGCGGAAGACCCATCATCCAGCACAGCATGTCAATATGGTGGACGGCGTGGTTCAGCGTGCAGCCGCCGCCCTCCTTCTCCCATGTGCCGCGCCACCACAGGTCGTAGTAGCAGTGCCCGCGCCACCATGCCGATGTGACGGATGCGCACAGCACTTTGCCCGCAAGCCCGCTGTCCAGCAGTTTCTTCAGGTTGCTGATGGGCTGGCGGAAGCGGTTCTGGGCGATAATCGCGAGTTTCTTGCCGCTTTCATCGCGGGCGCGGAGCATCGCGTCGCACTCTTCCAGCGACGCCGCCATCGGCTTTTCGCAGACGACGTTCTTGCCCGAACGCAGGCTGTTGATGGAAATGCTGGCGTGGACGTACGGCGGCGTGCAGACATCCACCAAATCAATATCCTTGCGTGAAAGGATTTTTTGGTGGTCGTCGTAGACCTCCGCTTCGGTCAGGTGATAATCCTCCTTCATCTTCTGCGCCTTTTCCGGCACAATGTCCACCAGCGCCACAATCTTGCAGCGCTCCGGGAAGCGCAGGTAGGCCTCCACATGGGCGTGGGAAATGTTGCCCGTACCCACAATGGCAATCCGAATCATGGCATTCGCTCCTTCTTCAATACTCAACGCTGCGTGATGCGTTATCTGCATGATAGCACATTGACATCAAGATTTCTATGCGAATCTTGTTTTCAATTCGGCGGATTTGGCAGATTGTCGTCCTAATCAGACAAAACAGCAATTAGTGTCCGCCGCTGCGCTGCTTGCGGTAGGCGTTCGGAGCCATGCCCGTCATCCGCCGGAAGCTGCGCAGAAAGCCGGAATAATCGCCGAATCCGCTGCGGTCGGCTACTTCACTCAGGCTCATGTCCGTCAGCAGATTCTCCTTCGCCAGCTGCACGCGGCGGTAGAGAATGTATTCGTAGACGCTGCGCCCGGCGTAGCTTGTAAACTCGTGCGAAAGGTACGATACGCTGATGGCGAAGCGGCGCGCAATGTCTTCCAATTTTAACGGTTCGGTGAAGTGGTCATTGATGTATTGCAGCACATCGAAAATCACATCGTTGACAACGCTTGGCTGAATAGGAGCGGTTGTTCCTTGCACGGCTTGGCAGACCATGACCATGAAGTCGATGATGCGCCCGTAATTGCGGAACTGCACCATCTCGTCCGGCATGTCCTGCTGTGCGGAGATGTCTATCAGCAGCTGTTTGCACGCCAGCGCATCCGCCTGCGGCAGTTCATAGTAGAATTTTCCGGCCTGCAGGCGGCTGTCGAAGTAACGCTGGAGGTCAATCTGCCCGAAGCCAAGCTTTCGCAGCGTTTCCGGGCGCAGATACAGGAAGCCGCGCTCGTAGTTCTGCAGCGAACTGCCGCCCACCAGCCCGTGCATCCGAAACGGCGGCATGATAATCAGCTGATTGTTTTGCAGCGGAAACACGCTGCCGTCCACATAGTAGACCTTGCCGCCATGATAGTGGATGTAAAATTCGTAGAAATCGTGGCAATGCAGCCCGCCGACGGTGTGGCGCTCTGTTACGGCATAGCACGCTTCGTACTCCGCGTCCTCGCGCCCCATCGCGTTGTAGCCGTTGATAGTTTCCGCAAATTTCATCGCTTCAGCTCCTTTCGGGGTTCGGATGTTTTGATTATACAGCAGGATTCACATATTTTCAAGCAGGATTTACATTGAATTGCGCAACTTATGTCGGCTATAATTAAAGTAACGATACGGAAACGGAGCGTGACGTTTCCGTAACAGGCTGCCTTGTGCAACGTCTCTCATGGTTTCCCGTTGGCAGTGTCGGTCGAGTGCCGACTGATGCTGCTGAAAAAACAGCAGGTGTTTGCGTGGATTCAATTTTGCATCCCGCAAAAGAGCGTTTCTTTTCTACACTCCTGTGGAAACCATAATTCATCAGAAATGGAGGTTTTTGCTTATGGCAAATCCCGCGAAAGCCGCTGCACCGGTGCGTCCGCGCCGCAAGCGCAGGACACACTGGCTTCAGCGCGACTGGCGTTTGTACCTGATGCTGCTGATTCCAATTGTCTGGTACATTCTGTTCTGCTACAAGCCGATGGCGGGGCTTCAAATCGCTTTCCAGAAGTACAACATGTTCAATCCCGCCAAGAGCAAGTGGATTAGGCTGGATAACTTCAAGTTCGTTTTCGGCATGAGTGACTTTGGCATCGCGCTGAAGAACACACTGATTCTGAACGGGCTGGACTTGCTTTTCGGCTTCCCCGTCCCGATTATTCTCGCCATCCTGCTCAACGAAATGCGAACGCCCAAGCTCAAAAAGCTTTCGCAGACGATGCTGTACCTGCCGCATTTCCTCTCGTGGGTCATCATCGGCGGCATGGTGCTGCAGATTTTTGCGCCGACGTCGGGCGTCATCAACTCCACGCTTCTGCGCTGGGGCTGGATTTCCGAGAACATTCCTTTCCTGACGGATGGTCCGACGTGGACGTTCACCTATGTGCTGGTCGGCGTGTGGCAGTCGATGGGCTGGGGCACGATTCTCTACCTTGCGGCGATTACCGGCCTGGACATGAACCTCTTTGAAGCGGCGCGCATTGACGGCGCGAACAAGCTCCAGCAGATTTGGCATGTCACCTTGCCCGGCATCCGTTCCACCATCGTCGTTCTGCTGATTATGAACATCGGGCGTATGATGTCCATCGGCTTTGACCGCCCGTTTATCATCGGCAATACCAAGGTCAAGGACTACTGCGACGTCATTTCCACCTTCGTTTACCGCGCCGGCATTACCAACAGCCAGTTCGCCCGCGCAACCGCCATTGGCCTGTTCCAGTCCATCGTGGGCTTGGTGCTGATTACGGGCGCAAACACGGTTTCCCGCCTGTTCGACGAACAGAGTATTTGGTAAGAGGGGAGGATTTGTCATGACTGCGATTTCCACACAGGCGCATGTTTGCCCTGAGAAGAAGAAAAAACTCGGTGCAGGGCAGATTGTCCTCATCATCGTGATGATGCTCTTCGTGCTGATCTGCACGCTGCCGTTCATCAACGTCATTGCCATGTCGATGTCCTCCAAGTCTGCGATTCTGCGCGGTGCAGTGTCGTTCTGGCCGGTGGAATTCAACCTCGATGCCTACAAGCTCATCGTCAACGACAATTCGATGTGGCACAGCCTGCTCTATACCATCGAACTGACGGTAATCTACACCGGGCTGGCGATGATCATGACGATTCTGGTGGCGTTCCCGCTGTCCATGCGTCGCCTCAAGGGGCAGCGCGTCATCATGTTCTTCATCGTCTTTACCATGTACTTCTCCGGCGGCACGATTCCGATTTACCTGAACGTGAAGGAATTCGGAATGCTTGACAGCATGTGGTCGCTGATTATTCCGGGGCTGATTTCCACGTTCAACGTCATCATCCTGAAGAATTTCTTTTCCTCCCTGCCGTATGAGCTGGTGGAGGCGGCGTCGATTGACGGTGCGACGGATTTCCAAGTTCTCACCCGCATCTTCCTGCCGCTGAGCTTCTCTTCGCTGGCGACGCTTTCCCTCTTCTACGCGGTCGGCAAGTGGAACAGCTTCAACGATGCGCTGTACTACATCACCTCGCGCGACCTCCAGCCCCTGCAGCTCAAGTTGTACAACCTCATCAAGGGCAGCCAGTCGGTGGAAGTCGCCGTCGCGGAGGGCAGCTCGAATGACCTGAGCACCAGCGTGTCCGAATCCATTCAGTCTGCAACCATTATTTTTGCGACGCTCCCCATCCTGATTGTGTACCCGTTTGTGCAGCGCTACTTCGTGGCGGGTGTTACGATGGGCGCAGTCAAGGGCTAATACTAATTCTCATCTAAACCATGACATTCGCACAGCATCTTTTTCGCCCCCGGCTTTGCTTCGTTCCGCTCGCGCGTACCTCCAGTACGCCTCGCTTCACTCAGCTTTGCCGGAACGAAAAATCTGCTATGCTCGATGCCATGTTTTAGAATCGAATTAGTATCATCCCCCCACATCCTCATTGGAACGGGCGGCAAAAGCCGTTCAAGATAGAAAGGAGTACCCTTATGAAAAAGTTTCTGGCTCTGGTTTGCACGCTGTGCCTGCTGCTGACGGCGCTTCCGCTGACGGCACTGGCGGCGGATGACGATTGGGTAACGCTCAATGTCGAAATGTACGACCGCTCCATTGCGGGCTTCAACGTGGAGGACTGCTGGCAGCTGCGCTACATTCAGGAAAACTTTGGCGACCCGAACCACATCAAGATTAACTGGATTCCTGTTTCCCGCTGGGAGGAAGGCACGATCCTGTCCACCCGTCTGGCGGGCGGAACGGCCCCGGACATCTGCATGACCTACGGCACGGATTTGGTGCAGCAGTACATCGACATGGGCGGCATCATGCCGCTGGATGACCTGCTGGCCGAATACGGTCAGGAACTGACGGCATTCCTCGGCGACGAAGTGCTGCAGTACGGTCAGTATGACGTGGGCGACGGCAAAGAGCAGTATTACCTGCCCGCGCGCCGCATCGTCGTCGCGACGCAGAGCATGTTCATCCGCAAGGACTGGCTGGAAAAGCTGGGCATGGAAGTTCCCACGAACGTGGAGCAGCTGTATGCTTACCTGAAGGCGGTGAAGGAGCAGAAGCTGGGCGGCGAGAACACCGTTCCGTATTCCTCCGACCTGTACGCGGCCGACCCCTTCTACGGCTGGATTTACCAGATGGATGCCTTCCTTGATTACAGCCAGATTACCGAGGAAGACTGGGTGGCGAACTTCAAGTTCCACTACATGCTGCCCGGCGCGAAGGAAGCGCTGCGCTGGATGAACAAGTTCTTCAATGAGGGGCTGGTTTCCGATTACTTCGGCATCGAGAACAGCAAGCAGACCGACAGCGACCGTGTGAACGGCTATGACGGCTTCTGGGTTGGCAACTGGGACGCGCCGTGGCGCATGGAAAAGTCCTACGCGCAGGATTTGGCGAAGAACGTTCCCGGCGCGAGCTGGATTGCCTGCGACCCCTTCAAGCCCGAAGCTGGCACGACCCCGCATGAAACCTACACCGCCGCTGGTCAGGCGATTTTCATCCCCGCGTCCGTGGATGAAAAGGTTGCCGTGGCTGCGATTAAGTACCTGAACTGGATGTGCAAGCCGGAATCCCTGTACGCGCTCCAGAACGGCGAAATGGGCTACAACTACACCACCGTCAACGAAAACAACATTCCGACCGACCTGAAGAACATCAACGACACCGACGACGCGCACAAGATGCACGCGACCGACGGCGCGCCGATTTGCAACGGCTTCTACTACGGCTCTGACGAGCTGAACTACGCCGCGACCGCTATGGGCTTCCCCGGCTACGAAGATGTTGTGGCGGACAGCCTTGTGATTTCCAATGACGGCGCTTACGAACCTGTCAGCTTCACCCGTACCATTCAGTCCCGTATTGACTATGGCACGACCATCATCTCCAAGGAAGCGGAACTGCTGGTTCAGGTTGTGACCTGCAAGCCGGAAGATTTCGACGCAACGTGGGATAAGTACACCAACGAAATCCTTTCCGCCGGCGGTCAGCAGATTATCGACGAGCAGCGTCAGGCATACAAGGATGGCGCATACCGCGGCTTCTATCCCATGAAGCAGGAGTAATAAGCGCACGCAAACTTCACAAAAAAAGGGGGCTGCGTCTTGGACGCAGTCCCTTTTTTCGGAATAACCCCCCTGATATTTCTGTTCTTCCCTGATTGAAATTGACAAAGAGTCTGCTTGGCTCTATGATGGGAGTGTTTCGGTATGCTTCGACTTGGAATCATTGGTGCGGGCGGCATTGCCAGCCTGCATACCCACAACATCCTGAGCGGCAAATGCCCTGAAGTGCAGCTGACCGCCATGGCAGACCGCAAGGAAAGCCGCCGAGAGTGGATTCGCGCAACCGTGCCGGACGCTGCGGTTTTCTGCGAGGGCAGCGATTTGATTGCGTCCGATACCTGCGACGCAGTGCTGATTGCAACGCCGCACTATCAGCATCCGACGCTGGCGATTGAGGCGTTCCGCCACGGAAAGCATGTGCTGTGCGAAAAGCCGGCGGGCGTGTACACCTTGCAGGTACGGGATATGATCGCGGAGGCGGATAAGCATCCCGAACTGACCTTCGGCATGATGTTCAACCAGCGCACGAACTGCGTTTACCGCAAGGCGAAGGCACTGATTGACAGCGGCGCACTGGGTGAAATCAAGCGCATGCTCTGGGTTGTGACGGACTGGTATCGCACGCAAAGCTACTACGATGCCGGGGCGTGGCGCGCAACGTGGGATGGCGAGGGCGGCGGTGTGCTGCTCAATCAATGCCCGCATCAGCTGGATTTGCTGCAATGGCTCTGTGGGCTGCCCGTGCGGGTGCGCGCCGCCTGCCATGAGGGAAAATGGCACGACATCGAGGTCGAAGACGATGTGACCGCTTACCTGGAATTTGCAAACGGTGCAACGGGCACGTTCATTGCATCCACGGGGGACGCACTGGGCGAAAACCGGCTGGAAATCATCGGAACGCGCGCGCGGATTCGCATCGAGAACGACCAATTGACGCTGGATACGCTCAGCGTGGATGAGCGCGACTGGTGCCCCGTGTGCAAAGAGCCGTTCGGCGTACCGGATATTCAGCACGAAATCGTGCAGACAGACGGCGAAAATCCGCAGCACGCGGGCGTGTTGAACGCCTTCGCAGCGCACATCCTGCACGGTACGCCGCTTGTTGCCGACGGGCGCGAGGGTATCCGCGGGCTGATGCTGTCAAACGCCATGCACCTTTCTTCGTGGACGAATCAGACCGTTTCGCTGCCTATTGACGAAGAACTGTTCTTGAAGCTGCTGAATGAAAAACGCAGGACATCCCGCCACAAGGACGAAGTGGATGCTGCCATCGACGTTTCCGGCAGCTTTGGAAGCACGAGAAAGTAATACTAATTCTCATCTAAACCATGACATTCGCACAGCATCTTTTCCGCCCCGGCTTTGCTTTGTTCCGCTCGCGCGTACCTCCAGTACGCCTCGCTTCACTCAGCTTTGCCAGAACGAAAAATCTGCTATGCTCGATGCCATGTTTTAGAATCGAATTAGTATAACCTATTCCAAGGAGGAAATCAGCGTGGAGAAGATTCGCCTCGGTATTATCGGCATTGGCAACATGGGCTCGGAACACTGCCGGCTCATCCTGTCCGGGCAAACGCCGGAAATTGCGCTGACCTGCGTTGCTGATCCGCGCCAAGACCGCCGTGACTGGGCGCAGCAGACGCTCCCCGCCGGAACGGGCATCTATGCCGACGGCATGTCGCTCATCCGCGCCCATGCGTGCGACGCCGTGCTGATTGCCACGCCGCACGAGCTGCATCCGCCGCTTGCGGAGGCGGCGCTTCGGGCAGGGCTGCATGTATTGAGCGAGAAGCCCGCGGGTGTTTACACGGCGCAGCTGCACCCGGTCATCGCCGCCGCACAGGAGACGGGCAGGACGTATGCGCTCATGTTCAACCAGCGCACGAACTGCGTCTACCGCCGCCTGAAAGCGCTGCTGGATTCCGGCGAGTTAGGCGCGCTGAAGCGTGTGACGTGGGTGGTGACGGACTGGTATCGTTCACAGGCGTATTACGATTCCGGGGCTTGGCGCGCAACGTGGACGGGCGAGGGCGGCGGCGTGCTGCTCAACCAATGCCCGCATCAGCTGGATTTGCTGCAATGGCTCTGCGGACTGCCGACAACGGTGCGCGCGTTCTGCCACGAGGGCAAATGGCACGACATTGAGGTGGAGGACGACGTGACCGCCTATCTGGAATTTCCGGGCGGCGCGACGGGCGTTTTTATCGCCTCTACCGGGGAACTGCCCGGCACGAATCGGCTGGAAATCGCCTGTGACCGCGGCAAAGTCGTCTGCGAAAACGGTCAGCTGACCTTGTGGCGCTTGCCGCAGAGCGAATCCGCCTATTACCGCCGAAGCGCATCCGCATATCCTCACGCTGAGACGCAGGTGGAGATTTTGCCGCTGGACGGAGAAAATCCGCAGCACGTCGGTGTGCTGAACGCTTTTGCGGCGCATATCCTGCACGGCACGCCGCTGGTGGCGGACGGGGCAGAGGGTATCCGCGCGCTGATGCTGTCCAACGCCATGCACCTTTCCTCGTGGACAGGCAAGCCCGTGTTCCTGCCGATTGACGAGGGCGAATTTGCGCGGCTTCTGGCGGAAAAACGCCTGCACTCAAGGAAAAAGCAGGTGAAAGAGGTCACGTTCGCGACGGATCACAGCGGGACGGGAAGAGCGGAAGGATAATCGGGTATAGGCAGCAACGCGGCGGCGCGTTGGATGCGAATTTTCTCCGGGCAGGCACATACGCCTGCCCGTTTTTTGCGTCGTTCTTTTTTCGGAATGGCTGTTGAATTGCTTGAAAAAATGGAAATAAAGGTGTATAATGAAAGCAGAATGATGTTCTCCGGTGAACGGCGCGCTGCTTGAAAGAGAAGGCCTGACATCGGACGATAAAAAGGAGGAATTATCATGGCAGTGAATTTGAAGAAGGGTCAGAAGGTTGATTTGACGAAGGGCAACCCCGGCTTGAGCAAAATCATGGTCGGCTTGGGCTGGGACGTGAACCGCTACGACGGCGGACATGACTTTGACTTGGATGCCTCTGCATTTCTGCTGGGCGCAAATGGCAAGGTTGCGAACGATTCGAACTTCGTGTTTTACAGCAATCCAGCTGATCCATCCGGCGCAGTACGGTACGGCGGCGACAACAGAACCGGCGCTGGGGAGGGCGACGACGAGACGATTTTCGTTGACCTCGCCACGGTTCCGGCGAACGTGGAGAAGATTGACTTCACCGTAACCATCTACGACGCCGCCGAGCGCCGCCAGAACTTCGGGCAGGTCAGCAATGCGTACGTCCGCGTTGTGGATGAATCCACGGGCATGGAGCTGATTCGCTACGACTTGGAGGAGGATTTCTCCATTGAAACGGCGATTGTTGTTGCGGAAATCTACCGCCACAACGGTGAATGGAAGTTCAATGCCATCGGCAGCGGTTTCCAGGGCGGACTCGAAGCACTCTGCATCAACTTCGGCGTGAATGTATAACGGTGCGGAAATAACCTGACAGAGGAAGAGACGTACCCCGTTTCCTCCTCTTTTTTTCAAAATACAGCGCGTCTGCGGAGGAAAATAGGAGCATGAAGAACAGCAAACGCCTTCGGATTAGTTACAACGCCCCCGCTATCTTGTCCTTTGTCCTGATTTGCTTTGCGGTGCAGCTGCTGAATGTCCTGACAAAAGGGGCAAGCAATCGGGCTGTGTTCAGCGTCTATCGTTCCTCGTTTCTCGATCCGCTGGCGTATCTGCGCTGCGTCTGCCACGTCTTTGGCCACGCAAACTGGAATCACCTGATGGGCAACATGATGTATATCCTGATTCTGGGGCCGATGCTGGAGGAAAAGTACGGCACGTCCAACATGGTGTTCATCATGCTGGTGACGGCGCTGGCGACGGGGCTTGCGAACCTGATTTTCTTCCCGAACATTCGCCTGCTGGGGGCGAGCGGCATCGTGTTCGCGATGATTCTGCTCTCATCCATTACCATCACGGAAGAGCATACGATTCCGCTTTCGTTCATTCTTGTCGCCGCGATTTACATCGGGCAGCAGGCGTATCAAGGGCTTTTCACGGCGGATAACATCTCGCAGATGGCGCATATCGTGGGCGGCATGATCGGCTCGGTGCTGGGATTTGTGATGAACAAGTATAAAATGAGCCGCTATGAACGAGGCAGCCATGGCTAACAGAATCAACGCAAGCAATCTTTCTGATTTGCTCCTGCCCATGCGCCAAAGAGGAAATGCGCCGGGGGTATACTTTGTGCGCCTGTGCCAATGGAGCACGGAAATTAAGGATTTTCTCTGGCGCTACCACGAAGCGGCGCGCGCAAAGGGCGTTATCATTGAGGGGCAAATCGGCAATCCGGATGAGCGGCAGCTGAGTTACCTGACGGAAATGCTGGGCAGCGCGTTTGAACCGAATCCGGCGTTCATTATCCAAGCGCTGCAAAAGTGGATGCCGCGCATGAGTCAGGCAAATCGCATTTCGTTTGCCGAAGCAATGTGCGACCAGATGGATGAATTGAAGCAGAAGGGAAAAACGGACAGCATCATCCGGAACATCTACATGAAGGTGATGTGCTGGCTGTACTACAAATTCGAGCGCCTGATGCCCTTTCTTGGCGACGACAATCCGCCCCGTATTCTCTACGAATGCAATGCGGTTACGGCGCATGAGCTGATTCTCCTGCGCATTTTGTCGATGATGGGGACGGACATACTGCTGCTGGAGCCGCAGGGCGACGCGGCGTACTTGAAACAGGATGCAGCATCGGCATGGTCGCAGCTGCTGATTGTGCAGGGGATGCCCTTCGCGAAGGATTTCACACTCAAGCAGTTCCGCAAGGAAATGGCGGCGGCAGCGGCGGGAAACATGCGCCAGCCGTCGCAGCCTGCGCCGCGCCCGGTGACATCCGCGCAGCCGATGCGCCAGCCTGCCCCCGCTGTGCCGCATCCGGCGATAGCGCCGAACCAGCCGATGCGGACAACACCACCCGCTGTGCCGCAGCGGCGCGACCCCGAAACATACTTCCCGAAGCCGTCGCGGATGGCGTGCACGAATGCGTGGATGAAGGAAGCATCCTATGAGGAAATCCTGACCCCCATTGCGGAACGCGGCGACGACTTCCGCCTGTTCTACCATGCGTTCATCCGCTTAAAAGGCGTGCCGGATAAGCAGACGTACATCAGCGACCTGTTCCAGTTCTACCAGAAGTTCCGCAGCACGGGGCGCAGAATCGCCATTGTCGACGACGGATTATCCCTGCCCGGCCCGGAGGAAGCGGCGCAAATCCGCCGTCACCCGTACCGCTCGCAGGAGGAGCTGATAATCGACATTGCCGGGAATCTGCCCGCGTGTGCGAACGTGGAGCTGCAGCGGCTGATGCAGCAGGCGTTCGTCCGGACGATGATGGCGGCGGCAAAAGCCGAACCGAACCTGAATCGCCTCCTGATTTCCGCCGTGTATCTGCTTTGCTGGATTCGGCAGTATCAGGCGGCGCTGTTTCAGGGCTACAAGGGCAGCGAAATTCCGTGCTTTGTGCTGATGGGCGGGTGCAGAAATCAGCATGACGCGCTGTTTGTGCAGTACCTTGCCCAGCTCCCCGTGGATATCCTGATTCTCGCGTGCGATTTGAGCCGCCCGTGCACCGTGCAGAGCGACCAGCTGCTGGAATTGACAGGCAAGGACTCCATGCCCGTGCCGAAATTCCCGCGCGACGGCGGCAGCGTGCAGATGCGCACAATGGCCTCGAACGCCGAGCAGGACTTAACGTCGATTCTCTACACCGATTCGGGCATTTACCGCAATCGGCAGTTCTCGCGGGCGGACGCGATTACGCTGCAAACCACCTACGACGAGGTGTTCATCCTCTGGAGTCAGGAACTCAAATACCGCGCGAATTTCAGCACGGTGAATCAAGTGGTCAACATGCCCGTGGTGTATGCAAAGGTTTCCGGCGTGGAGGATGGCAAGGTGGAGGCATACTGGCAGAAAATCAAGCTTCTGCTGGGAGATGATACGATGCTGATTCCCTCGCTGCCCTATGTTGTAACCGGCGCAGCCAACCAGTTTCAGCCGCTGGCGGTGAAAACGCTGCGAAACGGCAGGCTGAAGCGCGAGGAAATCAAGGCAGACCGCCAATATCCGTTCGCTTTGCTGCGCGAAGAACTGCAGGAGCATATGTTTGACAAGGTGCAGCTGATGCTGGATGAGCGGATGATCAAAGGCACGTTCACCAACGGCACGGAATACACGGTGCTGGCGACGGTGCTGAACATGAACCGCGATATCGTCCGGCGGCTGCAAAGTTTCGATTTTACGAAGAAGAATCCCAAGATGGTGGTGCTGTGTACGGGCGAGCAGCCGTGTTCGCTGGAGGATGCAATCCTGATGACATTCCTGAATCTGGTGGGCTTTGACATTGCGCTCTTTGTCCCGACCGGGTATCAGACGATTGAGCGCTACCTCAATGGGAATTATCCGGTGGAGCACCAAATCGGCGAATACGTCTACGATTTGCAAGTGCCGGATTTTAACGCACTGACCCCAGTCAAACGTTCGTGGCTTGAAAACATACTGAAAAGAGGTAACTGACAATGGCAATGAATTTCAACCGTCCCGCAGGCGCACCGACCACGGCCGTCGCCGCCAAGCCGGAAACGGCGCTGATGGAAGTGCAGCCCTATGACATCATTGCGGATCAGCAGGCGACGCAGAAGCAGCTTGCGCATTCGCCTGAAATTGAGTCGCTGACCGCCGGCATCGACGTCAACGACTTGAACACGATTGTTACCTTCGGCAGCCACTCGGCGGAAGAAATCTCCAAGGCATCGGATGTTGTCCTGCGCAGCATGAACATGAGCCAGCTGGATGAATCCAGCAAGATGCTCAATTCGCTGGCGAAAATCATGGATCAGTTTGATATCAACGAGATTCGTGACAACCCGTCGCTGTTTGGCAAGCTGTTCGGAAACCTGCGCAAGCAGCTGGACAAGATTCTGGCGAAGTACAACACGATGGGCAACGAGGTGGACAAAATCTACGTCCAGCTGAAGCAGTATGAGGGGGAAATCAAGCAGTCGAATCAAAAGCTGGAGACGATGTTCCAAGCCAACGTGGGCTACTTCCACGAGCTGGAGAAGTACATTGTCGCGGGCGATCAGGGCTGTCAGGAAATTCAGAATTACATGACCCAGCTTCAGCAGCAGATGGAAGCAACGGGCGACCAGTCCATCACGTTTGAATTGCAGTCGCTTCAGCAGGCGCTGGCGATGCTGGAGCAGCGCACGCAGGACCTGCGCACGGCGGAGAGCGTCGCTTTGCAGTCCATCCCCATGATTAAGACGATTCAGTTCAGCAACATGAACCTTGTCCGCAAGATTAACTCGGCGTTTATCGTCACACTGCCTGTCTTTAAGCAGGCGCTTGCGCAGGCGATTATGCTCAAGCGGCAGAAGATTCAGGCGGATGCTATTTCCGCACTGGATGAGCGGACGAACGAAATGCTGCTGAAGAACGCCCGCAACACGGTGGAGCAGGCGAAAATCACCACGCGCCTTGCCTCTGGCAGTTCTATCAAGGCGGATACGCTGGAAACCACTTGGCGCACCATTATGACGGGGCTGGACGAAACGAAGAAGATTCAGGAGAGCGCCCGCACGCAGCGCGCGCAGGATCAGGCGAAACTGGAAGCCATCAAGAAGGACTTCATGTCCCGCTATAACATGCCCAACAGATAAGGGATAAAGCAAATGAGAAAACTATTTGCGCTTATCCTGATTCTGGGTGTGCTGGCGTGTGCGCTGGGCTTCTATGCCGCTGATACGTTTGAAACCAGCGACTACTACCGCGTGCTGAACCCTGTTTTCCGCACCGCCATGGGTCACGACATTGACCCTGACACGGTGAAGGATATGATGGCGATTCATGTGGATGGCAACCTGCCCGGTGTCGGTGAATTTAACTTCTCGCTGAATGCCCTAATTGATGGCGGCGTTGATTTGCCGGGATTAGGGCATGTCTCGCTGTCCGATTTGCTGGGGAAGGAGCTGAACTTCGGTCAACGCCTGCAGGCGAAAGCGGTGATTGCCGGATACGGCTGGAGCCACGAGCTCAAGCTGTACGGCGGCATTGCGGCAGGCGTGATGGCGTTCCTGCTGATTGGAACGCACCGCCCGAAGCGCAGAAGGTAAATTAAAAGGTTCTTCACGGAAAGGCGGGGAAGCAAACAAGGGCTTAGGCGAAGCCACCAAAAGCTGCACGCGGAAGGAGCATGAAAGTGTGACCAACCCAATCGCGCGAAGGGGTCAAGGGGGGACTTCGTCCCTTTTCGTCTGCCCCTTGCAGGGTCAAGGGACAGCGTCCCTTGTGGGGTTTGGGGCAACGCCCCAACTGTTCCGCGTCCGACCAATTTCAAGGAAGCCGCCAACAAAGGTGCAGGCAGCGCAGCGTCCCTGCCCCTAACTTTGCGCGTCCGCAGACGCGCCCCCAAGTTGCTCTTCCCCCAAGATTCCGTGAAGAACCAATTAAAACCCCATACGGGGCGCGTAAATGCCCTGTATGGGGTTTCAATTGTCATGATATTATTTCAGCCAGTCCGCAAATTCTTCCTGCGACTGCCCGTCAATCGTCAGAAACGTGCACGTCGGATGCCCAGCATCGAGGTACGCCTGGTCACTGCCCGGCAGCGGCGGATCCTGCTTCATCGGGGAGAGCCAGAAGTACGTCTGCTTGCGCGGACTGATGCGCTGCTCGTAGCTGTCGCGGTAGCCGGCGCGGTTCAGCGGGCACAGCACCTGACTTTTCAGCTCCGCGCGGGGAATCGGCGGCGCGTTCAGGTTGCACACCGTCAGTTCCGGCGCGCCGCGCGTGACCAGCTTCTCCGCCATCTCTACGGCCCAGTCGGACAGGTACGCCAGCGTGTCGTGCGGCGTCTGCTTCTCGGCGGATACGGCAATGCCCGGCTTATGCAGGAATGTCGCTTCCCGCGCCGCGCCGACGGTTCCGGACACATACACCGACATGCCGACGTTGTAGCCCAAATTGATGCCGCTGATGACGGCGTCCGCGTCCGGCGCAAGGTTCATTGCTCCGATGCGGCAGCTGTCCACCGGCGTACCGAAAATTGCCCACGCTTCATCCGCATCGGGCACTTCGCGCTTCTCCGCCAGAATCGGCTGCTCGATGCTGAATGCATGTGCCTTTGCGCTCTGCTGCGTCGCTGGCACGCAGAACGTCACCCGATGCCCGGCACGCTTGACCGCCTGCGTCAGAATCGGCAGAAACGGGCTGTTGATGCCGTCATCGTTCACAATCAGAAAGTGCATGGTTATTCTCCTTCCGCAGGGGTCAGCGCGACCAAGAGCGTCTGCATGTTCTCGCGCATCCGATCCTCATAGTAAGTCAGCGGCACGTCGGTTTCCGGGCCGGTCACAACGGGGTCAAGCGTGTAAATCGGCGCACCCGTCTCGCGGGAAATCGTCTGCGCTGCCATATCATCGTACTGCGGCTCGGTGAACAGCGGCGGATTGTTCAGCTCACGGATAGTGCGCACCAGCTCCGCCAATTGCGCAGGGGACAGCGCGTCGCCCGGCTCGTGGTTGACGACGGCGGCGACTGTCAAGCCATACGCCCGCGCAAAATACGGGAATGCCTCGTGGAAGGTGACGATGTTCTTGTTCGGCACGGCTGCAAGGGTGGCTTTCAGCTCTGCATCCAGCGCCGCCAAGCGCGCCACATAATCCGCGCGGTTTTGCTCAATCTGCGCTTCGTACTGCGGCATGGCGCTGATAAGCCCGTCTGCCAGATTGTCCACCATCTGGATGGCGTTCTGCGCATCAAGCCAGATATGGGCGTTCGCTTCGCCCGCGTGGTGATGCCCGTGGTCGTCGGCGTCTTCGTCCTCGTGGTCATGGTCATGGTCGTCCACATACTCGTCCATGCCGTCCTCGGTCAGCAGCGTGATGCCGGTGGACGCATCCACCACGGGCAGCTTCGGGAACGTGTCCATCACGCGGGTGAGGTAGCTTTCCATGCCCGCGCCGTTGATGAGAAATACATCCGCCTTGTTCAGCACCTTCATATCGCCGGTGGAAAGCTGATAATCATGCAGGCAGCCGGTGTTCGGCGCGGCGAGGTTGCGGATGGTGATGCCGTCGATGCCCTGCGTGAGGTTGAGGGCGAAGAGGTAGATGGGATAGAACGACGTGACGACGGTTTCCGCCGCCGCGAAGGTGGGGGAGAGGAAGATGAGCAGCGTCAAAAGAGCTGCAAGCAGCTTTTTGGTTTTCATGTGATGATGATTCCTTCCTAAAACAGTGGTCGATTGGGGGAGGCAGTGGCTGCCTGCGGCGCATTTTCCCGAAGGATTCGCTCCATCAGCGCTTTTTCCGCCGATGACAGCGGGTAAAATTGCATCAGCGTCCGCATAGCGCACAGGCTGCCGGATGTCATGGCGAACGCCATCAGCGTGTCCTTCGGCATTCCGGTTGTGCCGAGGGATTCAAAGAGGACGGCAAGCAGCTCATCCGCCAGCAGGGGAAACTCCTCCATGCGGAAACGGCGGGTTCGTCCGTCCGGCATGGAAACGCGCATCTGCGGGCCAAGAATGGCGTATAAATCGCGGAACAAGCCATCGCGAAGCGCTTCGCACAGGGCGGAAAGGTCGTCGCCCACGCGGTAGTGCCGCAGCCGTTCTGCCGCATGTGTTCCGACCCCGGAATGCGCCAACGCTGTCCCGATTCGCATCGCCAGCACCTGCTGCACCCGGTCAAGCGGAATTGCAATCGCCATAGCCTGTCCTCCTTTGGGGGGAGATGCAGAATCCCCGCCCTTTTCATTTCGACGTTAAAAGGCAAAATCCCTTGTTTTCAAACTTTTTTTGCACTTTTTTTCGGACGGTAATTCCCAGAAAAATATGCAGGATTCAGCATAAAACTCGCCGCCAAATGAAATTATCCACAGGAACTTGTGGAGAACATAGTTCCTTTCCACAAGATTTTGTTCCGCCGGGCTGCAAAACGGCATGGGCCATGCACAAAAATGACGGAATCGGAATGCTTGCGATTTTGGCGAACCTGTGGTATGATACAAAAGGATGCGAATGGACATGAATGCAAAAGCATCACAGGCTCACGGCCGCAGGTCGGTCGTGCGCCTTTTTCGCCCCCTTGCGTCCCCAACGCGGACAAAAAAGCCGGTCGGACAATGCGTCCGCGCAAAGAATACGGAGGAATCCCCTGATGGACATGGAAGAGCTGTGGTCAAAGACACGCGAGGTGCTTCGCGCGGAAGTCAACGCCGTAGTGTACAATTCTCTGCTGGGCAGCAACAACCTCGTTCCGGCGCTGCTTGACGGCGATACGCTTGTGCTTCGCGTGGTGATGGACAATCTGAAGCTGCTGATTACCAACCAGTGGTATTCGACGATTGTCCGCGCGCTCAGCCAGGTGGCGGGCCATCAGATGGATGTGGAAATCCTGACGCAGGAGGAAATCGAGGCGCGTCCGCAGCTGAAGCAGAAGGCGGTGGAGGAGCAGGAGACGGTGCTGGAAAGCTCGGTCGCCCTGAATCCGAAGTACACCTTCGAGACGTTCGTCGTCGGCAGCGGCAACCGTTTTGCCCATGCCGCCGCGCTGTCCGTCGCCACTGACCCGGCTCATTCCTACAACCCGCTGTTTATCTACGGCGGTGTAGGCCTTGGCAAAACACACCTCATGCACGCTGTCGGCAACTTCATCCGCGAGCATGACCCCAGCAAACGCATCCTCTATATCCCCGGTGAAACCTTCACCAACGAGTTGATTTCCGCTATCCAGCAGGGGCGGAATATTCAGTTCCGCAACCGCTTCCGCAGCGTTGATGTGCTGATGGTGGACGATATTCAGTTCATCGCCGGCAAAGAATCCACACAGGAAGAATTCTTCCACACCTTCAACACCCTGCATACCGCCGGAAAGCAGATTATCCTCACATCCGACCGTCCGCCGCAGGAAATTGCCCGCCTTGAGGATCGCCTGAAGAGCCGCTTTGCGTGGGGGCTGACCTGCGATATCAAGAAACCGGACGTGGAAACACGAATCGCCATCCTGCGCGAAAAGGCACGGCAGGAAAACATCACGATGGATGAGGACGTGTACGAGGCCATTGCGACGCGCGTCGAATCCAACATCCGTGAACTGGAAGGCAGCCTGACCCGCCTTGTCGCCTATGCGCAGCTGACGAATCGCCCGATTACCGTGCAGCTGTGCGAAGAGGCGCTGCACGACATTTTCGCCAAGAAGGTGCGCAAGGAAGTGACGGCGCAGGTTATCATGCAGGCGGTGGCGAACTACTACTCCATCACGGTGGATGACCTGATTCGCCCCACGCGCCGCCGCGAAATTGCTGTTCCGCGCCAAATCGCGATGTACATCACGCGCGACCTGACGAACCTCTCCCTGCCGCAGATTGGGCAGGTGTTCGGAAACCGCGACCACACGACGGTGCTGCATGGCTGCAACCAGATTGCCAACGCCATCAAGAACGATCCGTCGATGGCGAGCGTGGTGAATGATTTGAAGGAAATCATTGTGGACAACAAGTGATTGCATCAATATGTATATTCCCCCTCGTGCTGTGTTAATACAGGCGAGGGGGAATTTTTCATGTGGCTTGATTTTTCATGGTGCGGGGGGAAATCGCCTCTGCGGAGGCGACCAAAGGGCATGAAAACAGACGAATGTCTGCGGTCGC
>OLXL01000012.1_pt1 | contig 112786 bp, 76 predicted proteins | sample 1673891 | NCBI WGS metagenome assembly OLXL01 (sample SAMEA103958131, study PRJEB25191) | human gut metagenome | reverse complement strand
AGAGCACTCGGCTGTTAACCGAGTTGTTGTAGGTTCGAGCCCTACCTGGGGAGCGATAAGATCAGTCATTTATGGCTGGTCTTTTTGTTTGTCTGTTTTTGCTTTTGATTGCCCATCCGCACCCGTGGCAACATTTGACTTTTCTGGCTTCCTGTGTTATAATCAGCATAACATCATATAAAAGAACCGTCGATGCACTGCGCATAGAAGGGCTTTTAAGTATTTTACTGTGAGGTAAGCGATATGAAAAAAGCCGCTTCTGCTTTTTTGCGTATGGAAATTTGTCATGCGGACATTACGCGCATGATTCGCTGGATGAGGAATCCGAATGTGACCAAGTACCTGAACGAAGCGCCCGACGTGGCGCGGTCGCTGGAAGAGTTTGTGCGGTCTGTGCCTGAACCGATGTACCAGTACCATTTGTGCCGTACGGGGCATTTCTTCATGGTCTGTCATCAGGAAAACGAGAGCGTGGGCTTCGTGAAACTGTTGCCGACGGCGATGGAGGGAGCGTACGAAATTGTGTATGTGATTGGCGAGGATGCGCTCTGGGGTTATGGGCTTGGTCAGCAGGCGGTGCGTTCGGCGCTGCCGAAGGCGTTTCTGCATCTGCGCGCCGACCGGGTTGTTGCGAAAGTGATGCCGCAGGATCTCCGCTCGATTCGCTGCGTTCGTGCCTGCGGATTTCAGCAGATGGCGGAAATGCCGCGCTTGATTCGGTTTGAAATCACGTTTGATGCGTACTGCCAAGCGCTGCGAGAAAAGCGAGCGTGAAACGAAATGCCCAATTGTAAATTCTTTCGCCCGAAACAGGAAAAAGCAGGAAATGGGGGGCGTCGAATAGCACAGTGACGAACAGCAGCCAATCTGGTCGAAATTCAGCACGTTTCGGGCGGAGGAGGACTGCGCGTCGGAAAACAAGGAGGTACATCCCATGCTGAAAGACATCCTAACCCTGATGTTAGCCATCGTCCTCTCGTTCACGACCGGCGGATCGGTGCAGGACGAAAAAATGAACGACAGCGTGTTCCAGATGGAGACGATTCACAGCTTCGACGGGCGCCTGCGCGTGGACATCGACGCGACGGAAATGATGATTCGGCTGGACATTACGGACGAGGAACGTGGCGAGCTGCTGTATTCCTTTTCGCCTGTCCGCCGTTTGGACTTCTGGAGAATCTGCTTTGAAGCGGATAATTACAATCTGTGGGTGAAATCCGGCGACGTGGGCATTCTGTGCTACGAATACGATGGCGAAACGTGGCAGTACAATCCGGATGCAGTAATGCCGGACTATATTGAGCAGGAGAGCTGGCACGAAAAAACCACTTCCGCCCCGGAAGCGCAGCGAAGATAACACAATACGCCCCAGCCCGCCGACACCTAAGCTGCCGACGGGCTGGTTCTTAGTCAATTTTGACTTTCCTGTGCCTGAAAATCTTGAATTTCCGCGCTTGTGGCGAAATCGCTGTCGGGCAGAATCCCGATGACGCGCCCGATGGTCTTGATTTCGTCGTAGGACTTGCGGCGCATGATTTTGAAGTGCTTGTTCAGCGAATGCAGACCGTCGGACTGGTACTGCTTGATGTACAGCGCGCCATCCACCTGAAAGATGCCGATGTCGCCCGAACCAAGCGGTTCGTCGGTGAATTTCACCAGCACGTTGCAGTGGTCGGGATATTTCGGTTCCATGCTGTCGCCGTTGACGCGGAATACCATGTCCGCGCCGCGCGTGTCGGGGGTCGCGTGCAGGAACGTCGTGTGCCCGCTGGCGGCAAATCCGCTGTCGCCCGTGCCTGCCGCGACTGGGTCATCCGCATATGGCAGTTCCAGCAGCTCTAAGCGCGCGGGTTCGGGCGTCAGCTTCGGCGCGGCGGGACGCTTCGGCAGCCCCGGATACTGCTCTTCCAGCGCGACCATCGTCTGCGCGGTCGCGGAAAGCAGCTCCTGATTGATTGCGCTCAATTTCCGATAGTTCCGCATGAGGGCACGCTCGGCGTCGTTCCAGCCCGCTTCCTCTGGCGTGTCAGAAAAGAACGCCGCAACGGTGATGCCCAGCACGTTGCATAGGCGCGGAATGTTGGCGATGTCCGGGCGCGTCCGTCCCGTCTCCCAGTTGGAAATCGCCGCGCGTCCCAGGTTCATGGCTTCCGCCAGCTCGCCCTGCGATAGGTTCGCCGCTGCTCGCAGGGTACGAATTCGCTCGGCATAGACCAGCTTGTTCTCGCAAATGCTCGTGGCGATAGGCGCATCAGTGTGAGTGTCGGATATTCCCAGCTGGGTGGTGTCAAACTTTCTGCGCGGCATGGCGTTTCCCTCCATTGTCGATTTACTGTGTACAGTATAGTACACAAAGCGGCGGATGTCAATGCGGGGGCGCAAAGGAGAAGGATAAATGGAACGAAAAATCTACCTCTATGACCGTGGATTCTGGGTGCTATTTCGGATGCTTGGCATTTTCGCGGCGGCGTTGTCGCTGTTTCTGACCTTGTGCTTTATTATGTGGATTCGCGAGTGGGGATTCCTGCTGGCGATTTTTGCAGGCATTGTGGCAACTGTTGCGCTCCTGATGCACAGCCGATGCACAAAGCGGCAGTATGTGGTGCTTGCAGATGGGCGGTTGACCGTCGGGGAAGCGTTTGGGCAGGTAGAAAAGACGTTCCTGCTGGATGCGTTCCCGTATGCGTATCTGTATACAGACGCGAAGTATTGGGAAACCGTTGTGTTGAGCAGAAAACCGCTGACGGCGGGGCGAATCCGCGGGCTGTTCCAGCTGAATCTGGCGAACAGGCGGAATGATATTGTGCGGATTCCCTGTTCCTTCACCAAGCAGGGCAGGGAGATTCGGGCGTACTTCGCGGGGTTGTATGCGCTGGAAGAGGTGCGGTGAGCAGGAAAAGCGGACGTGGGCGGCGAATACAGAAGATGGAGGACCCAAGGCGCAGAAACGAGGAATGCACGAATGTTTCGAGAGGCAATTATCGCGGTTACAAAGGCTGCGGACTGGTACGCGCTTCATCCGCTGACGGTGGAGGAGCTGCGGGAAAAGAACATCGGTAGTAGCGTCAGCATCCGCTATTCGACGGTGGGGAAAAACATGACCCCGATGGGCAACTATGAGCCGTCGCCCATCAACGAGGGCGTGGGCAATGTGCGGAAAGGGCAGTTCCGCCGGGAAATTCCCGAAAAAGCCGCGGAATACTTTGCGTATTATCTGGATGAAGAGGGAGAACTGCTTTGCGCGGAAATGAGGGAAAAATCCTGCCTTCGGGAAAAGGAACTGGTGACCGTAGAAGCGTACCGCGTGCTGGACTGGACGGATAACATCAGCATTTATAGCTATTCCGCCAACGGCGGACCTATCAGCGAGCTGATGGTTTATGTTCGCGACGACCGCAAGCGTGTGACGGCGCGGGGGGTTTGGTGTTTCAGTCGCGGCGAGAAAATGTGGTTTTATGGCTTGCTGCTGACCTGCTTTGAATATCACGAGAACGGCAAACCCGCCGCCAGCATCTCGTATAGATTCATTCTGACTGATAAGCAGTGGGACAAGATGCGGGACGGTACGATAGAAGAACCATTTGGGTACAAGGTGCGGATTGAGTAGAAGGGGAGCATCGCAGATGCCAAAAAGCAAAAAATCGGACTTGACGGGTGTAGTCATGTGGGCAGTCATCATCGCGCTTGTGGCGGGGATGTTCTGGGTGGCTGGGTTTGAGACGCTGGAAAAGTGGCGGCATCCGGCGCAGAACGGCGTTCCGAACGTCTTTCAGGAGGACAGAGAGTATTGGAGCCGCGTCAATTCGCCCATCGTCGCGGGAAATCGCCTGTATCTGCTGTTTGATGCGTTGCAGCTTGTGAAGGTTTACGACTTGCAGGGTAATTATCTGTATACCGTCAACATGACCAACAAGAATCATCACGGCATTTCTGCGCTCTATGCGAAGGACGACGAAATGTACTTTCGGGAGCAGTCGGAACTCTACTGCTTCAAGGCGGATCAATTCGTTCAGCGGCTGACGGGCGACGCGGCAGAGACAATGCTGGAAACGCTCCGGGCGGAGGAATGCCGCCGGACAGAGGACGATGCCGGAAATACCTACCTGCTTTCGGGCGTGGACATCGTGAGGGAAGCGCCGGATGGCGAGCAGACAACCATCCTGCATCGGTCACCCCTGCTGAACATCTATCAGGATTATCAAATCATCTTCTGGGCAATTGCTTTCGCAGCGCTGGCGACGGCGTGCATTGCGCGCTTCATTGCCAACAGTCGGGAAGTGCGCCAAAGGGAAGAAAATGCGCGCGGCGCAAAGTGAACATCATCCCCCGCGGTTCTCGGCGTTCCTGCCGGGAATCGCTTTTTCTTGCGAAAAAATCTGCGCGAATTGTAAAAACAGCCCCCGACGCTGGGAAAAAGCAGGAGAACAAACACGCCGCCGCGAATAAATCAGAAGAAAGGAAAATCAGATGAAAGGAAGGGAGGCACGTTGGCGAAGACACGCGCGAAGCGGTATGTGCCAGATGTGGTGGGCAAGGTGGCATTGGTGACGCTGATTGTGAGTTTCATTCTGGGCGCAATTTCGATTACGTCGTTTGAAGATTGGCTGCATCCGATGCGGGACGGCGTTCCGACCATCTTCCGGCGGGACAGCGAATATTGGAGCGAAGCAGAAGCGCCGATTGTTGCGGAGAACCGTCTGTACCTGCTGTTTAACACCCTGAACATCGTGAAGGTTTACGATTTGCAGGGAAATTATCAGTATACCATCAATTTTTCCAACAGGCGGCGCAACGGACTCTCTTCTCTTTGTGCGCAGGGCGATGAGATGTACTATCGGGATACGTGGGACAAGTCCGAAATCTACTATTTTAAGGATGACCAGTTCGTGAAGATGCTGACGGACGACGAACAGAGTGTCCTGTACGATACCGCATGGCAAAACGGCTTTCGGCATGACGATGACGACGGGAACACCTACTATCTTTCGGGCGTGAACATCATGAAGCAGACGCCCGACGGCACACAGATGGTGCTTGTCGCGCGCCCGTTCCTGCTGAACCTCTTCCAGACGCGCGGACTTCTCTGGGCGTTTGGGTTTCTGGCGATGGTGACGCTGCTGGTTTTGCAGGAGTATTTTTATTGAGGGAAGGGGCATCGGGATGCTGGATATTCTCGCAATTAAAGCGGACGTGTATCAGCTGGAGCGGCAGGGGAAACGCCTCCCGGTTTACCGCTATCTGCGGGAGGTGTGGCAGAAAGAGCCGCCGTCCGAAGGGTTGACCGTGCTGGCGTTGCAGCAGATGGTAGACTATGTGGAATATGTGGATGACTTGACGGTGCTGGGTGAACCGTGGGAAGCAGAAAACGAGTATGATCTATATCAGGATTTTCTGCTGGATGTGATTTCGTGGGGGCTGCAAAAGTATCGCGCGAAAAAGCGGTTTTTGTGGCAGATTTGCTATTATGTCAATGCGTGGGCGACATTCTACTATATCTTTGGCAGAGAAATCACGCAGGATAATGTGGAACAGTGGAAGAAAACGCTTTTTGAGGAAGCAAAGGAGCGCTATCCGGACAGCCTGCTGTTTGAATTTATTCCCCACGCGGCGCAGCTTGATTATGTCTGGTTTTACCGCCTGACCGATGAACAGCGGCTGCAAATTCGCTTGGAGGTGGGGGAATGGAACTTGCAGAAGAATAATATGGATCAGGCTGTGCAGTCGGATTTCGACGATGCGATGACGTGGTATCGGGACAATGGCAGGAAACTGCTGGAAGCAAAAAACAAGACGAATAATTGAAGGAGAAATCCCCATGAACAAGAAGAACCCCAAAGAACAAAGCGCCTATAACAACAAGTTCGACGGCCTGATGAACGCTGCCCCGTACAAGCGCTACAAGAGTTTCGCTGTGACCGTGGCGGATTGGGAATCGGTCTGGCTGGACTGCGACCCGAATCAGCCGTTGCCAGACGAGGGCGTAATTTCCGTATGGCCGGAGGAAATGTTCGCCGCCGCCGTCTGCACGGATAAGCCGTTCTTCAAGATGGACGTGCATGACTTCTGCGACCTGCTGGAAGCGCACCCGGACGCCACGATTCGCGTCTTCCCGAATGGCGAGAACTGGACGGATACGGCGGCGGAAGATTTGCTGGAGGACGTGCTGGAAGAGCTCGACCGGGTGGAGTGAGGGTATTTTCCAGCGGATTTGCGGGATTCTGCCGCCACGGGCGCGTGTTCTTTGCGGAGCAGATGCTGGAAGCCGAATAATTGGTTTCCCCAGCGGCGCACATCCCCCAAAATGGACGCGCGCCGCTTTTTTGTGCCTTCCTCTGCGAATCGGGTGACATGAAATCCCTGCATTTGTCCATCGCCTTGTTGAAACCTGCCTTGATTTTGGCAAAAAATCTGGTATAATAGTACCAAATCACGAGGAATTATCCTCCGGCGAAAAGGGGCGAGCAGATGCTGAGAATTGCCATTGTGGAAGATCACGAAAGCGACGCGAAGCGGCTGACTGCCCTGCTGGAAGCGTATGCGCAGAAGAATGGCAAACGCTTTGCCATTACATGGATTGCGAATGCCAATACGTTTCTGGATTCGTATCAGCACCAGTATGAGCTGGTGTTTCTGGACATTCGGATGCCGGGGCTGAACGGGATGATGGCGGCGCACGAGCTGCGGGAGATGGATCACACGGTGGTGCTGGTGTTCCTGACGAGCTTGGCGCAGTATGCGGTGGAAAGCTACGAGGTTGAGGCGACGGATTATATCCTGAAGCCCATTACCGCCGCTGCGCTGGACTTGAAGCTTCCGCGCATCCTGAACCGCTGCATGGTAGAATCGGAAGAGGAAGTTGTCATCCAAAGCGGCGGCACGACGACGCGCCTGCGCCCGAATGAGCTGCACTATGTTGAAATCTATGACCATCATATTCAATTTGTTACCGCATCGGGGATTATGCGGTCGTATGGCACGCTGAAAGCAGTGGAGGATGCCCTGCCGGATGTATTTTTCCGCGTCAACAATCAGACGATTGTCAATCTGCGCTTCGTGACGCATGTGGGCAGCAATGACACGACGGTGGCGGGGCGTACCTTCCCCATCAGCCGCGGCAGGCGCAAGGAGTTCCTGTCCGCGCTGCACCTTGCGGGCATGGCGGAGTAAGGAGGGAGAATCATATGCTGACATGGGAATGCCTCGTAGACACCGTGCGTGACGATTTGCCGTTTATCCTCTCCGTCAGTACGGGCTGCGCAATTTCGGCATCCTGCTTGGAGAAGCGCAAGCACTTCTACCTGCGCGTCGCGCTGACGCTTCTGTTGGCATTCTGCTGGATGTATGGCACCCGCCCGTATGTGGGGCTGAACATGCAGGGCACAAGAATGGGCATGATTCGCTATACAGCAGCGTTTGTGCTGTTCATGCTGTCCGTTCCCTTTTGCAGCCGGGCAAATTTCTGTCAAGCGCTGTATGCGGTCACAGTGGCGTATTCGATTCAGAATATGTGCGAAAGAATCATCCATATTCCACGCTATTCGCTGCCGAATTTCCCGGTGCTGCTGGATAGAAGCTGTCTGCTGGCGCTGATGGCGATAGCACTGTATAGCTACTATCGAATTCTGGTGGGCAAGCGGCGTCAGCGGACGGTTATGGACTTCTCGAATATGAGCAGCTGCATGATGCTGTTTATGGGCGTGGGCGTGGTGGCGATTTCGGTCGTGCTGGACTTGACGCTGTACCGCGTGACCCCGTCGGGCAACCGCGAACTGAGCAACTGCCACAACATCATGAGCGCCGTGTTCTCCCTGCTGACCATCGTCGTCTGCATGAGCCATCTGCGGGAAACGGAAAACGAACGCAAGGCGGATGTCGCGGCGCAGATGCTGTACAGCGAGCAGCGGCGCTATGAGCAAGAGCGGCAGATTCACGACGCCATCAACCTCAAATGCCACGATATCCGCCACCAAATTGCCGCGCTGGGCGATGTAGGCTATCAGGAAGAACTGAAAAAAATCGGTCAGCTGGTCAACATCTACGATGCGGCGCCGCACACGCAGAATGCCGCGCTGGATGTGGCGCTGAGCGGCAAGATGCTGGCGTGCACGAATTTGGGCATCACGATGACATGTCTGGCGGACGGGCGGCGCATCGGCTTCATGGAGGACAGCGACATTTACGCCCTGTTTGGCAACATCCTTGACAACGCGATTGAGGCGACAAAGACCGTGACGGAGGAGGAGAAACGCATCATCTCCCTGACCATCGGCACGACGGGTGATTTGCTTCTGATTGACAGCCAGAACTACTACGCGGGCGAAGTCCAATTCGTGGACGGGCTGCCGCAGACGAGCAAGGAGAACAAGGAATACCACGGCTTCGGCACACGCTCCATCAAGACGCTGACGGAGAAGTACGGCGGCGACCTGAAAATCAGCGCCGAAAACGGCATTTTCCGGTTGTCGATTATGCTGCCTATCCCAACATAATGCTGTTTTAGCATAGAAATGCGCTGTTTTGCAGAGGGTGTCGCCTCTGCGGAGGCAACAAGGGGGCAATGAAAACAGACGAATGTCTGCGGTCGCCCCCTTGACCCCTTCGGCGCTGCCTGTTTTGTGCATAAACCCCATTTGCGCTCGGCGAAAGCCGGGCGCTTTTTGTATGCTCCGGTAACGCCGATGCAAATAAAGTTGCAAAAAACGCAGAAAAAGTGGCTCAATCACAATTTGTTCACAAAGCATGTATACTATCCTTGCGGATGTCGGAAACGGCATCAAAACAAACGAATCCAACAAAAACGCAATGAGTCGTCCGACGGAATCCCCTGCCGAAGGACGCTCACATAGAGGATCATGGGAATTTCCCGAAGAAGGAGGGCAGCATTCACTTCTCTTTTCTCTTCTCTTCCGTCTAAAGCGGAAGAGAAGCAATGTTTTTTCAACACGAATCAATGAGGAGGACAAGCATCGTGTTCCAGAGCAAAAAGAGCCATCGGCTGATGGCGCTGGCGCTGAGCGCAGTCGTTGGGCTGACGGCTACGTTCGCGGCGGCAGAAACCGTAACGCCGACCGGCAATACCTATGGGTTCGCCGGAACGAATGCCCGGTATTACACCGACTATATGACGCTGGAAGAAGAACAGCAGATTGCCAAGGATCTCGCGATTGAAGTGGCAAGCGAAGGTTTCGTGCTGCTGAAGAATGAGAACAATGTCCTGCCGCTGGCAAAGGGCGGCAAGGTGTCCCTGTTCGGTATGCACTCCGTGTCGCTGATTGCGTCCACCAGCGGCTCCGCAGGCGGCTCCACCGGCGCGAACGGCATTGCCGAAAGCACCCTGCAAATGGCAATGGAGAAAGCCGGCTACCGCGTGAATGCGAAGCTGGTTGATCTCTACACCAAGCACAAGACGCTCGGTACGACCAGCAACGAACTGCCGATGAGCTACTATTCAGCGGCAACCATCAGCTCCTACAATGGCTATGGCGACGCGGCGATTATCGTTTTCTCCCGCACGGGCTCTGAGGGCGGCGACAAGCTGGTCAGCAACGTGACTGACCACAGCAACCCCCGCGACCATGAGCTGATGCTGGACGACAACGAGAAGGCGCTGGTCAAGCACGTCAAGGAGCATTATCCGAACAAGCCGATTATCGTTCTGATTAACTCCTCCAACATCCTGCAGATTCCCGAACTGGCTGAACCCAAGGCGACCAGCGAATACGGCGTGGACGCGATTTTCTGGGTCGGCAATACGGGCAACAACGCCATCGAGGCGATTGGCAAGCTGATTTCCGGCGAAGTCAACCCCAGCGGCCACACCGTGGAAGTTTGGGAACGCGACTTCACCAAGGGCCCGTCCTTCACCAACTTCGGCAACCAGACGCAGAACGTTGATGAAAACGGCGACACGATGGATGCTTTCTTCTATCACAATGGCGAAGCGACCAAGTACGCCACCATTGAGTACCGCGAAGGCATCTATGTTGGCTACAAGTACTACGAGACGGCGGCGGACGACATGAACGCCGAAAACCCCGGCTCCGGCGACGAATGGTACGATTCTCAGGTGCTGTATCCGTATGGCTACGGTCTGAGCTACACGACCTTTGACTGGGAACTGATGCCCGTGGCGGATACCGCGATTACCGACCCCTTCCAGAAGCTGTCCATGCAGGTGAAGGTCACTAACACCGGCGACGTGGCAGGCAAGGAAGTTGTGCAGGTGTACGCAAATCCGCCGTACACCAAGGGCGGCATTGAAAAGGCGAGCGCGAACCTTGTCGGCTTTGCCAAGACCGACCTGCTCCAGCCCGGTCAGTCGCAGACGGTGACCGTTGACTGGGTTGCGCAGGACATGGCGAGCTACGACTGGAATGACGCCAACGCCAATGGCTACACCGGCTATGAGCTGGAAGCAGGCGACTACGTCATCACCGCGCGCAGCAACTCGCACGAGGTGAAGCTGTCCGAAATCTACACCGTGGCGGCGGGCATGAACTGCACCACCGACTACATCACCGGCAACGAGATTGAGTCCCTGTTTGTCGATGATTTCACCTCCGTCAACGACTCGCTGCTTTCCGGCATGATCAGCCGCGCGACGGGTCTGACTCAGCCCGCACCGGCGTCCAAGACGGATCGTGAAATCTCTGATGATACGCTGGCGACGCTGGACGGTCAGTATTCTTACCGCTCCTACATGGATCAGGGCTATGAAGAATGGTTCGTGAATGAGGACGGCATCCCGTCCACTTGGACGCAGGCGGCGACCCGCACTGAAGGCGAAAAGGCGCCCATCTCCATTATGGACATGGCGGGCATCGACTTCAGCCTGAAGATTGAAGACGGCGAAGTTGTGCAGGGCGACGACGAAGGCTCCCAGAAGTGGGAAGCGTTCATGAACCAGCTGACGTGGGAAGAAATGGCGAGCCTCGTCAACAACGGCGGCGGCGTAAAAGCCATTGACGCGGTGGACGTTGTAGGCGCGGGCGCGAACGAAACGCCTCTGCAGCTCTCTGGCGGCACGCTCTGGGCTTGCCCCCCGATTCTGGCGGCTACCTTCAACCTCGACCTCGCGGAAGAAGTCGGCGTCATGATGGGCAACGAAGCGCTCTTCAAGGGCTGCTCTTACTGGCAGGGCAACGCGATGAACATTCACCGCAGCCCGCTGTCCGGCCGCAATGTTGAGTATTACAGCCAGGATGGCGTGCACGGCGGCAAGTTCGCGGCGGCAGTCGTTGCGGGCGTGACCTCCAAGGGCGTCACCTGCCATATCAAGCACATGGTGCTCAACGATCAGGAATCCTACCGCGACCTGAACGGCGGCGTGTCCACTTGGGCGACCGAACAGGTTATCCGTGAAATCTACGCCAAGCCCTTCGAGTACGCGCTTAAAGTCGGTCGCTCCACGGGCGTGATGAGCTCCTTCAACCGTATCGGTCTGGTCAACAGCCAGCTGAATCTCGCGATGCACAAGCTGGTTCGCAACGAATGGTCGAACCGCGCCATCTTCGAGACGGATGCTTGGCAGGGCACGTACTGCCCGCTTGACCTGATGGTGCGTCAGGGGGACAATCAGGTGCTGGGCGCTGGCACGACGCTGCCGGACATCGGCCTGGAAATCGGCGCTTGGGATGCGGATGGCAACTGTGTCCGCGTCAGCGACGGTGCGGAAGGCACGTTCCTCTCCCAGACCCACTACGCCGCGGTTCGCCGCAGTGCGCAGGAAATCCTGTGGAACTACGCCAACAGCAGCGCGGTGCACAATGGCTACATCGGTTTTGAACCCTGTGTCCTTGAATTCGACAGCTATGCCGCGCAGTCTCTGCCGATTTCCTTCGGCGACGTGGACATCGCGACCATCACCCTGGCGGACGGCGCGCAGCTGCCCGAAGGCTTCACGATGAGCGACGCGGGCGTTGTCACGTCCGACGGCTCTCTGGCGGAAGGCGAATGGACGGTTGACATCAAGCTGAACGGCATCGACGGCTACATCACCCTCGGCGCACAGGCGGTTATCCGCGTGGTGGACGCGCTGCACGTCAGCACCACTTCCCTCAAGGTGGGCGAAGCGGCGAACGTGACGGTGGATGCTCCCTACTATGCGTATGAGAGCCTCGTCAAGGTCAACCCGCGCTTCGTCAGCACGGTCAAGCACACCGACGGCACACCGATTGCGCAGGGCGAAATGCAGGGCTTCGGCGGCAAGACCATTCTGCCGGGCACGGGCGACAGCGTCGGCGGCACCCTCCGTATCCAGAACTGGTACTGGAAGGACGCTTCTCAGGTGCAGGGCAACAACTACGATGGTCTGGGCGCGCTGGCGTTCGCGGACATCGAAGCGACTGACGCCCGTTACCTTGAAACGGCGGATGTCGAAGCGGGCAACTACTATCAGGCGTATCTCTACGAGTTCCGCGTTTCCGATGAGGATGCTGCGAAGCTGGCGGAATACGGTCTGACGGCGGAAAAGGTCATGACGCCTGTTACTGCCTATCAGGGCATCACCTATGATTACAACTCCGCGCTGGCCATCACCGGCACGCCGACCAAGGCGGGCGAAGTGGAAATCACGGTGACGCTGCAGATCCCGCTGGTTCGCGGCTTCGGCGCTCGCTTCCCGAACAACGTGCATGTGGGCTCTCCCACGGCGACGGAAGTCACCCGTACCTTCACGCTGACCATCGGCGAGTAATTCTTCTGATACTAATTCTCATCTAAAGCATGTCATTCGCACAGCATCTTTTCCGCCCCGGCTTTGCTTCGTTCCGCTCGCGCGTACCTCCAGTACGCCTCGCTTCACTCAGCTTTGCCAGAACGAAAAATCTGCTATGCTCGATGCCATGTTTTAGAATCGAATTAGTATGAATCCTCACGGTTTGTGAACAAACGTCTGCTCCGCGCCTGACGCTGCATCCTCTTGCGGCGCAGGCGCGGGGCAGGGCAAAAGCCGCCGGGCTGTCGAACGCTGCGCGTCGGCGGTCTGGCGGCTGGCTTTTTCGCCAAGCCTACTATCTACAATTAGGAGAGAAAAAAATGAACTGGCTGAAGAAATTCGGTTCTCTGTGCCTTGCTGTGGTGCTGTCTGTCTGCCTCGTGGCGCAGGTAGGCTCGGCGCTGGCGGATGACAAGAAAGTGACCTCCGTCGAGGTCGAAACCATGCCCAACAAGACGGTGTACGTCATCGGCGAAGAGTTTTCTGCCGAGGGCGGCACGCTGAAAGTTACCTACGACGATGGCACGACGGAAATCGTCGCCATGACGGACAGCGGCGTCAAGCTGTCCAAACCCACGATGAAGACCGCGAACACCAAGAATGTGACCGCGACGGTCGGCAAAAAGCGCGTCGTGTTCAAGATTGAGGTTGTTGCGGGCATGTGCGTCGTGACCTTTGACCTGAACTACGACGGCGCGCCCGCTGCATCCACGCAGGAAGTTTCCAAGGGCGGCACCGCCAGTGAACCTGCTGCGCCCGCGCGCGACGGCTATGAGTTCGTCGCGTGGTACGCCGATGCGGACTACACGCACACCTATGATTTCGCAGCTCCCGTGACGGGCGACACGACCGTGTATGCCTTCTGGAAGAAGGTTGGCGCGGATTTTGTCACCGTGACGTTTGATTATGATTACTATGGCGTTCTCCTGAACCAGTATTCCTACCCCGTTGAAGTCGGCACGCAGGTCAAGCAGCCTGTCGCTAACCCCGAGCGCACGGGCTATGCCTTCGACAAGTGGGTGGACGAAAACGGCAGCGACTTCGACTTCTCCCAGCCGATTATGGCTGACACCACCATCAAGGCAGCATGGAACAAAACCGTGTCCGGTCAGAACACCTATGTTTTTGAGGCGGAGGATACCGACCTGACCGGCAAGATTGGCCCCAGCTACTCCGGTTCTGCGCAGGAAGAAAGCATGATTATCTACAATGAGTCCGTCGGCGCGAGCGGCAACCGCATGGTCGGCTATCTCTACGCCAGCGGCATCTCGCTGGAGTTCTACATCGCGTCCGATATGGATGTGGATGACGCGACCATCGACGTGAGCATCACGGGCGAAGTTGTTACTATGTCCTATGACGGCAATGACTATCAGGTGATTGTCAACGGCGAAGCGAAGAGCTATCCGCGCGTGACCATCGAGGCGACGCAGAGCAGTATGCCGCAGTGTGCCGACCTGATTTCCATCAAGGGCGTGCACCTGAACAAGGGCGCGAACCTGATTCAGCTGATGACGAACAACACCAATGAGGTGGACGGTACGACCTTCAAGGCGTATGCCCCGATTGTGGACTGCGTGAAGGTGACGACGGAAGCTGTGCTGATTTGGGACGAGAACCACAACGAGCCGGCGACGGGCAACTACCAGAAGTAATCCATAAGCAAGGGGGATTCTCATCATTTCCCCTCTGCTCCTCCTCAAGCAGCGGTGTATGCGGCAAACTCCGCCGCGTACACCGCCATTTCTGCAAAATAAGGAGACAAACCTATGGCAAAGAAGAATCGTCCGAAGAAGAGCAAAGCACTGGTCGTCTGGGCTATTGTGACGGTTATCGTGCTGCTGGCGGACTGCGTTGGCAACTATCTGGTCGTCGGTCTGCCGGGCAGCATGAACAGCCTGCTGGACAAGCCGATGGCGGCGATTGGGAAAGCCATCGACTTCAAACTGAGCGCGGGTGAACTCGGCGGCTTGATGGACACGCTGTTCGGCAGCCAGCGCCCGATTTACAGTGACGAAGTGACCTCTGTGTACCCCACACAGAAGGCAACGAACAAGGCAGAAGCCTTTGCGAATGCGCAGGAAGTTAACCTGAAGCTGGCAGAAGAAGGCTTTGTGCTGCTGAAGAACGAGAACGCTGCGCTGCCCATGAACAAGGGGGCGAGGATTTCCGTGTTCAGCAAGAACAGTGTGAACCTGTCCTATGGCGGCTCCGGTTCGGGCGGCTTCGATACGAGCAATAACAAGAACTTGTATGAGAGCCTGAACGACGCGGGCTTCGTCACCAATCCGACGCTGAAGAACTTCTATGAAAGCAGCCAGTCCGGCCCGGTGCGCACCGCGAACTCCAGCGACCTTGACAACGGCGACAATCAGAAGATTGCAACCGCTGAAACGCCCCAGAACAAGTACAGCGACGCGGTGAAGAACAGCTATGCGGATTATTCCGACGCGGCGCTGGTCGTTATCACCCGCATCGGCGGCGAGGGCTTTGACCTGCCCCGCTATCAGGGCGACAGTGAAGGCGCTGTGTCCCCAGACAGCCACTATCTGGAGCTTGACCAGAACGAAATTGATCTGCTGACCGCTGTCACCGACGGCACGTTCAAGCGCGTTGTCGTTGTGTTCAACACGCCCTCCAGCTTTGAAGCGACATTCCTCAAAGACAGCGCCTACGCCGCCTTTGCGGATAAAATTGATGCGGCGGTGTGGATTGGCTTCACCGGCTCGAACGGCATCACCGCGCTGGGCGAAATTCTGAACGGCGACGTGAACCCCTCCGGCCGTCTGGTGGACACATGGGCGGCGGACTTCACCAAGAATCCGTCCTTCGTAAACTTCGGCACGGGCTGCCTGCCGGACACGACCGACAAGTATGATGGCGGCATGTACTACTCCGTGGACTACGAAGAAGGCATTTACGTCGGCTATCGCTACTATGAGACGCGCGGCGAAACCGACGGCGAGGACTGGTACAATGCCAACGTCGTCTATCCCTTCGGCTACGGCTTGAGCTACACGACGTTTGACTGGACGGTGGGCGATGCCTCCGCAAGCGAAATCGAACTTGGCACGACCATCACCGTGCCGGTGACGGTGAAGAACACGGGCAGCGTCGCAGGCAAGGAAGTGGTGCAGCTGTACGCCTCCGCGCCCTACACGCTGGGCGGCATCGAAAAGGCGCACAAGGTGCTTGTCGGCTTTGCAAAGACGAAGCTCCTTCAGCCCGGCGAGAGCGAGACGGTGACGGTCAGCTTTGACCCGTATTCCGCGGTGAGCTACGATTACCGCGACGCAAACAGCAACGGTTTCAGCGGCTATGAACTGGAAGCGGGCGAGTACACGCTGTATATCTCCCGCAACGCGCATGAATCCGAAAAGACGATTGCGCTGAATCTGGCGGCGGATGTGCAGATTGGCACCGACCCGACGACGGACAGTGAAGTCGTCAACCGCTACACCGATTCCGAGAACTTCCTCGACAGCGACTGGCAGCTGGACGCCATGCTCAGCCGCGCGGACTGGGAGGGCACTTGGCCCACGCCGCAGACCGCGCAGCAGCACGCGGGCACGGATCGCCTGTATGAGGAAATTCGCAGCGAAGAGCACAATAATCCGACTGATTTTGATTCGGAAGAATACCCGTGGTTCGGCGAAGAACCCACACTGACCCTGCGCGACCTGCTGCCCTCTGCGGAAGCGGAAGGCTATGAGCCGGTTGTCTCCTACGATGACGAACGCTGGGAAGAACTGATGATGGGCTGCGACGAGGAAGAGATGATTGCCCTCATCAACAACGGCGCATACCACACCTTGGCGATGGAGAGCGTCGGTCTGCCGGCGACCATTCACGGCGACGGCCCGTCGGGCTTCACCTGCTTCATGAGCAAAGAGCAGGTCAACGGCACTTGCCAGTATGTCTCCGAACCCGTGATGGCGTCCACTTGGAACATCAACCTGATGAACGAACTGGGCGAAGCAATCGGCGAAGAAGGCACCATTGGCGATAAGGCGACGGGTCAGCCATATTCCAGCATTTACGCGCCCGGCGTCAATATCCACCGCAGCCCCTTCGGCGGTCGCTGCTCGGAGTATTTCTCCGAAGACCCGTTCATTTCCGGCATGATGGGCGCGGCGGAAGTGCAGGGTATCCAGAGCCGCGGCGTGCTGCCGACGGTCAAGCACTTCGTCGCGAACGAGCAGGAAACGCACCGCTCCATCGGCGGCGACCTGAGCTGGCTGAGCGAGCAGGCGCTGCGCGAAATCTACCTGAAGCCGTTTGAGTATACAGTCAAGCTGGGCGAAACCCGCGGTATCATGACCTCCTTCAACCGCATCGGAACGCGCTGGACGGGCGGCGACTACCGTCTGCTGACCGAAATCCTGCGCAACGAATGGGGCTTCAACGGGCTGGTTATCTGCGACTTCAACACCATTCCGCAGTACATGATTCCGCGCATGATGTTCTACGCCGGCGGCAGCCTTGACCTTGCGACGCAGCAGAGCGCCATGTGGACGGACTGTGACACCTCCGACGCGGGCGACGCGATTGTGCTGATGCGCGCGGTGAAGGATGTGATGTACGCGCTGGTGAACTCCAACGCCATGAACGCGGAGGTCATCGGCTACAATCCCCCGATTTGGCAGGAATACCTGCACTGGATTAACATCGGCGCATTCACCCTCGTGGGCGTCTGGCTGGTGCTGGCGATTGTGCGCACGGTGCGCTGCAACAAGCGGCAGAAGGCGAAATTCGCGGCGGCAAACGCGGCGAAGTAAGCTGATAAAATGGGCAGCCCTCTTGGATGAAAGTCCGGAGGGCTGCTTTTATGTGCAGGGGAAATTTGCGTGGAGGCTTGAAAAGAAAAAGGAAATGTGATATAATCAATCTGCAAACAGAATAGTGGTTAATATTGGAAACGCACACTCCTATGGGATGATAACGAACAACACATCGTCTGCTGATTTGCTATCATTTTAGGGAGGTCTTTTTTTATGCCCAAGAACAAGTTTCAGGATGTTGTGCTGACTGCTATCATGGCGACCATCATGGTCTATGGCATGGTGGTTTACAATGTTGCGCTGGCGACAGGCGGACTAACTGCTGAAAGTTTCCTGCTTGCGCTCTATGAACTGCCCATTATGGTGCCCATTGCCTTTGTGCTGGAGTTTTTTGCCGTCGGGAAAATTGCAAGGAGGCTGGCGTTTACGGTCATGCGGCCGACGGATAGACCGCAGTTCATCACCTATGCCATTTCTATCTGCATCTGCTGCATCATGTGCCCGCTGATGAGCTTGGTCGCGACCATTCTGTTTAAGGATACAAAGACGTTTGCAACATGGGTGCAGACATGGGCGATGAATTTCCCGGTGGCAATCTGCTACCAGATGTTTTATTGCGGTCCGCTTGTGCGCCTGATTTTCCGAGCAATTTTCCGCGAAAAGCAGCAGGAAGCCTGATGCACTGCGCATTGGCAGCCCTCTTGGATGAAGATCCGGAGGGCTGCTTTTTGTGTGGCGGAGAATTTCCCTGCAAATTGTAAATTTTTCTGCCAGCATGGGGAATCGGCAGGGAAATAGGCAGGGGAGGGCGAAAAATGGAATCGAAAGGAGGCTGTATGCGCAAAGAGATTCAAGGAATGCTGCGCGAGTTGCCGTCATTGCTGACCATGCGATTCCAGCAGGTTCGCTGCAAGGATGCCATCTTGATTCGCGCCGCCGAAGAGAACGAATTGAGCATGACGGGAGCGCCGAAGGTGATTCCCGATGTGTGCATTGCATCCGGGTGCACGGCATACGAATCGTTCTGCAACCACTTTCACCTGTATACGGGCAAAATCAAGCATTCGGAGCTTGCTATGCTCAAAGAACTTGCACTTGCAGTGGGAAAAAATCTCTATGAGAAACTCAGCATGACGTACCCCGACGGGAACTTTCGCCTGTATGTGGAAATCAACGTGAAAGAAGGCATTACGCTGCGCTTCCATCAGGTGTGGGTGGGCGAAAAGCCTGTTTACAGCGACGAAATGATTGCGGAAAGCCAATCAAACAGGGAATTTCAGGTGCTTTTGTTTGCATCGGCGACCGAAACGGCGTAAGTCGAAAGGCTTGCGGCGCGAAAAACGAAAGGAGCATGTTGTGCCATGAGGAAACTTCTCTCCCTCCTCCTCCTGCTGGCGCTGGGACTGTCCTGCTGCGCCTTTGCGGCAGAGGATACGCTGACGGGCGTGCCGCAGGACGAAATCACCGCGCAGTGGGGAAGCCCCGAAAAGCTGCTCAACTATACCGTCGGCATTTGGAAGCGGGACGGACAGACGCTTGTTGCGACGTTCGCCGCTGACATGGAAACACAGCAGCTGTTGGTGCAGGATTACGTTATTCTTGATAGTGAGCGGCAGTTGCTCGCGGGGACAATCCCGACGGAGGATACGCTCTTTCACGTCTACGATGTGGTGAGCAGCACGGCTGCGGCGGAAATTCCCGGCGTGGTGGATGTCGGCAGCGGCGCGGAAATCCATGCGAAAATCACGGCGGACGGTTACGTCGTCTGCTGGCAGAGGGACTGCCCGAACATCTTCACCGACCTGTATCTGACGGTCTACGATGGCGTGAAGGGGCAGGAGGACGGGCTGAAGACGGCGTATCTGGCGTATGTGATGGCGCAGGAAGACGCCGATGTGCCCTATACGCTGGATGAACTGCTGACCTATTTCGCGCCCGATGCGGCGGAAATGACGGAAGTCAGCGCGCACGAAGCCGTTCAGCAAGTCGATTTGAAGCAGCTGCCGGACGAGAAGAAGAACATCGCCGCGCTTCGCGAATGTTTCCCGAATGCAGGGGCTTCGGCGGAGGAGGCGGAAGATTATCCGTATCTGGTCTATTCGCTCGCGGACGGCAGCCGCCTGCTCGTGTTCTACGCCCTGGACGATGGCACGATGACGATGCTTGTGCTGCTGACGGCGCGCCGGGATGCGGCGGATTTCGCAGCGCTGGCGGAGGGTACGCATACATATCAAGAGGTGCTGACGCTGGATGCAAACGAACAAGAGTTCATGTTTTCGGGGCGCGGGCTGGTTACGGAGCATTGCGCGTCCGACGGGACGTACTGGCAGATTTGGTATCTCCCTGATAAGGAAGGAGGATGGTCGGTGGAAAGCGTGGAGCAAATGCAGCGGGACAAGCTGGTGACGCTGCTGCGTTACATTTCGTCGGAGGATATGCCGGAAGTGTGAAGAACGTATTGGCAGAGGAAGTAGGTGCTGCCGTCTGCCTCGACGGTCGTGATGCTTTCCTGTGCCGCATAGACGTATAAGCAGAAATCGTGCTGCAAGGGCAGGGCGGTGCGCGTCCAATCACTGCCTAACAGATAGAGGTGCAGCTCACGCCGCTGCAAGGGGACATTCCAATGGGCATCCACCGTCAGCAGGGAAGAACCTGCGGTTTTGAAGTCGGCAATAAAATAGCCGTCCTCTGCTGCGGAGAATGCCCGGCTGTCGGTGATTTTTTGTGCCTCTCGATCATAAGTCAGCAAAGTGTATTTTGAGAACCCTTGCGAAATCAGCAGATATGCTGTTGATTCGATGCAGGCGGCGGAAGAAACATAGGAAAGGTTGTCGTCGAAATAGCCGCTGTCCAGCTCGACAATCGTCTCCTGCATCGACGCGCTATACTGGCGGATTTCCAGATTCCCGCGCTCGTTCTGCTGGGCAAACAGCAGATTCCCGTCTGCATCAGGGAAGGCGCAGAACGACCAGTCGTACAGATACAGCGTCTTCTGCTTCCCGCTGGCAATATGCGAGATTTTCACCGTGCGGTAGGGCGAAGCGTCGCTTTCGTCCTCCGAATGTGCCTGCATACGGAACATGTAATCCCCGACACGCTCGGCATAGCACGCCGCGCCGAATTTCAGCTTCTTCGTCGTCGGCTTCTGCACCTGCTTCCCTGTGTAGCGGTAGATGCGCTGCTTGTAGACTTCCATCGTCGTAATGTCCGGGTAATATTCGCACACGAAGCGGTTTTTCTCCAAAATCACCTGTCCGCGCGGATACGGCGCACCCTCCTCCAGCAGATTGGCATCCCCCAGCGCGGCGGACAGCAGGGACGCACCCGCCGCATCGAACAGTTCCAGCCGCATTTCCTGCATTCCGGCGGTGTCGCTGTCCGCAAAGTAGATGATGACGAAGCTGCCGTCGGGGGTCGGGGTCACGCTCTCAATGCGGGTGGGCTGCTTGCTGAACGCAAGTGGGTTCATGCGCATCAGCTGCATCGGCGCACTGTCCGCGGAAGCACTTGCGCACAGCATGAGGCAGAGGGTCAGGAAGGTCAGCACGAGGAAGAAGCGTTTCATGGGCGTACCTCCTTATCTATTGTAGAAGAAATTCGCGCAGAAGCAGGGAAATCCTGCTTGCAGGGGAGAAAAAAAGCACCTCCGTCACAAATAAAACGAATAAGCACACCTGATTCTTCCATAAAACGCAAAACTTTGTGGAAAAACTAAGGGTGGGATATGACTTGCAGCCAAACGGCATTTTTCTATCCCGCTCCGCCCCTTTACATCCGCTGCACAGCTTGTTATAATAGAACAACCAAACAATCGGAGGGCAGCCTATGACCATCGCCATTGTGGATGATGAATTGGAGACGCGCCAGTATATGCAGGGCTTGGTGGCGCAGTATCTGGCGGAAACGGGACGCATGGCGCAGCTGGTGTTCTACCCGGACGGGGCGTCGTTTCTCGTCGGGTGCGAGCATCCGGACATTGTGCTGATGGACATTGACATGCCGGGCATGGACGGCCTTTCGACGGCGGAGCAGCTGCGGCGGAGTCACCCGGACGCTATCCTGATTTTCACCACGCGCCTCAGCCAGTGCGCCATCCGCGGCTATGAGGTGGACGCCATCGGCTTTCTGGTCAAGCCGGTGACGCTGCCGGGACTGACTGTGAAGCTGAACAAGGCGTTCAAGCGGGTGGAGTACCGGCAGTCGAAAATCTGCCTGAAAACGAAAGACAACATCCTGTTCTTGGAGAAAAACGAGATTTACTATGCCGAGGGCAGCAATCACCATGTCATTTATCATACGGCGCAGGGCGAATTCCCCGTCCGCTCGTCCTTGCAGGAGGCGGAGGAACAGTTGGGCGCGGGATTCAGCCGAAGCTCGCATTCCTATATCGTCAATCTGGGCTTCGTGACGATGGTCGGAAAGAACGATGTGACGGTTCACGGCGAAGCGATTCCGCTGTCGCGCGCGATGCGCAGGGACTTTCTGAATGCGGTCAACTGCCATTACGGCGTGAGGTGACGAAGATGCTGACGAACTTGGCGAATTATCTGAACAATGATTTTCCATTCCATATGTTCTTCGCGGTGCAGATTCTGCTGGCGGAGGGGCTGTTCGTTGTGCGGATGAAGTCGCGGCTGCGCCCGCTGAAAATTGTGCTGCCGGTGGTGCTGTGCTACTTGGTGCTGGCATGGTTTCATCCGCTGCTGGGGCATCGCTTTGCGCGCGTGGCGGCGATTTTTGCCGAATCGCTGCTGGTGCTGTGCCTGACGATGGACCTTCCGACGACGAATGCGCTTTGCATTGGCATCTCCTCCTATGCGATTCAGAATCTGGCGTTCAAGGTCGGCGGACTGGCGACATGCTGGATGTCCAAGCCGCGTGATCCGCTGTTCTATCTGCTCTCCGGCGCATCGTTTGTGGTGGTGTACGCCGTGTGCTACCTGATGTTCGTGCGGCGCTTTCCGGAGAACGGCGATTTGAAGCTCGGCAACTGGAAGGTGCTGTTCCTGACGCTGGTGACGCTGCTGACGGTGTTCGTGCGTTCTGTGTCGCTGCCGACGGATATTTCGCTGATTGACCGCCTGTTCTCGATTCTCTCGGTCATTATGGTGATGGTGCTGATTTATCAGTGCATGTACGCCGATGAAATGCGCCGCGAGAAGGAAATCATCGAGAGCCTGCTGGCGCGGGAGGAATCCAGGCATCAGCTGCTGGGCAAGACGATTGACAGCATCAACATGAAGTGCCACGACCTGCGCTACCACATCGACACCTACCGCCGGGCGCAGCAGCTGGATGAACACGCGGCGTTTTTTGACGAGGTGGAACAGGAGATTCAGCGCTATGAGTACACGTTCCACACGGGCAATGCGGCGCTGGATTCGGTGCTGTCAGAAAAGAGCCTGTATTGCAGCGCAAATCACATTCTGCTGACGACGATGCTGGATGTATCGCTGCTCGCGCCCATTGAAAAGTCCGATATCTATTCCATCTTCGGCAATGCGCTGGACAACGCGATTCAGGCGGTGATGGCGGAAGCGCCCGAAAACCGCAGCGTCAATATCCGCGTCAGCGACGTGGTGGGCATGACGCAGATTGTCTTCGAGAATTTTTGCAGCAAGCCGCCGGAAATGCACGAGGGACTGCCGAAGACGGAGAAGAACACACAGTACCACGGCTTCGGACTGCGCTCCATCCGCTATATTATCGCGAAGTACGACGGGCATATGAGCATCGACACGAAAGACCAGATGTTCACCCTCTCACTTCTGCTGCCGCGTTCGCAGCAGTCCGCATGACGATTTACGCACAAAAAACAACCAGTTTCGACACGAATGCGCTTCGTGTCGTTTTTTTGTGATAGAATCCGCACATCAAAGGGGGCGCTGAGCCCTCATAGAAAGGGAAAGGTGTCCATGAAACGCACAAAACTCTTGGCACTCTTGACATCCATCTCCTGTGTTCTCCTAACGATTGTTCTGGTGGGCAGTTACTTCACGGCTGCTTACGCCATGATGATCAACAAGGAACTGGGCATCGTGACCACGAGCGTGGTGACGGATGACCCCAGCAAAAACGCTACCTATTACGCCTCCAGTTTCCTGAAGGAAGACGGCACGCGTGACGATGATGCGCTGACCGCGTGGCAGAAGGCGCTGTGTGAGCAGATTCAGGGCGAAGGCTCTGTGCTGCTGACGAACAACGGCGCGCTGCCGATGGAAAAAGGACTGGGCGTGACCGTTTTCGGCCGCGGCGCAGTTGATACCATCTATGGCGGCACGGGTTCCGGGCAGGTTGATAGCAGCAAGGCGGCGACAATGACCAGCGCGCTCACAGCGGCGGGTCTGAACGTCAACACCGCGATGATGGACTGGTACAGCGCGCAGATTGCGCAGATGAAGGAAGACAAGACCAACCGCTCCACGCCCGGCATGTTCACCGAATATGCGGACGTCCCGGCGGCGACCCGCATTGCCGAGGTTTCGGCGGACGCGGTGGCATCTTCCGGCGTGAATCTGGACGGCTACAAGGATGCGGCGATTGTCGTTATCGGGCGCTCCGGCGGCGAAGGCGCTGACCTGTACACCGACGAATTCACCGACGGTACGTCGTACTTTGAATTGCAGGATTCCGAGCGCGAGCTGCTCAAGTATGTGGCTTCGCAGGGCTTCAGCAAGACGATTGTGCTGATTAACTCCTCCAACGCTATGGCGATGGACTGGGTGAACAATCCGGAATACGGCGTGGATGCTTGCCTGTGGATCGGCGGCCCCGGTCAGTACGGTCTGAACGCGGTGTCGCAGATTCTGGTGGGCGACGTGAACCCCTCTGGCCGACTGGTGGACACCTACTCCGTGTCCTCCCTGTCCTCCGCGGCGATTCAGAACTTCGGCTCCTACGTCTACACCAATGCGGATGAAGAGACGGGCACGGTCGGCGGCGTGACGATTGACGGCGTGCCGGGCGACAAGACGAAAGTGCGCTATGCGATTCACTATCTGGTGGAATCCGAAGGCATCTATGTCGGCTACAAGTACTACGAAACGCGCTATGAAGATGCGGTCATGGAGCAGGGCAACGCGTCCGGCAATGCGGGCATCTTCGCGTCCAAGGGCGACAGCTGGGTGTACGGCGAGGAAGTCGCGTACCCCTTCGGCTATGGCATGTCTTACACCACGTTTGAACAGGCGCTGGAAAGCGTGACCTACGACGCGGCAACCGACAGCTTCACCGTGCTGGTGAAGGTGACGAACACGGGCAACGTTGCAGGCAAGGAAGTCGTGCAGGTCTACGGTCAGCAGCCGTACACCGAATTCGACCGCGCGAACGCGATTGAGAAGGCATCCGTGCAGCTTGTCGGCTTCGGCAAGACGAATGTCCTCCAGCCCGGTGAATCCGAGACCGTCTCTGTGACGGTGGATCGCAAGGAATTGACGGTTTACGACGAGCATGTCAACAAAACCTACATTCTCGAAGCGGGTGACTACTACCTGAGCGTTGGTCTGGATGCACACGACGCGGTGAACAACATCCTCGCGGCGAAGGGTTATGCCCCCATCGCACAGGAAACGTCGGCTGCGGAAGGCGCAGAAGAGGCGGAAACCGCAACGCTGACCGCGAACGGCGCGGCGGCGATGGATGCCCCTGGCGACGCGGCAAAGGTCTATAAGTTCACGGTCGACAGCGACGACAATGCGACGTACAGCGTGTCCGGCACGGGCTACAAGATTACCAACCAGTTCGGTGATGCGGACCTGAACAGCTACGGCGAGAAGCTCGTGACGTACCTGTCCCGCAGCGACTGGCAGGGCACTTGGCCGGTTTCTTATGCCAGCCTGACGGCGAACGACGCTATTATCAACGGTCTGCAATTCAACTATACGGCGGAAGCGCCCGACGAGACGGTCATCACGGGTTCAACCGCGACGAACTACACCTTGGCGAACCTGATTGGCAAGGACTACGACGACCCGATGTGGGTGGATCTGCTCAATCAGCTGACGCTGACGGATTTGGCGGAACTGGTTGGCCACTCCGGCTACGGCACGCGGGCAATCGACTCCATCGGTCTGCCTGCGACGGTGGCAGCGGACGGCCCGCAGGGCATCAAGGCGACGTATGCCGGCAACAACTCCACGGTGGCGTATACCTCCGAACCGGTCATGGCGGCGACGTTCAACACGGAAATCCTCTACAATGTCGGTCTGTCGATGGGCGAAGATGCGCTGCGCTCCGACAACCGCGTGGTTGGCTGGTACGGCCCGGCGATGAACATCCACCGTACGCCTTACTCCGGCCGCAACTTCGAGTATTACTCCGAGGACGGCTTCCTGTCCGGCAAGATGGCGGCGCAGGAAGTGGCAGCGGCTCGCTCGAAGGGTCTGGTCGTCTACATCAAGCACTTCGCTCTCAATGACTTTGAGACGTACCGCCAGTCGGTCGCAACCTTCGCGACGGAACAGGCGATTCGTGAAATCTACCTGAAGGGTTTCCAGTACGCGGTGGAAGAGGGCGGTGCGAACGCCGCTATGACCTCCTTCAACCGTATTGGCACGCGCTGGGCAGGTGCGCACAGCGGACTTTGCAATGAAGTTCTGCGCAAGGAATGGGGCTTCGTCGGCGTGACGCTGACGGACGCTGTGATGGCGAACCGCAACTGGATGGACGTTTCCATCGGTCTGGAAGCGGGCAATGACACTTGGCTGTCCTCCGGCGACTGGCTGGTGTCGAAGATTGAAGGCTGGGCGGCGGAAGACGGCAAGCTGCTGAACAACCTCCGCACTTCGGCGAAGAACTTCCTCTATACCTACGCGAACTCCGCTGCTATGAACGGCATGAACGAAACCAGCCACGTCGTCCACACGACGTCTTGGGTCGAGACGGACATGCTGATTGCGCGCATCGTGCTGATTGTGCTGACAGCGCTCTTCGGTCTCGCGATGCTGGTGTCCTACTTCATGGACGTCAAGAAGAAGGCGGCGTCCGCTGACCGCAAGACGGTTTCGATTGTCGCAGCGGTGATTGCGGTGCTGGCGGCTATCTTCTACATCATCATTGACACGGCTGCGACCACGAAGATGAACTTCGACGCGGTTGTGCTGGTGCTGCTCCTCGTGTCGGCAGTGTGCTACCTCGTCGCGGGCGTGAAGAAGATGGGTCTGCTGGCGGCGGCTGGTCTGGCGTGCACACTGGTTGCGTGGTTCCGTTATCTGGTGACGGAAATCAACTTCCGCATGGATGACCTCGTGCTGATTTTCGGCGGCACGTCCACCATCGGTGCGATGGGCGTTCCGTTCATCCTCTCCTTCATCCTGATGCTGCTCGCCGCGATTTCGGGTGCTGTCCTGATGACGGGCGCGATGGGGTCGGAAAAGAAGTAATACGATTTCCAAATTCACCCGCGCCATCTGCTTGCGCCTTTTCCGCTCTGTCGTCCGGTCGTTCCATTTAGCGTAGCGCTGCTACGCTGCATTCCACTCCCGTTAGCCAGAGCGAAAAATTCGCGGCGCATCTTGGCGCATTCTCATTTGGGAATAGTATAAGCCAGTCAAAAAACGTCCGCGCAGGGGAGTGAACGCTTCCCTGCGCGGACATGAAGACACTGCTGGGGAATGTGATATGCTCCCTCTATGAGAGACAGTAAAAAACCAAACTGTCAATCATGGAGGGAGCATTTTATGGGATATCAGCAAAAGGCAAATTCGGAAAGAAAAGCATGCGTGACGCAGCAGCAGAGGCAGGCGTAAGTCAGGAAACATTTCGGCGGTGGATCGTGCAGTATGAAGCAGATGGGGCAGCGGCGAGAGTCTCTGCATGATGGGGCAATTTCATACGGGATAATAAAACAGGGGGACAAGCCGCATTTCAGGCTTGCCCTCATTGCTTTGCTTACAGCAGCTGAATATTTGCCTTCCTGCACGCGTCCTGCACGTCCAGCGGCCACAGGCTCGCCTGCACCTCGCCCACATGCGCTTTGCGCAGCAGGTAGACGCACATGCGGCTCTGCCCGATGCCGCCGCCCATCGTCTGGGGCAGCTCGCCGTTGAGCAGTGCCTTTTGGAATGGCAGCTCCGCGCGCTCCTCGCAGCCGCGAATCGCCAACTGGCGGCGCAGCGCGTCCGGGTCAACGCGGATGCCCATGCTCGACACTTCCAGCGCAATGTCCAGCAGCGGATCGTAGAGCAGAATGTCACCGTTGAGTGACCAGTCGTCGTAGTCCGGGGCGCGGCCGTCGTGCATCTGTCCGGAACGCAGCGCACCGCCGATGCCCGTCAGGAACACCGCGCCGTATTCGCGTACCGCCCGGTATTCGCGTTCCTTCGGCGGCAGGTCGGGATACAAATCCTCCAATTCCTGCGACGAGACGAACGTGATGTCGTCGGGCAGTTCGGGTTTGATGTGCGGATAATGCGCGCAGACGAAGCCCTCCGTCTTGCGCAGGGTGAGGTAAATCGCGCGGACGGTCGCTTGCAGCGTCTCCATCGTGCGCTGCTTAGGGGTGATGATTTTCTCCCAGTCCCACTGGTCGACGAAAATCGAGTGGATGTTGTCGGTCGTTTCGTCGCGGCGGATGGCGTTCATGTCCGTGTACAGCCCTTCACCGGGCTGGAAGCCGTACGTTTTGAGCGCCTGACGCTTCCATTTCGCCAGCGAATGGACGATTTCCGCCATTTCGCCGGTTTCAAGAACGTCAAAGGATACCGGTCGTTCGACGCCGTTCAGGTTGTCGTTCAGACCGCTGCCGGGTGTGACCATAATCGGCGCGGACACACGGGTCAGGTTCAGCGCGCGGGCTAACTCCGTCTCGAAAAAATCCTTGACCAGTTTGATGGCGATTTCCGTATCCCGCAGGTTCAGCACGGGATTGTAATTCTTGGGGATAATCAGGTGCATAACGCCTTTCCTCCTTGCCGCAGCATAATTGCTAACAGTATAGCACAAAATTCGGCTGAAGCGAACCATTCTGCGCGTAAAAACACCGAAAAAGCAAAGAACGAAACCCTTGACAACGCCCGCCAAAAGCATTATACTGACCTTGTCCCGCAATGAAGGGGAACGCTGGAAGTTCCGTCTGTTCCAGAGAGCCGCGTGCTGGTGGAAGCGCGGTCAGACGCCTGTCAGCCGCTCGCCCCGGAGCGCAAACCGGACGAAGGGTTCGGCGAATGGCGCACGTTACGCGCAAGAGAGGTTCGGCACGTCCGGACAAGCAGAGTGGTACCGCGAAACAGCCGTTTCGTCTTTGCAGAATTTGCAGGGGCGGAACGTTTTTTTGTTCCGTCCGAGAAAAGCAGGGAGGAAGCATCATGGAATTCAAACCCTATGACCCCAAAGCCATCGAACCGAAGTGGCAGAAGCGCTGGGCGGACAGTCACGTTTTCGAGGCGAAGAACGACTACACCATGCCGAAATTCTACGGCCTGATTGAGTTCCCGTATCCGTCGGGACAAGGGCTGCACGTCGGGCATCCGCGCTCCAATACCGCGATGGACATCATCGCCCGCAAGCGCCGCATGGAGGGCTGCAACGTCCTGTTCCCCATCGGCTGGGACGCCTTCGGTCTGCCGACGGAGAACTACGCCATCAAGAACAAGGTTCACCCCGCCATCGTAACGAAGAAGAACATCGACCACTTCCGCGAGCAATTGCAGAAAATCGGCTTCTCCTTCGACTATTCCCGCGAGGTCAACACCACCGACCCGTCCTACTACCGCTGGACGCAGTGGATTTTCCTTCAGCTGTTCAAGCACGGGCTGGCGTACAAGTCCGAAATGCCGATTAACTGGTGCCCCAGCTGCAAGTGCGGTCTGGCGAATGAGGAAGTTGTCGGCGGCGTGTGCGAGCGCTGCGGCACGCAGGTCATCCGCAAGGTCAAGAAGCAGTGGATGCTGAAGATTACCGCCTATGCCCAGAAGCTGCTCGACGGCTTGGACACGGTGGACTTCATCGACAAGGTGAAGGTGCAGCAGCGCAACTGGATTGGTCGCAGTGTCGGCGCGGAAGTGGATTTTTCCCTGACCGTGCCGGGCGAGAAGGTGCGCGTTTTCACCACGCGCCCGGATACGCTCTTCGGCGCGACGTACATGGTCTTGTCCCCTGAGCATCCGCTGATTGACAAGCTGAAAGACCAAATCACCAACTACGATGCGTGCATGGCGTACCGCGCGGAAGCCGCGAAGAAGAGCGACTTTGAGCGCGCCGAGCTGGCGAAGGACAAGACGGGTGTGCAGATTGAGGGTGTCCGCGCCGTCAACCCCGTGACCGGTAAGGAAATCCCGATTTGGCTGAGCGACTACGTTCTGATGACCTACGGCACGGGCGCAATCATGGCTGTTCCGGCGCACGACACCCGTGACTGGGAGTTCGCGCACAAGTTTGGCATCCCGATGATTGAGGTCGTCGCGGGCGGCAATATTGAGGAAGCAGCGTATACCGATATTCAGGACGGCGTGATGGTCAATTCCGGCTTCCTTGATGGCATGAAGGTCGCGCAGGCGAAGGAAGCGATCATTGAGTATCTGGAGAAGAACGGGCTGGGCGAGAAGAAGGTCAACTACAAGCTCCGCGACTGGGTGTTCAGCCGCCAGCGCTACTGGGGAGAACCCATCCCGATTGTCCACTGCGACAAGTGCGGCATGGTGGCTGTGCCGGAAGATCAGCTCCCTGTGACGCTGCCGATGGTGGACAACTACGAGCCAACCGATTCCGGCGAATCCCCCCTGTCCGTCATGCATGACTGGGTGAACACCACCTGCCCGTGCTGCGGCGGTCCGGCGACGCGCGAAACCGACACCATGCCCCAGTGGGCAGGGTCAAGCTGGTACTTCATGCGCTACTGCGACCCGCACTGCGAAACTGCCATTGCCTCGCCCGAAGCGCTTCGCTATTGGCTGCCCGTGGACTGGTACAACGGCGGCATGGAGCACACGACCCTGCATCTGCTGTACAGCCGTTTCTGGCATCTGTTCCTGCATGACATTGGCGTGATTCCCGCGCCTGAACCCTACCAGAAGCGCACCAGCCACGGCATGATTCTGGGCGAGAACGGCGAGAAGATGTCCAAGTCGCGCGGCAACGTTGTCAACCCGGATGATATCATCGACGAAATCGGCGCGGACGCTTTCCGCGTGTACGAGATGTTCATGGGCGCGTTCGATCAGGCGATTCCGTGGAGCACGCAGAGCGCGAAGGGCTGCCGCCGCTTCCTTGACCGTGTGTGGCGCTTGCAGGAGAATGTGACGCCCGACGAGGGGTACAGCGAGAAGCTGAACGCGCTCATGCATGAGACGATTAAGAAGGTTTCGCTGGATTACGAAGCCATGAAGTACAACACCGCCATCGCGCAGATGATGACGCTGGTGAATGAGATGGTTTCCGCCGGCAGTGTGACGCGCGGGGAACTCAAAACCCTGCTCCTGCTGCTCAACCCCGTTGCGCCGCACATCACGGAAGAAATGTGGGAGAATCAGGGCTTCGGCGGCACGATGACGTATCAGAAGTGGCCGACGTGGGACGAAGACGCGCTGGTGAAGTCGGAAATCGAAATCGCCGTGCAGGTCTGCGGCAAGGTTCGCGGCCGCGTGATGATTCCCGCCGACATGACGAAGGAACGCGCGGAGACGGAACTCCAGCAGCTGCCGGAAATCCAGAAGATCCTCGCGGGCAAGACTGTGACGAAGGTCATCTTCGTGCCGGGTCGTCTGGTGAACTTCATCGCGAAGTAACCTACACAATGTAACCTGATTGCATACAATCATCGCCGCAGAGAAAGAAATTTCCCTGCGGCGATGATTTTTTTGCGGACTGGTTGTATACAAGGTACTTTTCTCACTCTCGCCACCCTCTAACTGCGCCGCGCACGCACACAACCAGCGGCAGCGCCGCCATCATTCCGACCACGCCGCCCGCCATGCCGCCGAAGGCAATCGCCAGCAGCACCGCCAATGGATGCAGCCGCGTCGCGCCGGAGAGCAGACGCGGGGAGAGCAGGTTCGCTTCCACCTGCTGCACAAGGCAAATTGCCAGCAGTGTCCACAGCGCTGCCGTCCAGCCGCTTTGCAGCGCCAGCAGCACCGCCGGAACGCCCGCAATGAACGGGCCGATATAGGGAATCAGCTCCATCACGCCCATGAACAGCCCCAGCAGCAGCGCGCCGGGCGTACGCGTGAGCAGCAGCACAAGGGCGGTCATGGCGGCGACGAACAGCGAGAGAATCAGCTGTCCGCGCAGGTAAAGGGCGGATTCGCGGCGCATTTCACGGGCGGCACGGATGCCGCGCGCACGGTATTTGACGGGCAGAACCAGCGACAGCACGAGGCAAAGGCGCTTGCGGTCGCGCAAAAAGTAGAACGACAGCAGCGGTGCAAGCAGCCATTGGCTGACGCTCCCGGTCAGGCGGCGAATCCCGCTGACGAGCGTTGCGGCAAGCTGCCCCGCGGCAGCGCTGATGCGCGAGAACAGCTCCGCCTGCATGTCGCCGAGGGGGATACCGCGCGCTTCGAGCGCAGCACTCCATCGGGCGAGCAGCTCCCGCAGGCTGTCCAGCAGCGCGGGCAGGCGCGACATGAGCTGCGCACTCTGCCGCAAGAGGGGCGGAATCAGCCCCCAGAGCATTCCCAGCACTGCGCCGAGCAATGTCAGCAAGGCGATCGCCGCCGCCGCGCCGCTGGGCAGCCGCTTTTCCAGTACTTTGCACAGCGGCAGGGACAGCAGCGTCAAAACGCCCGCGACTGCCAGCAGCGACAGCATCGACATGATCAACGACCAGAATGCGATCACCAGTGCGACCGTGCCCGCGATCAGCAGCCCCGCTGTCCATTTGCGCCGCGTGACGGCTTTCTCCATGCGCTTTTCCTCCTTTCGCAGCGAATGGGAAAACGGGCAGGACGCATGATGGTGCAATCCTGCCCGCCTCCATTATTGCTGTCCTTCGCTCATGTCCTGCACGGCTTTCTTGACTTTGTTTGCGCCTTTCTGGACATCCTGACGAACGCGGGGCAGCATCATCAGCCCAATGCCCATCACCAGACCGACCGCCGAGCCAATCAGCATCTTGTTCACTGCGTTTCCCTCCCTTCCAAGAGAATTTCGCCTTCCGGAACGAGAACATCGCCGTCGGGTGAAGCGGAAAAGTGGCGGATGCGCCGCCGTCCGTCGCGGAAATCGTCAATCAAACCGAGGGAGACCTCCAGCTCACTGACGAGCAGATTGTCCGCGCTGATGAGCACATCCGTCACGCAGCCGAGGGTCAAGCCGCGCGTATCCTTGACAGTGCGCAGGCGGAAATCCGTTTTGCGGGGCAGGTGCGTTGGGCAGGCGCGGAGGATGACAGACACGTCGCCGAGCAGGGCGATGCTGTCCCTCGCGACCCACTTTGCGCCGCCGAACCCGCGCCGGACAATCAGCCCGCGCAGCGCGTGACCGTCGTTTTCGAGTACGGCGCGTTCCACATGCCCCTGTGAGCGCCCGCGCAGCACGGCGGGAAGCCCCAGCACGCGCGTCAAATGCACGTCACAGGTCATCAGCGTCCTGCACGGGTTCTTCGTCCGCGTCCTCCCACGGCACGCCTGTCCACGAGCCAAGCACGTCGGTGCGGCTCATGCGGCGCTGAGCATCCGCAAGCGTTTTCACCAGCGGACTGGGGTGCAAGGGTCGTTTTCTGTCCATGCGGCATTCCTCCTTCCGAGATGCAGTCTGCCCGGCTTTGGAGGAGCGCATGATGGGAATCCCTGCTTGTCCGGGAAAAATGGACGTAATACGATTTCCAGATTCACCTGCGCCATCTGCTTGCGCATTCTTATCTGGAAATAGTATCAAGCTGGATTTTTCGCGAAAAAAGGCGAATTAAGTGGATGGACGGCGGCGGTCGGGCTATCGAGGCGCACTCATTTGGCACAGAACGCTTCGCTGCCGCGACCTGTTTGAATTTTCCCTTTGAATGGGTCGCCGAGGAACCGTTGGAATGGTGCCCCCCACAAGAGGCGACTGTATATCCTTCTCTGCTTTGCGCATCCGCAAAATCCCCTTGCAATCCTGCCGCACCCTGCTATATAATAGGAACCGAAACAAACCACCGCAGGAGGTACACACCCATGAAAATCACCATTCTGGACGGCGCTGTGGAGAATCCCGGCGACCTGAGCTGGGAAGCCCTCGCCGCCTTGGGCGACTTGACTGTCTACGATTACACCGCGCCGGAGGAGATTCTTCCCCGCATCGGCGACGCGCCGATTATCCTCACCAATAAGACGCCCATTACCCGCCAAACGATGGATGAATGCCCGAATCTGCGCTACATCGGTGTGCTGGCGACGGGCTTCAACGTCATCGACGTTGCGGCGGCGAAGGAAAAGGGCATCGTTGTCGCAAATGTTCCGTCCTATGGCACGCAGGCGGTCGCGCAGTTCGTGATGGCGCAGCTGCTGGAAATCTGCCACCGTATCGGCCATCATAACGACGCGGTGCAGCAGGGACGCTGGACGGCTTGCCGAGACTTCTCCTTCTGGGATTATCCGCTGATGGAGCTGGCGGGCAAGACGTTCGGCATCGTCGGCTATGGGCGCATCGGTCAGGCGACGGCGGAACTCGCCCGCGCGTTCGGCATGAATGTCATTTATTACAGCCGCCACGGATCGGGCGAAGGCTATGTGCCGCTGGATGAACTGTACGCCCGCAGCGACATTGTGTCCCTGCACTGCCCGCAGACCCCGGAGAACGTCGGCATGATTGACAAAACCGCGCTGGCGAAGATGAAAGACGGCGTGATTTTGCTCAATACCGCGCGCGGCGGGCTCATCAACGAAGCGGATTTGCGGGATGCTTTGCTGTCCGGCAAGGTGTACGCCGCCGCGTCGGACGTGGTGTCCACCGAGCCGATTCGGGCGGACAACCCGCTGCTGGGGCTGGACAACATGATCATCACGCCGCACATCGCGTGGGCGAGCCACGAGGCGCGCCAGCGGCTGATGGATACGGCAGTGGAGAATGTAAGAAACTTCTTGAATGGGACGCCGAGCAACAACGTGGCGAAGTAAATAGAGTCCCCGGAACGCTGAAACCCGCCGTTCCGGGGGCATCTTTTTCCCTTTCCATCCCGCAAGGAAACAAACGCCCGCCCGGATTGTAAACCTGCGCGGAATTTTCGGCGAATGTGTGTCTTTTTGTGCCGAAATGTGCTACAATGAGTCGTTACGAAGCATAAGGAGGCAGCAATGAAGGAGCTGAAGCTGGCGTGGCGATATGTCCGCCGCCACTGGTGGCAGTACATTCTGGGCATTCTGGCGCTGTTCATTGTGGACGAGGTGAATACCTATGTGCCGCGGTTCACAGGCGAAATTACCAACGGGCTGGATCAGCACACGCTGGATATGGGCGGCGTGATGGGGTTGGTCTGGAAGATTGTGCTGATTGGCGTAATTATCGCGGTGGGGCGTTTTGCGTGGCGCTTTTTCCTGTTCGGGTCGGCGCGGTCGATTGAGAAGGAATTGCGCAGCGATTTGTTCGCGCACTTATCCTCACTCTCGCCGCACTATTACAACGAGCACAAGACCGGCGACCTGATGGCGCGCTTCATCAACGACCTGCAGGCGGTTCGCACGCTGGTGGGCATGAACGTCATCAGCACATTCGACGCGACGGTGATGCTGCTGCTGGTGCTGTGGCAGATGATGACGTATGTCAGCCCGAAATTGACGGGTGTGGCGGTGCTGCCGCTGATTCTCATCATCTTCGGCGATTACTTCTACGGCAAGGTGATGCACAAGCGCTTTCTGGCCAAGCAGCAGGCGTTCTCGACGCTGACGGACCAAGTGCAGGAAACGGTGTCGGGCATCCGCGTGATTAAATCCTTCGTGCAGGAACGCAAGGAGCTGTACGCTTTTGCGAAGACGACGCTGTTCACGAAGGAAAAGAATCTCGGCGTTGTGCGCCTGCAGGCGCTGGTGATGCCGCTGCTGGACTTGATTGTCGGTATAGCGAGTCTGCTGACGCTGGCTTACGGCGGCTATCTGGCGATTTACGGCGAAATCAACATCGGGCAGTTCATCAGCTTCAACTCGTATGTGACGATGCTGGTGTGGCCGATGATGGCGGTGGGCGAGTGCATCACGAGCGTCAGCCAGGGGCTGGCGAGCCTGCGTCGCATTCAGGAGATTTTTGACGCGAAGCCGGAAATCGTGGACGGCGACATGGTGGACCCTTCGATTCAGACGCTCAAGGGCGATATCAGCATTGAACACCTGTCCTTTGCCTATCCCGACCAGCCGACCGTGCCGGTGCTGGAAGATGTGTCGGTGCATGTGAAGGCGGGCGAGACGCTGGCGGTGCTGGGGCGCACCGGTTCGGGCAAAAGCACGCTGCCGAGCCTGCTTATGCGCCTGTACGACGTACCGGACGGCATGATTACCATCGACGGACACAACCTGCGCGAAATCCCGCTGGCGGCGCTGCGCAGGAATATCGCCTGTGTGCCGCAGGATAACTTCCTCTTTTCTGATACGCTGCAGAACAACATCGCGTTCGGCTCAGACAACAAGTCGCTGGAAGCGGTGCAGGAGGCGGCGAAAAACGCCTGCATCCACGATAACATCATGGAGTTCCCCAAGCAGTACCAGACGCTGGTGGGCGAACGCGGCGTGACGATTTCCGGCGGCCAGAAGCAGCGTTCCTCCATTGCCCGCGCGCTGATGAAGGATGCGCCGATTCTGCTGCTGGACGATGCGCTCTCTGCTGTCGATACGGACACGGAACGGCAAATACTGGATAATCTGCGCCGCCTGCGCAAGGGTCGCACGACCATCATCGTAGCGCACCGCATTTCCACCATTCAGGACGCCGACCATATTCTTGTGCTGGACGAAGGCAAGGTGGAGGAGTACGGCACGCACGAGGAGCTGCTGAACAACGGCAAACTGTACGCAAGCCTGTACCGCAAGCAGCAGCTGGAAAAGGAACTTCACGAGGAAGGAGGCGCTGCACATGCGGAGTAAGTTCGGGGATAACGAGCCGCAGGACGTTTCGTATCACGGCAACGCCTTCCTGCGCCTGATGGGCTACATCAAGCCCTACTGGAAAACGGTTGCGCTGTGCTGTGTGCTGGTGGGGCTGCTGACGGTGTTCGACATTGCCCGCCCGCGCATCATCGGCGACGCGATTGACAAGTACATCACCCAGCAGAGCGCGCAGGATCTGCCGCCGGAAACGCGCTTTCAGGGCATCCTGATTGCGGCGGGGCTGTATGTGGCGATTCTGCTGCTGCAATTTATCTGCAACCGCCTGCAGTACCTGAAGATTCAGGAAACCGGGCAGAACATCGTTTATACCCTGCGCAATGAGTTGATGGCGCATGTCGAAAGCCTCTCCATGCGCTTCTTCGACTTGACGCCTGTGGGCAGAATCGTCACGCGCATCACCAACGACACCGAGGCGGTCAATGACCTGTATGCCAACACGATTGTCCGCCTGTTCCGCAACGTCGTCAAAATCATCGGACTTGCCATTATTATGATGGTGATGAACTTCCGCATGGCAATGCTGTCGTTCGTGCTGGTACCGGTGATGGCGGCGCTGACGGCAGTGTTCCGCAAATTGAGCCGCAAGACGTACCAAATCGTCAAGACGCGCATCACGACGCTGAATACTTTTTTGAGCGAGCATTTGTCGGGAATGCGGGTCATCCAGATTTTCGCGCGTGAGAAGGAGAAATGCGCCGAGTTTGAGGAAAAGAACGAATCCCTCTACCGCGCGGGCGTGCGCGAAATGATGGTGTTCGCCATTTTCCGCCCGTCGATTTACTTCCTGTCCGTTATCGCAATGGCGATTATTCTGGGCGGCGGCAGCGCGCTGGTGCTGGACGGCGTGATTTCCATCGGTATGCTGTACACATTCACGGAGTACATTTCCCAGCTGTTCACGCCCGTGCAGGAGCTGGCAGAGCAGTTCACGACGCTGCAAAGCGCCATTGCGTCCGCCGAGAAAATCTTCACCCTGCTGGACGAAAAGCCCATGCTGTCCGACAAGGAAGACGCGAAGAAGCTGCCCGCTGTGCGCGGCAAAATCGAGTTCGACCACGTCTGGTTCGCGTATGACAACGTGAACTGGGTGCTGAAGGACGTGTCCTTCACCATTGAGCCGGGGCAGAAGGTGGCGTTCGTCGGCGCGACGGGCGCGGGTAAATCCTCCATCCTGAACCTGATAGGGCGTTACTATGACGTGCAGAAGGGCAGCATCCGCGTCGATGGTGTGGATGTGCGCGACCTGACCCGCGACCAGCTTCGTGCCGCAATTGGGCAGGTACAACAGGATGTGTTCATCTTCACGGGCGACATCAAGAGCAACATCCGCCTGCGCGACGAGGAAATTACCGATGAGCAGGTGCACCGGGCGGCGGAATACACCAATGCGTCGCGGTTCATTGAGCGGCTGCCGAACGGCTACGATGAGCATGTGACGGAGCGCGGCGCGACGTTCTCCGCGGGGCAGCGGCAATTGCTGTCGTTTGCCCGCACGCTGGCGCATGACCCGAAAATTTTGATATTGGACGAAGCGACGGCGAATATCGACACGGAGACGGAGCAGTGGATTCAGGAAGCGCTGGAGCGGCTGATGCAGGGCCGCACGTCGATTATGGTCGCGCACCGCCTTTCGACCATTCAGCACGCTGACCGCATTATCGTGATGCACCACGGGCGAATTCGCGAATCCGGCACGCATCAGGAACTGCTGAAGCAGGACGGCATTTACAAGAAGCTGTATGAGCTTCAGCTGGCATAAAAAGAACAGGAAGCGGCAGAGCCTAATCTGGATGTTGATGATGCGGATAGCTCCGCCGACGAAGGTGATAATGAACCTGTGGAAAAAGGAGCAGCTTGACGTGTGGGGCAGCCTTCGGGCTTCCGTTCCATAAAGAAAAAACCAATATGATAGAATCTGCATCATAAACAAAGCGACAAATCGGATTTGGTGAGGTGATTTTATGGCGAGTGACCAAGAGAGAATAGCAATTTTATTTATACATGGCATTCTTGGAACGACAAGTCATTTTGAACCTTTTTTATCGCTTGTTCCTCCAAATTGGTCAATATACAATCTATCGTTAAAAGGTCATGGAGGAAGTGTAAAGGACTTTTCGCAAGCCTCTATGACTGAATGGAAGCAGCAAGTAAAGAATGCTCTTGAAGAACTATCAGAAACCAACAATAAAATCATTATTGTCGCTCATTCCATGGGGACACTGTTTGCTATACAAGAAGCGATAGAAAAACCGGTAGAAGAATTATTTCTTCTAAATGTTCCGTTAAAAGTGAGAGTTACCCTTCGTTTATTTAGAACATCATGGCGAGTTTTTACAGGAAATATTAAACCTGATGATAAATGGTCTCTCGCAGCACAAAATGCGTATAGCATAGAAAGAGATAATCATATTTTAAGATACTTTGGTTGGATTCCAAGATACCTTGAGTTGTTTTCTGAAATACGAAAGACAAGAAAAATCATAGGGAAATTACTAACACCGTCGCATATATATCTATCTATGTTAGATGAAATGGTTTCCCCTAAATGTAGTAAATTATTTAAGGATAACCCTTGTATATGTGTCAAGTCTTTGCAAACTTCTGGGCATTTTTATTATTCACCGGAGGATCAGTGTTTAATGAAGGAAGATTTTAATAAAATGATTCAGAATGTTCAAAAAGAAATTCCAAATTAAGGGGGTCTATATGAAGAAAGCGCTAAATTCCAGTTTGTCGAACTGAATCAATATCCATAGCAACCATGCGCTACGGTGTGTGGCTGCTTATGTTTGCAGAAGGAACAGACGCAAACCGGCAGTTGATGAAGTGCCATCAGCTGCCGGTTTTGCATGGGCAATACCGCACAACTCGGCGGCGCGTCGAGTGATGTCTTTTCCGCCATCAGCCAATCGCGAAATGGGTGCAGGGACAAATGAAACGGGACGAAGTCCCCTGCTGTTCTTTTGCTGCATAGACGTTGACGAAGGGGCGGACTTCGTGCTATCATAGACGCTGTGTTCCGACTTTTTCGACAAGAAGGCATCAATGACGATGAATCGTAAACTCTTTGCGAAGGGCTTCCGGCATGGAATCCCGATTGGGCTGGGCTACCTATCCGTTGCGTTCACGTTCGGCATGAAGGCAGTGGCGGATGGCTTGTCGCCGCTCGAAGCGCTGCTGATTTCCATGACGAACGTCACCAGTGCGGGGCAGTTCGCCGGGCTGCCGCTGATTCTCGCACAGGCGTCGTACCTCGAAGTCGCGCTGACGCAGATGATTATCAACCTCCGCTATGCGCTGATGAGCCTGTCAATCTCCCAGAAGATGGATTCTGATATGAACACGCCGCGCCGCTTGCTCTTCTCTTTCATGAATGCGGACGAGATTTTCGCCGTCGCATCCAGTCAGCCGGGGAAGGTCGGTCACTGGTATTTGTATGGGCTGATGATCGCGCCGTACCTCGGCTGGTCGGTCGGTACGATTCTGGGCGCGGTCGCGGGCACGCTGCTGCCGGTTTTCCTCCGCAATGCGCTCGGTATCGCGATTTTCGGCATGTTCCTTGCCATCATCCTGCCGCCCGCGCGCAAGGAGAAGCCCGTGCGCATTGTCGTGCTGATGGCCGTCGCGATGAGCCTGTGCTTCCGTTATGTGCCGATGCTCTCGCAGGTGTCCAGCGGGTTTGTCATCATCATCTGTGCTATTGCCGCCTCGGCGCTGGGCGCGTGGCTCTTCCCCGTGCGGGAGGAAGAAACGAAAGCGGGTGATGCGCAATGACGGCAAATTTTCCGATTTACCTGCTTGTGATGGCGGGTGTGACATACCTGATTCGGATGCTGCCGCTGACGATTTTCCGCAAGGAAATCAAATCAACGTTCATCAAGTCGTTCCTGCACTACGTGCCGTTCGCGGTGCTGGGGGCAATGACGATTCCCGACGTATTGTATTCCACGGGGGATATGCGCACGGCGGCGGTTGGTTTGGTGGCAGCGGTGTTCCTCGCGTGGAAAGGGAAGAGCCTGCTGACGGTGGCGCTTGCGGCGTGCGCGGCGGTGCTGGCGGCGCAGGGAATTCTGCTGCTGTTCTGATGATTATTGCAACGAAAAAGGGGATTGTGTCCGAAATCATGGACGCAATCCCCTTGCTTGTTATTCCAGACTGCCCAGCAGCGTCGGCAGAATCGCCACGACGGCCAGGGCAATCAGCAGCGCACGCCGGACGTGGTGCGGCTTCGTCATGACTGCCTGCCGCTCTGCGCGTTCGGGTCGAAGAGGCTCATCAGGTGGGCGCTGCTGCTTTCGAGGGTCGACATGGCGCTCTTGATGGCGGACAGGTCATCCGCCGTCATTTTGTCGGGCTTGGCGCGCCCAATCAGATGGCGAAGGGCAGCTTCATCGTCCTTGACGCGCTTCTTCTCGTCCTTGTCCAGCTGCTTGCTGCACTGGTTCAAGGCAGCGCTTACCTGCGCCAAAAGGTGCTGCGCCTGATTGATGGTGTCCATCAGGTCGCGGCGGAAAGCGTCTTGCGCGGCGTACTGCTCCGCATCGCGAATTGCTTGCTGAATTTCATCCTCGCTCATTTTGTTGTCGGCGGTGATGGTGATGGATTGGGCGCGTCCAGTGTCTTGGTCGCGCGCGGAGACGGTCAGGATGCCGTTGGTGTCAATATCGAACGTGACCTCAATTTTCGGTACGCCTGCCATTGCGCGGCGGATGCCCTTCAGACGGAATTTGCCGATGCTCTTGTTGTCCCGCGCCATCGGGCGCTCACCCTGCAGGACGTTGATTTCTACTGATGACTGGAACATGCCCGCCGTGGTGAACACTTGCTGATAGTGCACAGGCAGGGTGGAGTTGCGCTCGACGACGCGGGTCGCGACGCCGCCGACCGTCTCAATCGCCAGCGAAAGCGGGGTTACGTCCAGCAGCAGCAAGCCCGTGGAGTTCGTCAGCGTCGTGTGTTCATTCAGCGTGTCGCCCTGAATCGCCGCGCCCTGCGCCACGCATTCGTCGGGGTTGATGCTCTTGCTCGGCATGATGCCGGTCAGCTGGCGCACCTTCTCTTGCACGGCGGGAATGCGCGTCGAACCGCCGACCAGCAGCACCTTGCCCAGCTCGCTGGCGGCAATGCCTGCGTCGCTGAGGGCGCTGCGGACAGGACCTTCCGTCCGCGCAACCAAATCCGCCGTCAATTCATTGAATTTCGCGCGGGTCAGCGTCTGCTCCCAATGCACCGCCTGACCGCCGACTGTGCTGATGAACGGCAGGCTGATGGTGGTCATCTCGGTGACGGACAGCTCCTTTTTCGCCTGCTCGGCGGCTTCCTTCACGCGCACCATGGCCGCCAAATCGCGGTGGAGGTCAGCGTGATGTTCCCGCTGGAAAGCATCGCAGACGAAATTCACGATGCGCTCGTCGAAGTCATCGCCGCCGAGGTGGTTGTCGCCGCACGTCGCCAGCACTTCGATAACACCCTCGCCAATCTCGATGATGGATACGTCAAACGTGCCGCCGCCAAGGTCGTAGACCATGATCTTCTGCGGTGCGCCGTTGTTCAGCCCGTAGGCAAGGGCGGCGCTGGTCGGCTCGTTGATGATGCGGCGGACGTTCAAACCCGCAATGCGCCCCGCGTCCTTTGTCGCCTGACGCTGAATATCCCCGAAATACGCCGGGACGGTAATCACCGCGTCGGTGACGGGCTCGCCGAGGTAACTTTCCGCGTCCTGCTTCAGCTTGCGAAGAATCATGGCGCTGATTTCCTGCGGCGTATAGCTTTTCCCGGCGATGGTCTTGCGCCAGTCCGTGCCCATATGGCGCTTGACGGACGCAATCGTGCGGTCGGCGTTGACTGCCGCCTGACGCTTCGCCGCGCTGCCGATGAGCCGCTCGCCGCTGTCGGTGAATGCCACGACGGACGGCGTTGTGCGCTCGCCCTTATCGTTCGGAATGATGGTTGCGCTGCCGCCCTCAACCACGGCGACGCAGCTGTTGGTGGTACCCAAGTCGATACCGATGATTTTGCCCATAAAGTTACACTTTCTCAAGGAAACTGATTCCTTGACCTTTTGCGCGATTCAGTTGCGCGCATTGCATACAGTTTTTTGTGTTGCGCAGGGGATTTCACTCCGCAGAGGCGAAAACCCTGCAACAAACAAATCAAGCAGCATAGAAAAATTCCGCCAAATTAAGGGGATTGCCACAGCTTCTTAATAGCACCGGCAGCACAGCGGACAGAACATCTGCAAAAAGCACAAACTCATGCACAGCTTCGACGGATCCATCGCCCAAGTGTTGTACCCGGATGCGTTCGTTTGATACGTCTGCCCTGCCTGCTGATACTGCCGCAAAAGCGCCTGATACGTCGCATTGTTCGGGCTGAGCTGCACCGCGCGCTTCATGTGTTCCAGCGCCTGAATCTGATTCCCCGCGCCGTGGTTTGCCACGCCGGACAGGTAGTACCAGCGCGCATTCCGCCCCGTGCTGGGGACGTTCTGCAAAATGGAACACGCAGACGCGTACCGTCCAGCGAGAATATCGCGGATGGCAGCGCGAACCGGCTCGGAATCACCCGCCTGCTCCTGCGGCGGGTTGACCTGCGTCTGATAGCCGCCGTAGCTGCCGTAACCGAATCCGCCGAAGAAGTCGCTGAACGGGTCATAGCCGCCCTGCTGACCATACGGATTGCCTTGCTGCTGTCCGCCGTAGGAATTGCCGCCGTAAGAGCCGTATGGATTTCCGCCGTAACTGCTGCCGCCATACGGATTCCCGCCATACGGATTCTGCTGCTGCTGGCGGTTGGCGTACTTCTCCGGGTTCATCAGCATGTCGTAGGCTTCGTTGAGTTCGTTCATCTTTTTCGCCGCGTCGGGGTCGTTTGGATGCAAATCCGGATGGCACTCCTTGGCTTTGCGGCGATACGCGCGCTTGATTTCATCTTGGCTGGCGGTTTCGGATACACCCAGCACTTTCCGCGGGTCTGTGACCATGCTCGTCAGCCTCCTTTCACCGGGGAATCGTCCCCATTCTCTTTGGTTGTGTTGCCGCTGTGCTTCTTCTGCTTTTCGGCGCGGCGGTGGAGGAACTCGTTGTAGCTCTGCCAGACACCCTCATAGAGGATGTTGCGCAGAATATCCGCATCGGAGACGATAGGCAGCGACTCAAACGCCGCTGAAGCGTCGCCAAGCAGCAGCGTCAGCACGTCGCGCATATCCTCTGGCTGACGCCCCATCAGCAGCACGGGATTGTAGCTGTGCTTGCGCGTGTCGGCATCGTAATCACAGGCGGCATCCACCATGTAGATGAACCGCCCCAGCGACGCACCGAACAGCCGCAGTGTGCGCGACCAGTAATCCTCCTCGCGCACGAACAGCGACGCCATCAGCGCCCCGAAGCAGTTTGCCGCCGCATCGGGGGAATCGCTGTGCGCCGCTTCCACCTCGCTCAGCGCCCGCAGGTTCTTCTCCAAATCGGTGCACTGGCGGGGATAATCCGCGCTGACCGCCTCGTAACGCTTTTTCAGCAGCTGCGCGGTCAGCCCGCCCGGCAGGGAGCGGTCGTCCTGCCAGTCGTCCAGCGCCTTGAAATACGCCAGCGCGATGGTCATATCGGCAGCGTAATCCGTCATCGACGTGCGGACGAAATCGTGCGCTTCCTTCGGGTGCGGCAGACAGCGCATCTGCCCGTGCGCTTCCGCCGGCTCATAGAGCGCAGAGAGGAAAATCGCCAGAAACGTCATGTCGTAGGTGAGCGTCATGCGGCCGCGGAAGCCGTGGCGGTCGCCCAGTGATTGGCATAATCCGCAGTACCATGCCCGATAGCGCTTTTTCTGCGCCTCATCGAGCGATTCCAGACAGGGTCTGACATAGCCGAACATTGCTTACGCCCTTTCGTCGAACTTGTGCTGGCATTTGGGGCAGGTGACGTGCTTTTCACCGCAGCCGCGCTTGAGGCGCAGGCGTGTTTTGCACTGCGGGCAGCGGAAATACTTGTAGGTCTTTATGCCCCTGAGCCGCAGGAAAAACTGGCGGATTTCCGTCTGCGCGTGCCCTGTTTTGTCCATGAACTGGCGATTTTCCTCCTGCCGCTTGGCGACGTTGCGGCTCAGCATCCGCCACAGAGCATACACATAGCACAGCATGGACAGGAAACTCGCCAGCGGCAGGCGGAACAGCGAAAGCAAACTGAAAACGATAGCGGCGATGAGCGCTGTGAAGCCGAGATTATCCGGGCCGTTGCGCCCCTGCATCCAGTTCGCGAGGGCGTTCTGCATCTTCGAGAAAAAGGACATCGGTGATTTCCTCCTTTGCTTTCGGAGCATAGTATACACCCCGAATTTGAGCCTAATGTGAACAAATGAAGAAGAAACCGCAACAAATTCGGCGGATACCCGCATTTTTGCAATTTTCGGATTCACCTGCGCCCGCTGCCTGCGTCTTGGCGCATTTTCATCCGAAAATCGCATGGTTTCAACCTATAAGAAATTCTGCGCCGATTGAAAAAAACCCTTCTTTGTGGTATGATAATTGCATGAGAGTTTCATGAGAAAATGAATGCGAGGTGCGTTGACGGTGCTGCTGCGGAATGGGCTGTTCTTTGCGGATGGCCATTTTTGGGAAAATCTGTGCGTCCGGCTGGAAAACGGGCGCGTGACAGCGATGGGCGAGGGCTTAGCGCCGTTGGCTGGCGAAGCTGTGATAGACCTGCAGGGGGATTTTGTCCTGCCGGGGTTTGTCGATGCACACATCCACGCCTTCCGCGGGCATGACACGATGCAGGGCGAGGACGCGATTCGCCAGATGGCACGGGAACTGTATCAGGAGGGCGTTGCGGCGTTCCTGCTGACGACTATGTCCGCCAGCGTGGAAGATACGCGCCGGGTGATTGCCGCCGTCCGCCGCGTGATGGATACGCCGGAGCAGCACGCCGCGCGGGTGCTGGGGGCGCACATGGAAGCGCCGTTCCTATCGCCGGAGAAGGCAGGGGCGCAGCGGAAGGAGTTTTTTCTGCATCCGAGCTGGGAGGCATTCCTTGACCTGACGGGCGGCGACATTCAGGCAGTGCGCGTCATCACGATGGCGCCGGAGCTGCCCGGCGCGGAAGAATTCATCCGTAAGGCGGCGGAGAACGGCATCCACGTTTCCATTGGTCACACGGCAGCGACCGACGAGCAGGTGCATCAGGCGGCGGACTGGGGCGCGACCCGCGTCACCCACACCTACAACGCGCAAACGCCGTTCACGCACCGCGCGCCCGGCGTTCCCGGCGCGGCATTGACGGATGACCGCCTATTCGCGGAGTTCATCGGCGACGGTGTTCACCTGCACGACGACGCGGTGAAGGTACTTCTGCGCTGCAAGGGGGCGGACAAAGCCGTTGCGATTACGGACAGCATGGAAGCGGCGGGTTTGCCGGACGGCGAATACGCCTTAGGCGGGCAGGCGGTCACGGTGCGCGGACACGAGGCGCGTTTGCACGACGGCACGCTGGCAGGCTCGGTGCTGCTGATGCGGCAGGCGTTCCAGAACCTGATGGCGCGCTATGGGCAGACACCGGAAAAGGCTGTGCGCATTTGCACGGAGAATCCCGCGCGTTCGATTAGCGCGTCAGGGTTCGGGACGATTTGCGTTGGGGCAGGCGCGCCCCTTACAAGGTGGGGGAAGGATTTCGCTTGGAAGGGAATCCTTGAGTGAAGGAACCTTTGGGTTTTGGCATACTTGTCTTTCTTTTTCTGGCTGAATTTGATTGGAACAGGGGGAATCGCCTCTGCGGAGGCGAAATCCCAGCGAAACACGCGGAAATTGCATGAAGAAGTCACCAACTCAATCGCGCGAAAGGGTCAAGGGGCAATGCCCCTTGCGGAGTCCAGAGGCAGAGCCTCTGGCTTGAAAGGAGGCTGCAACACCCATGATGAAAATCGACTTGAGCGGACAGTGGCAGGTGAAGCTGGACGCGGAAAAACAGGAAACCATGCCGCAAGCGTACCCGGAGACGATGACGCTGCCGGGGACAACATCGGCGGCGGGGCTTGGAATGCCGAATCCCGCCAAGGAAACGGGCTGCCTGACCGACGCGTATCGCTTCGAAGGCGCGGTGTGGTTCATGCGCACGTTCACCGCGGGCGACTGGACGGGCGAGCAGACGATGCTCACGCTGGAACGCACCCGCAAAACCACCGTCTACCTCGACGGTCGCCCCATCGGGCATCAGGAGAGCCTCTGCACGCCGCACCGCTACTTCCTGCCACCTGTGCACGCTGGAGAGCATACCCTTGTCATCCGCGTGGATAATACCGATTATCCCACGCACGGCGGGCATTTGACAAGCCCGGACACGCAGAGCAACTGGAACGGCATCACCGGCGAAATCAGCCTGACTGTCGCCCATACACTGCTGACGGATTTGACCGTGCGCCCGGACTTGCGGCGCGGCTGCCTGCGTGTGCATGGGCATATCATCGGCGCGCCCGACGGTGTGGCGGGCATCGTGCTGCCGGGGCAGATGGAGCATCTGCTGCCGTACCGCCGGGGCGTGCTGGACGGGGAATGCCCGCTCAAGGGCAATGAAGCCTTCTGGGACGAAGCGCACCCCGAAATCCACACCATCTCCATTGACCTCGACGGCGATGTGTACGAAACGACATTCGGCTTGCGCGATGTGCGGACGCTCGGTCGGCGGCTGCTCATCAACGGGCGCGAAACCTTCCTGCGCGGCAAAGTTGATAATCTGCTGTACCCAAAAACCGGGTACACACCAACTGACGTCGCGTCGTGGATGACGATTTTGGGCATTGCGAAGGAGTACGGCATCAACCATTACCGCTACCACACAGCCTGCCCGCCAGATGCGGCGTTCACGGCGGCGGATCTGCTCGGCGTGTATATGGCGCCGGAGCTGCCGTTCTGGGGGACGGTCGTGGAAGAATGCGAAGAAGGCTACGACGAGCGCGAACGCGACTTCCTCTTCCAAGAGGGCTTCCGTGTCCTGCGCGAATACGGGCATCATCCGTCGTTCCTGTGGCTTTCGCTGGGCAATGAGCTGTGGGGGAGCAAGGACGTGCTGAACCGCATGATGCGCGCCTACCGCGAGGCGGACGACACCAAGCTGTACAGCAGCGGCGCGAACAACTACCAGTTTGTACCGGATGTGCTGGACGAGGAAAATGTGTTCGTCGGCGTCAGGCTGGGGCGCGAACGGCTGATTCGCGGCAGCTACGCCATGTGCGACGCGCCGCAGGGCATTGTGCAGACGACCGCGCCGGAGTCCGTCAGCAATTATGATGCCAGCATCGTTCCGGAAACGCTGGGGCAGTCGGGTGAAGCCGGCAAGGTGCAGATTCAGTATGGCACGGGCGTAAAGGAAGTGGACGCGCAGTCCGCGGACGCCCTCATCCCGGATGTGCCCGTCATCAGCCACGAGGTCGGGCAGTATGTGTTCTATCCTGATTTCTCGGAGATTCCGCATTACACCGGGCCGCTGAAGCCGCGCAACATCGAAGCCATGCGCGAGAATTTGGAACGGGCGGGGCTGTACGGCGAGCATGAAGCCTTCTTCCGGCAGACGGGGCATCTGGCGGTGGACTGCTATAAGCGGGAAATCGAGACGCTGCTGCGGTCGCGGGAGGTGTCCGGTTTCCAGCTGCTGGACTTGCAGGACTACACCGGGCAGGGGACGGCGCTTGTCGGCGTGCTGAACGCAATGATGGAGAACAAGGGCCTGATTTCCGCCGAGGAGTGGCGCGAGTTCTGCGCCGGAACGGTTGTGCTGGGCGAATTTGCGTCGTTCACGGGCATGATGGGCGAGGACATCCGTTTTGATGTGCAAATCAGCGAATGCGACCCGGAGAAGCAGCATACCTGCATCCGCTGTACCCTTATGGACGGTGAGCGCGAACTGTACGCTTGCGACGTGACGCCGGGTGCACGGCAGGGGCGGCTGACGGACGCAGTGTCCGTCACGTTCCCGGCGGAGTGCTATCGGGACGCCATGCAGGAGCGCATCACGGGCTTGACCGTCGTGCTGACACTGGAGGACGGCACGCGCAATCATTACCCGATTTGGCTGATTCCGCGGGTTGACATCCGCATCACCCGCGAGGGCATCGAGAAGGACGGGCGGATGGTGGCGTTTGTATCCGCAGAAGAGAAGGCGGACGGCGCGGCGATTGTTGTGCCGAGCGCGGAAGGGCAGCTTCCGGCGGAATACTGCACGGATTTCTGGTGCTACCCGATGTTCCGTTCAATCAGCGAGAGCATGGGCAAGCCTGTGCCGGTCGGGACGATGGGGCTGTCCATCGACACCGCGTCGCCGCTGCTGAAGCGGTTCGCGCAGGAGGATTACACCACCCCCGTGTGGTACGCTATCCTGCAAACGGCGCATGTGCAGCGCCTTCCGGCGGACATTCACCCCGCGGTGCAGATGATTGACAATACGGAACGCTGTGCGCGGCTGGGCATCCTCTATCAGCAGGACGGCGTGTGGCACTTGACGGCGCGCTTGTGGGAAAAGCCGAATGACCCGACGGTGCGCGCGCTGGCGTGGTCGCTGTGGGAGGCGCTGAAATGACGCTGATTTACCCCGCAACGGCGGATGCGTTCCGCTGCATTGCGGACGCTTGCCGCCACACCTGCTGCAAGGGCTGGGAAATCGACATTGACCCGGACACGCGGGCGAAGTATGCTGCCATGACGGGTGAAATCGGGCAGCGGCTGCGCGACGCGATTGCGGACACGCCGGACGGTGCTTCTTTCCGCCTGCGGGAGGATGAACGCTGCCCGATGCTGAATGACAGCGGCTTATGCGACATCATCACCGCTTGCGGCGAAGGGGCGCTGTGCCAAATCTGTGCTGACCATCCGCGCTACCGCAACGAATTTTCGACATTCACCGAAGTTGGCTTCGGGCTCTGCTGCGAAGCGGCGGCGGATTTGACCCTGCACTGGCCACAGCCGATGACGTGGCACACGCAGGGTGGCGGCACACGTCCGCAGGGGTCGCCGGAGGAAGAAGCGCTGCTGCAGGCGCGGGCGGCGCTCATCCGCATCATGCAGGACAGAACACGCGGCATTCCGGCCCGGCTGAATGCCTTGTGTGAAGCGGTAGGCACGGTAATGCCAACGCGTACGGCAGCGGAATGGGCGGACTTCCTGCGGACGTTGGAACGCCTTGACCCGGCATGGGACGCGGTGCTGGCGCGGCTGACGAATACGCCGGACGATTTGCCGGATTTTTCCCCGCTGGCGGTGGAGCAGTTCACGGTGTACCTGCTGCATCGGCATGTGCCGGGGGCGCTGCTGGATGACGATTTGCCGGGGCGGGTGCTGTTTTGTGCGGTATCGGGGATGCTGTTCCTGCGCCTGTCGACGCTGCTGGGCGAAAACGAAGCGGCGCGGATGTACTCATCAGAAATCGAATACTCGGAGGAAAACCTCTGCTCGTTTCTGGATGAGCTGGATGCATAAGTTTTCATCAAGCAAAAACAGGCATCTGAAGCATGTACTTTCGCTTCGGATGCCTGTTTACATGTCAGCTTGCGCTGTATTTGTGCAGCGCACGGGTGATATCACCGTGAATCAGCACGCTGAGCCGGTCAATAATCGCCGTTGGATCTTCCTTCATGCCCTCGCGAATCCAGTTCAGCATCAAGCCGACAAACGCGTATTTGTAGAAGTCGGCAATGAACGCCTTGTCACGGTCACTGACGGACAGCCCGACGGCTTTTTCCTCAACCACGCCAATCAGCAGGTCGTACGTCAGCTGATAGAGATAGCGCTCCAAGTGCTCACGGCTGATAGAGTGGTAGACGTTCAGGACGAACGTTTTGTTTTCCAAGACAAGATGGAAGATGTTCAGGAAGCCTTGCTGCCATGTGCTGTACGTCTTGTTGCCGGCCAGCGCGACGCTCGCATCCTCTTGACACGTCCACTCCACCAAGTCGTATATATCTGCAAAATGATAGTAGAACGTCATCCGGCTGACACCGCAGTCCTCAGCAATATCGTTGATGGTGATTTTGCTCAGCGGCTTCGTTTGCAGGAGCTTTTTCAGGCTTTGCGCTAAGGCGCGTTTTGTGGTCTGCGACATGCTTCACCTCATTGATGCGGCGGGAGACGGCGGCGCTTTATTTCTTCGTCCAGTGCGCGCAAGGCGTTCCGCGAGTTAGGGAGTGCGGCAATTGCGGCGCGTATCTCGGTCAGCATGTAATCCGGTATGGCGCGGAGTGTTTCCGGCGCGTCGGCAATGTGTGCGGCAAGAAGCCGAAGCACCTCGGCATCATCCGGCGCATTGCCCATTTCATCTGCACCTTCGAATGAAGCATCGTTCAGATGGTCGTAAAGTTCGTCCAGCAGTTCATCCATCGGCGTCATGTCCGTCTGCACATTGACGGGAATGCCCAATTGCTTGGCAATCGGTGTAATGAATGCCGTTGTGCGGTCATCCGCTGACCAAAACTCACGGGGAAGACCGTGTTGCTGGAGCAGGGGAAGGAAATCAGCGGAGAAGTGGGGAGCGTATTCGTCGATTTTGCGCGGCGGTGTGAGCGTCAGCACTTTGCCGCTGCCGGTATCGACAACACAGAGCAAATAAGGAAAATATGGCACTTGGGTTGGTTTGGCCTGAACAGGGGTGGGGGACATAAACACCGCCAGCGCCCACGGTGCACAGGGCTTCTTGCGCTTCTTCAGCCGCGCCAGCGCCAGTTCATCCTCAATTTTGCCCGCCGGGAGTGCCGGCGCGTCGGGCTTTTGCAGCGTGTAGGAATCCCAGCGATAGCCGTCGGGGGTCGCGGTCAGCAGGGGAATCGGGTGCGTGAATGGGTCGCCCTCAATCAGCCCCAAGGCAAGAGGGTCTTCTGTGCTGAGGCGACGCGATATTTCCAGCAGGGCATCCATTGCTTCCAATAGATGCTGCTGCTCGGTTTCGTCAGTCAGCGCCCACGGCATGCGCGATGGACGATAGCGATGGAAAACCGGAAAATTGTGCTGCCCGCGCAGGGAAATACCGTGTGCTTTGGCGTAAGCGCGGACGGGCTTTGCCTCCTTCGCGAGGATTTCCTGCGCATTCTCGAAGGATACCTGAATGCAGTCCTGCCCGAGCATGCATTCCTCCGCTCGATGGCGCGGCAGAACGCGCATGTCTGTGGTCATGAGTTTGTCAAGCGCGTACAGACCGTCCGTGAGGGAATAAAGCGCCAGCGCCAGATGTGTGCCGTTGCGCCCCATGACGGAGCAGCACGCAATTTCACCATCAGAAAAGCGAACTGCAAAAATATGCGTATCAAACAAATGTTGCCATGGCTTTGCGGCACGGATGGCAAATGCGCGGTCAAACAGCACGTCTGTGTTCATCGTCGGGTGCCCTCCTACGTCATTTTCTTCAGTATACCATAAAAGCAGGGAACAGGCAAGAAGACGACGAAAAATGCAATACGATTTCCGGATGATACGATTTCCAGATTCACCTGCGCCATCTGCTTGCGCCTTTTCCCTTCTGGCGTCCGCTCATTCCACTTAGCGTAGCGCTGCTACGCTGCGTTTCATTCACGTTAGCCAGAATGAAAAATTCGCGGCGCATTCTTATCTGGAAATAGTATAAGAAAGCGTCAAGATGCGCCGCAAATCTGGAAATCGTATAAAGAAACACAAAAAAATCCTCCGCTGTTAGAGCGAAGGATGATGCACCTCCGACGGGATTCGAACCCGTGTTTTCGCCTTGAGAGGGCGGCGTCCTAGGCCACTAGACAACGGAGGCAAACGCTGGGGAACTAGGATTTGAACCTAGACAATACGAGTCAGAGTCGTAGGTGCTGCCATTACACCATTCCCCATTGGCACTTCAACGATTGACTTGCGCCACTCGCTGACTGCGAAAATGATTATACCACGCTTTCCCCCACCTGTCAAGAGGGAAATTCACTTTTTTTCGCAATTTCCGCGTGCTTTTGCATGGAAACGCATCCGCACGGATACAATACGCGGAAACAGGCGCATGGAGGTGCAAAAAGCGGATGAAAACGATGGTGGGCGACGGCAATTTGGCAGCGGCACAGGTGGCATACGCGCTCAGCGAAACGGCAGCGGTTTACCCGATTACGCCGTCTACGCCGATGGCAGAGAACTGTGACGAGTGGGCGCACATGGGCAAACGCAACGTGTTCGGGCAGAAAATGCGGCTGACGGAGATGCAGAGCGAGGGCGGCGCGGCGGGCGCGCTGCACGGGATGCTCTCAGCGGGCGCGCTGGCGACGACCTTCACCGCGTCGCAGGGGCTGCTTCTGATGCTGCCGGATATGTGCAAAATTTCGGGCGAGCTGCTGCCGGGGGTGATGCACGTCGCGGCGCGGGCGCTGGCGTACCACGCGCTGTCCATCTTCGGCGACCACAGCGATGTGATGGCGGTGCGCAGTGCAGGCTGGGGAATGCTCTGCGCGGCATCGGTGCAGGAAGCGGCGGATTTGGCGGTCGTGGCGCATCTGAGCGCGATGGCGGGCAGCGTGCCAATGCTGCATTTCTTTGACGGTTTCCGCACGAGCCATGAAATCCAGCGGTTCGAGGCGCTTGACGAGGATGAATTACGCGGACTGCTGCCGCAGACGCAAATCCGGCAGTTCCGGGCGCGCGCCATGAACCCGGAGCATCCGCATCAGCAGGGGACGAGCCAGAATCCGGACGTGTATTTTCAGGGGCGGGAAGCGGCGAACCCATACTACTTCGCCCTGCCGGAAATCGTGCAGGACACGATGAACCGCGTCGCGGCGCTGACGGGGCGCCCGCTGCGGCTGTTCTCCTACACCGGCGTGCCGGACGCGAAGAAGGTGCTGGTGCTGATGGGGTCGGGCGCGGAGACGGCGGAGGAAACTGCGCGGGCACTCATGCGGACGGGGGAGAAGGTCGGCGTGGTGCGGGTTCGGCTGTTCCGTCCGTTCTCGGCTGAAGCGCTGCTGACGGCTATCCCGGAGAGCGCGGAGCGGATCGCTGTGCTTGACCGCACGAAGGAGTCCGGCGCACTCGGTGAACCGTTGTATTTGGACGTGAGCGCGGCGCTGTTTGCTGCCGGACGGACGGCAAAGGTCTGCGGCGGACGGTACGGGCTGGGCAGCAAGGAGTTCACACCCGCAATGGTCAAGGCTGTGTTCGACGCGCTGGACACGATGGAAGCCGGGCAGCACTTCACCGTCGGCATCGACGACGATGTGACGCACTTGTCCCTGCCGATAGACGCGCATTTTGCCTTGCCGGACGAGGACATTATCAGCTGCAAGTTCTTTGGGCTGGGCGCAGACGGCACGGTTGGAGCAAACAAGAGTGCCATAAAAATGATGAGCGCGCAGATGGATCGGCAGGTGCAGGCGTATTTTGCGTATGACTCCAAGAAATCCGGCGGGTACACGGTTAGTCATTTGCGGATAGGGGCAGCGCCGATTCGCGCGCCGTACCTGATTGGGCAGGCGGACTTTCTCGCGTGCCATCAGCCGACGCTGATGAATTTGGACGTGGTGGCGCAGAGCGTCAAGCCGGGCGGCACGGTGCTGCTGAATCTCCCGGACGGCATGGAGATTCCCGCGAAGCTGCGCCGGAGCATTGCGACGCGCCATGCGCTGCTGTACACCATCGACGCGGACGCAATCGCGGCGCAGTGCGGCTTAGGCGGGCGCATCAACACGGTCATGCAGACGGCTTTCTTCCAATTAAATGCCTTTTTGCCGGAAAAGCAGCGGCAGCAGCTGCTGAACGAATCGGTTCAGGCAGCATATGCGAAGAAGGGCGAGCGGGTCGTCGCGGCGAATCTGAATGCAATTGCGAAGACGGCGGATGCGCTGCGACGAGTGGATGTGCCGCCGGAATGGACGGAACTGCCTGATACGCCGGAGGATACGCCGCAATCAGCAGTCGAAGCCTTCATGCGCCCGATGCTGCGCCAGCAAGGGGATATGCTGCCGGTGTCCGCCATGGACGCGCGCGGGTTTGCGCCGCTGGGCACGAGTCGGCTCGAAAAGCGCGGCATTGCGCGGCAGATTCCGCAGTGGCGGGCGGAAGCGTGCATCCAGTGCGGGCTGTGCAGCCTTGTCTGCCCGCATGGGTGCATCCGCACGTTCTACCCGCTGGCGGAAACGGCGCTCCCGGCGGATTTTCATACGGTTCGGGCGAAGGGCAAGGCGTTTTCCGGGCGGAATTTCCGCGTGCAGGTGTCGCCGCTGGACTGCACAGGATGCGAAAACTGCGCGCGGGTGTGCCCTGCGAAGGACAAGGCGCTGGTGATGCGCCCCGCGGCGGAAATGGCGAAGGAGCAGGAAAACTGGAATTTCGCCGTGTCGCTGCCGGAAACAGCGGTGGGGGAGGCGGACACCATCCCGCTCTCGCAGGCGAAAACGCCGCTGTTTGAGTTCTCCGGCGCGTGCGCGGGGTGCGGCGAAACGCCGTATATCAAGCTGCTGACACAATTGTTCGGTTCGCACTTGATGATTGCCAATGCCACGGGCTGCTCGTCCATCTACGCCGGGAGCGCGCCCAGCTGCCCCTATACCGTCAACCAGAAAGGGCAGGGCGTGGCGTGGGGCAACAGCCTGTTTGAGGATAACGCGGAATTTGGCTTCGGGATGTATCTGGCGATGAAGCACCGACGGGCGCATCTGGCGGAGCAGGTCGAGACGCTGGCGGCAGAGTGTCCGGAATTGGCGGAATCGTGCCGCGCGTGGCTGGGCAGTCGCGAGGATACGGCGCTTTCGGCACAGGCGGGGGAAGCGCTGCTGGCGGCGTGCGAGACGCTTTCACATCCGCTGGTGAAGGAAATTGCGGATTCGGCGGACTTGCTGGCGGCCAAGAGTGTATGGCTCATCGGCGGCGATGGATGGGCGTTTGATATTGGCTTCGGCGGGCTTGACCATGTGCTGGCATCGGGCGAGAAGGTGCGGGCGCTTGTGCTGAACACGCAGGTGTACTCCAACACGGGCGGACAGGCATCGAAGGCGACCCCGGCGGGTGCGGCGGCACGGCTCATGTCCGGCGGGAAATCCGGCGCGGAGAAGGATTTGGGGCTGATGGCAATGACATACGGGCATGTGTACGTTGCGCAGGTGGCGATGGGCGCGAATCCGAATCAGCTGCTGAAGGCCATGCGCGAGGCAGAAGCGTGGGACGGCGCGGCGCTCATCATTGCCTATGCGCCCTGCATTGCGCACGGGATTGACATGCGTGACGTGCAGGAAATCGAGAAGAAAGCCGTGCAGTGCGGGTATTTCCCGCTGTACCGCTATCATCCGGCGAATGGGCTGATGCTGGACAGCAAAGCGCCGGACGGGGATTTTCAGGCGTTCCTGATGCGGCAGGGGCGGTTTGCGGCATTGCGCCGGAGCGATCCGGAGAAGAGCGAAACCTTCTGCAAAATGGCGGAAGAAGCGGCGCGGCGGCGCTGGAACCTGCTGAAAATGCTGAAAAATCGGGAAATGACGTAAATCTGCATCTGGGACAGGTGCTTTCAAAGGGAAACAACTGTTTTCATGTCGGAAAAAGAGCGGCAACAGACCGAATACACCAACGAAAACGTTGTCTGACGAAAATTGCCGTGTAAGGAACTTGCAGATCAGTTTCTGATAGATTTAGGCAGTTTCAATAAAGAAGTACGGCAAAAACTTGCACAAATCTTGTATATCATATAGTTTGAACTTGACAAATGACGCGCCGGAAGCTATAATGGATTTACAAGTGCGGAAATGTCTGCCCTTAATCCGGGCAAAGACGAAAACGTTTTTGTAAACCTTGGAGGCTTACGAAAACGTTTCGCCGACAGGCATCAGGCACAATCAGCTTCTCTAAGGAGGAATCATCATGAATTGCACCAAGAAGTTTCTTGCACTGCTGATGGTGCTGGCGATGGCGCTGGGCATGACCGCTGTGGCGGAATCTCCTGTGGCGTCTCCTGTGGCATCTCCCGTGGCGGGCGAAGTCGAACCGCTCTCTACGGCGTTCCTGATGTATGCCGACGCCAACTGGAAGTACCAGTGGTGGCACGACGGCTCTGAGCCGGCGGAGGGCATGAAGGTGACCGAGGCGGCGATTACCGGCGAGGGCTCCTACACCGTGGGCCTTGACTTCACCGGTACGCCCGAAGGCGCGGCGAGCGGCATTGCGTTCGCGGCCATCGGCCTGGAGAACGGCGAAAAGGCACTGCCCGGCTGGACGATTCGCGTGGACGAGATCCGCGTGAACGGTCAGCCCATCGAAGTGAAGAAGGGCTACACCTCTTCCGACGACGGCATCATTACCCGCTCCAACATCTACAACGAATGGGTCAGCGAGCTGCCCGCCGACGCGCGTTCCTGGGACGGTGTGACCGAGGATGCGAACTGGATTACCGTGGACAAGGCGGCGTTCGAGCGCGTGGAAAACGTCGAGGTGGACTTCACGCTCTTCCGCTACGGCGCTGACATGGCGTACATCATGTTCGCTGATTCCTCTTGGACGAGCCAGTACTGGGGCACGGACGATTCCGCTGTGAAGGCGACCAACGCGACCGTGACCGGCGCAGGCGACTACACCGTGGGTCTGGACTTCACCGCGACTGAAGCGGGCGCAGCTTCCGGCACTGCCTTTACCGCGCTGGGCATCAAGCACGGCGAAAAGCTCTTCCCCGGTATGTCTATCAAGCTCAACGACATCCGCATCAACGGCGAATCCGTTGCGTTCACCAAGGGCTACACCTCCTCTGACGATGGTGTGGAAACCCGCATGAACATCATGAACGAATGGGTTGCCGAAGTTCCCACCGACGCTTCTGTCCGCTCCTACGACAAGGATCTGACGGGTGTGTCTCCTGTCATCGTGGACAAGGCGGCGTTTGAATCCGTCAAGACCTACGAAATCGACTTCACCCTCGTGCCCAAGACGGACACGGCGTTCCTGATGTTTGCCGACAGCAATTGGGCGACCTCCGCGTGGAATCCCGGCGAATTTGCAGAGGGCAATGCTGTGACTGTGGACGGCCCCGGCACCTACACCCTGTCCCTTGACTTCTCCGGCGTTAAGGACGGCGAAATCCCCGGTGTTGCGTTCATGGCGGTCGGCATTGCGAACGGCGAAGCGACCTTCCCCGGCTACTTCATCGACATCACCGAAGTCAAGGTCAACGGCGAAGCAATCGAACTCGGCAAGGACTTCACCACGACCGACGACGGCATCGTGACCCGCTCCAACATCTGGAATGAATGGGTGACGGACATTCCGGCGGAAGCCCGCGTGGCGGACGGCGACCTCGAAGGCGTGACCGCGAAGATCGCGACGGCGGAAGCGCTCTCCGGCATCAAGACCATCGACGTGACCTTCGACTACATCTACGGTGTGCCGCCGGTTGTGGAAACCGAACAGCCCCTGACCGAAGATGAAGTGAAGGAACTGATCTCCAAGACCTACGGCGCGTACATCGCCGTGCAGTCTGACCCGAACTACATCTTCCGCAACGACTGGGAGGAACCCTCCTACGGCCGCGACGCGGACAACGATGTGTTCACCAAGCTGGCGAAGACCAACAACGACGGCACGATTACCGATTACGGCGCGACGTTCGAGGATGCGGTCATCTCCGGCAACGGCACCTACACCTGCTCCATGACCACGGGCGACATGGGCTTCGGCGAGGATACGGCGTTCCACTTCTTCCGCGTCTCCACCGACATTCCGTCCAAGCTGGTCAAGGAAGGCTACGTTACCATTTCTGATGTGACCATCAAGATTGGCGAAGGCAAGACGCAGTCCGGCGTTGTGGTGGATACCTCCGGCGATTGGGTGAAGCTGATTGTCGAGGACAACTACAACAACATCAAGGCGGATGGCGTTGTGCTGACCGCGCCCGCCCCGAACACCACGACGGTCATCACCTTCACGATCTCCGGTCTGGCGGAGTAATCCTGCACTACTTTCCTCTGGCGCGCTCTTCGGCTTCGGCTGGGGAGCGCGCCAAGGGGATTCCTGCCCTTGCCATAGTCGCGCTGATGGATGAACGCTGGACATCATCCGCCAGCGCTCATCCATCAACGCGCGGCTGGTCAAAGCAGAAGAGCGTCACGAAGAAAGAAACGAGGGGATACCATGCAGGCGACGATTTCAGCCAAATCCGGCGGACAGGCGACTTGCGTCCGGGAAAAAACGAACTGGGCGCTGATCATCATCCGCATCCTGACCGCGTTTGCCGGGCTGATGATCTTCTTCCCGGAGGTCAATCCCGGTCGACTGATGTCGGACATCAACGCGAATACTTCGCTGTTCACCGCCGCGATTTCGTACAGCACGCTGACGGACAGCTTTGCCCGCCCGCTGCGTATGGGCTGGGTGCAGCCGTGGCACTTCTACCTCATCATGGGCGGCTGTGCGCTGCTGATGCTTGGCATCATCCTGAGTGCAATCGGCGCGTGCATGTCGCTGGGCAATCACCGCATGAAGCGCGCAGCCGTCAAACTGCCGCTGATCGGCTCGGTGCTGATGCTTGGCGGCATCGGAACGCTGGTGTACCTGAACAGCATCCTTCCGGCGCTGGAAAAGGCGGAACGCCTGAAGCTGATGACGCCGACCGGCGCAATCGTCTTCTGGGCGGTGCTGGGGGGGCTGCTGCTCGTGTTCAGCATCGTGAGCATGGTCACCATTCCCAAGGACATGGAAGAAAAGATGGAAATGGAGGAGAAATACCGCCTGTTCCTGATGTTCCTGCCTGTTCTGATTCTGACGGTCATCTTCTGCTACCTGCCGCTGTACGGCTGGCGCTATGCGTTCTTTGATTATAAGGTCGGCGACGCGCTGAGCAGCGAGAACTTTGTGGGCCTCAAGTGGTTCAGCTACCTGTTCTCCAACGGCGCAACCCGCAATGACCTTGTGCGCGTGCTGCGCAACACGCTGATTATGTCTGGCTTGGGTATTGCAACGAGCTGGCTGCCGATTGCCTTCGCCGTTTTGCTGGCGGAACTGCGTTCGACAAAGTTCCAGCGCGTTGTGCAGACCCTGACGACGATTCCGAACTTCATCTCATGGGTTCTGGTGTACGCCATTGCGTTCGCGATTTTCTCCACCGACGGCTTCATCAACTCCTTCCTGCGCAACGTCATGGGGCAGACCGCCACGACAGACTATCTTGCCAGCGCGGATTTCATCTGGCTCAAGATGCTGCTGTGGGGCACATGGAAGGGCTTGGGCTGGAGCGCTATTGTCTACATCGCGGGCATTGCGGGCATTGACCAGCAGCTGTACGAAGCCGCGAAGGTGGACGGCGCGAACCGCTTCCAGTGCATCCGCCACATCACGATTCCCGGCTTGATGCCCACTTACATGGTCATGCTGCTGATGGCGATTGCGGGTATGCTCTCCAACGGCATGGAGCAGTACCTCGTTTTCGAGAATCCGCAGAACAGCGCAACCATCGAGGTGCTGGACTTGTATGTCTATCACAGCGGCATTAAGAGCGGCTTGATTCCGCTTTCCACGGTCGTCGGCGTGTTCAAGAGCCTGATTGGCGTGCTGCTGCTCTTCGGCGCGAACGGCATCTCCAAGGGCGTGCGCGGCGAAAGCATCATTTAAGGAGGCGGAGAAGCAATGAGCAACACCGAAGTCATGAAGCAATCCGCCGTCAAACTGGCGGGCAAACACCCGAAGAACAAGATTCACCGCACAGCGGGCGACATCGCGTTTGATGTTTTCCTGTACATCCTCTTTGTGGCTTTCACAATTCTGTGCGTTTTCCCGTTCTATTACCTGTTCATCAACACCATTTCCAGCAATGACGCGGTGGCGGGCGGCTTGGTCAACTTCTGGCCGGTCGGCATCCACTTCCAGAATTACCTTGCCCTGCGCGATGTGGCGGACTTGGGTTCGTCGGTCATCGTGACGGTGGCGCGTACGATTCTGGGCACAGCGCTGATGGTGATTGTCAGCGCGTGGGCGGGCTATCTGGTCACGAAGCAGAAGATGTGGCATCGGTCGCTGATGTACCGCGCGCTGGTCATCACCATGTACTTCAACGCGGGCCTGATTCCGTGGTACATGAACATGCTGATGCTGGGTCTGACGAACAACTTTCTCGCCTACATCCTGCCGGGCATGATTGCGCCGTACAACATCATTCTGGTGAAGACGTATATTGAGTCGATTCCGGCGTCGCTGGAAGAATCCGCGGTCATTGACGGCGCGAACACGCCGACGGTGTTCCTGAAGATTATCCTGCCGCTCTCCATTCCGATTCTGGCGACGATTTCGATTTTCGGCGCGGTCGGCAACTGGAACTCGTTCCAAGACTCGCTGCTGCTGATGTCCTCCCGGCCGGAGCTGTACACCTTGCAGCACCGCCTGTATGTGTACCTGAACCAGTCCTCGAACCTGTCGGCGCTGGTCAACGGTTCGGGCGGCATGTCCACGCAGGCGGCGGCGAACATGCTGAACACGCGCGTTATCAAGTACACGGTCGCCATGGTGTCGATTATTCCGATTCTGCTGGTGTACCCGTTCATGCAGCGCTTCTTTGTTAAGGGAATCATGCTGGGGGCCGTGAAGGGCTAACCCGGCTGGTGATAGTTACTTCAAATACGGAAAGGAGAATCTTGCAAATGCGCAAATTGACCCGACTCTTCGCCCTGATGCTGGCGCTGACCATGCTTCTGGGCGCTCTGCCTGCGCTGGCAGAAGAACCCGCAAATCCCTCTGGCATCCCGTACTACAAGGTGACCAGCGACCTGTACGATTTCATCGACATGGACGGCGCGCCCATCCAGATTGAAATTTACAGCCAGCTGGCGAACTACTCCGGCCGTCAGACTGGCTGGGGCGCTGCGCTGATGAAGGATCTGTTCAACGTTGAACTGGTCATCATTCCTGATCAGGATGGCACTTACCAGACCCGCACGCAGTCCGGCAACCTCGGCGACATCGTCGTCTGGGGCGCGAACGGCGAAGACTACAAGCAGGCGATTAAGAATGGCCTGCTGCTGGAGTGGGACGAGGACGACCTTGCGGAGACGTATGCGCCCTACATCTGGGCGAACTATCAGGATGCGCTGGCGTCCAATCGTCTGGTGTCCGAAGATGATAACAACCTGTACGGCTTCGGCATGGACGTGGCGACCTCCCGTCAGGGCCATAAGTCCTTCATGTACTCCTGGGATCTGCGCTGGGATTTGTATTCTCAGCTCGGCTACCCGGAAATCAAGAATTTGGATGACCTGCTTGAGGTCTTCAAGAAAATGAAGGAAATCTGCCCCACGGACGAGCTGGGCAACGAGACGTATGCGGCGTCCCTCTGGCCTGACTGGGACGGCAACATGGTCATGTACGTCAAGGCGCTGGCGACGGCGTACTATGGCTATGACGAACTCGGCTTCGGCCTGTACAACCCCACGAATGGCGAATTCTACGATGCGCTGGATGAAAACGGCCCGTACATCGAGATGCTGCGCTTCTTCAACCAGCTCTATCGCGCCGGTCTGCTTGACCCGAACTCCATGACGCAGACCTACGACGAAATGAGCCAGAAGGTGAAGAACGGCGGCGTGTTCTGGGGCATCTTCAACTATGCCTCCTCCATGGTCTACAACACGGACAAGCATCTGGGCGAAGGCAAAATGATGTATGCGCGTGTGCCGGACGAGGCGAACCCCATCGTTTACGGTCTGTCCACGCTGGGTGGCAACCGCATCTGGTCTGTCGGCTCGAAGGCGGCGTATCCGGAACTGTGCCTTGCGATTCTGGACTTCTTCGCGACCCCCGAAGGCTCGATGACCATGTGGTACGGCCCGCGCGGTCTGATGTGGGATTACGACGAGAACGGCGGCATGTATTTCACCGAGCTGGGCGACATCTGCAACAAGGATACCAAGCATGACCTGAACGGCGTTGTGTGGACGTCCCCCTACACGGGCAAGCAGTACACCCTGTCCGGCAACTTCAACGACGGCTGCATTCAGGCGAACAACACCACTTACAGCAAGGACGCCATCAACCCCGACGGCAAGCTGGGCGAAACGTTCAACAGGGATACTTGGGTTTCCATCCTGAACGCGGTTTCCTACCCGATTCAGGAGGACTGGCGCAACTGGTCCGGCGCGGTGCTGGCTGACCCGTACTTCGAGTCCATCGGCAAGTACACCATCATGCCCGACCTGCCTTACTCCGAGTCCGTGAAGGATGACGAACTGAAGGTGAAGTGGGAGCAGTGCGCCAAGAGCATCAAGAACAACAGCTGGCTGGCGATTTATGCGAAGGCGGACGGCGAGTTCAACATGCACATCCGCAACATGATTACGCAGTGCAACAACTACGGCTATGCGGACTGCCTCGAATGGAGCAAGGGCGAAGCGGCGACCAAGTGGCGCCTGACGCAGGAACTCAACGCGGTTGGGCAGGAGTAAGTAATCCTTGGAAACAAAAAGCAGGGGTGCGTGAGAAGCGCATCCCTGTTTTTTAGGTGGATGTTTTGTTGGTTTGTGTTGTTGACAGTTTATGATTCGCAATTTGTTTTTTGCGATGCAGGGGTTTCGCCTCTGCGGAGGCGAGGAGGGGGCAATGAAAACAGACGAAGTCTGCGGTCGCCCCCTTGACCCCTTCGCATTGCACACCCATGTTTCTTGAATGGTATTGCAGCTACTGTATAGTTAGTGTGCCTTTTTGCTCTTTATAAGAAACATTCAAGAACGCAAAAATATTGAAGCAGCGGTAAAAGCCCAGAAACATGGAAGTGTCCGCGCCGAAGGTTTCCAAAGGGCGATCGGAAAGCCCTTTGGTCGCGTCCACAGACGCGAAGCCCTGCATAAACACGCGGGCACAGTATGAAGAAGCTACCAACTCAATCGCGAAAAAGGGTCAAGGGAGGAACTCCCTTGCGGGGTACAGTGGCAGCGCCCCTGCCTCTGGCGCCTCTCACAGCTCCGCGCCGTTCTCAATCGCTGTAATCATGTCGATGCGGCGCTGGTGACGGCCGCCCTCGAATTCGGCGGTCAGCCAGTGGGTCGCAATCATCTTCGCTAAGTCAACGCCGACGACGCGCGCACCCATCGTCAGGATGTTGCTGTTGTTGTGGCGCTTGCTCAATTCAGCACTGTACACGTCCGAACAGGTGCAGACGCGCGTGCCCTTCACCTTGCTTGCCGCAATGCCGATGCCGATGCCCGTGCCGCAAATCAGGATGCCGCGGTCGCATTCGCCAGACGCAACCGCCTTCGCCGCGCGGTAGCCATATACGGGATAATCGCAGGAGACCGCCGTGTCCGTGCCGAAATCCTTCCATTCCAGCCCCATCGAATCCAGCAGCTTCATCATTTCCTTTTTGAGTTCAATGCCGGTGTGGTCGCAAGCCAAAGCAATCATGAGAAAATCCTCCTTTATCCTCCGAAACCGCCCATGCAGACGATTCGCTCTTCTTTATGATAATACGCGAAAAAATGCGAAACTCCTGCCGATGGAAAAAGAAAAGGGTAGAATCCGCGCGGAAAGCATGGTATACTAACATGGTGCAAGAATCGCACGAATCTCCCAAGGAGGGAAATAAAATGGCAGATAATTGCAAGCTGTGCCGCATTGCGCTGGAGAATGTCTCCGTGGTGCGCGGCGGACAGACGCTTTTGCAGGATGTGTCGATGCACATCCACTGCGGTCAGCTGACGGTGCTGATCGGCCAGAACGGCGCGGGCAAAACGACGCTCATCCGCGCCCTGCTGGGGGAATACGCTCACGGCGGTACGATTCGCCATGTGGACGGCGAAGGGCGCGACGTGGCGCATATGCGCACGGGCTATGTGCCGCAGCATCTGGAATTCGACAAGGAGATGCCTGTGACGGTGGAGGACTTCCTCGCCGCCAGCCTGACGCGTCGCCCGGTGTGGACGGGGGTCGGCAAAAAGACCCGCGCGCAGGTGATGGAGGCGCTGAAAATGGTGGAGGGCGAAAAGCTGCTGCACCGTCCGCTCGGCCGCTGCTCCGGCGGCGAATTGCAGCGCGTGCTGCTCGCGCTGGCGCTGCATCCCGCCCCTGACCTGCTTGTGCTGGACGAGCCCGTCTCCGGCGTTGATCAGAACGGCTTACAGATGTTTCTGGATACCGTCGTGCGCCTGAAGGAGCATCACCATATGGCGATTCTGCTCGTCAGCCACGACCTGAATGTCGTCCGCCAGTACGCTGACCATGTGGTGCTGCTGGACAAGACGGTGCTGAAGCAGGGCAAGCCGGATGACGTGTTCGCATCGCCGGAATTCCAGAAGGTGTTCGGGCTGGGCGCAAAGACGCTCAATGCCCAGCGGCTGCATGGCGCGGAACGCTGGATGGGGCGCAAGGCGGAAACGCCCGAGGAGGAAATCGCCCGTGCCGCCGCCGTGGTGGATGATGGGACGAAAGGAGGCCAGGCGTGATGGATGCGATTCGCGCGTTCGTGCAAACGCTGCTGCCCTTTGAATTTCTGCAATTTGACTTCATGGTCAATGCGCTGCTGGCGATTCTGCTGCTGACGCCGCTGCTGGGGCTGCTCGGCACGATGGCGGTCAACCAGCAGATGGCGTTCTTCTCCGATGCGCTGGGGCACAGCGCGCTGACGGGCATCGGGCTGGGCATTTTGCTCGGCGTGTCGAGTGATTTGCTGGCGATGCTGGTGTTCGGCATCGTCTGGGCGCTGCTGATTTGCCGCATCAAGCAGACCGGGGCGGCATCCACCGATACAATCATCAGCGTCTTTTCGTCCACGTCAGTGGCGGCAGGCGTGCTGGTGCTGTCCATGGGCGGTGGATTCGCGAAGTATTCGTCCCTGCTGGTCGGCGACGTGCTGGCAGTACAGGACAGCGACCTGCTCTATCTGTTGATTGCGCTTGTGGCGGGCATTGCGCTGTGGGCGGTGATGTACAATTCGCTGCTGCTGTCGGGCATCAGCCCGTCCCTGGCGCGCAGCCGAGGCATCCATAATCGGCTGGTGGAGTGCGCGTTCGTAGTGCTGGTGGCGGTCGCGGTTATGCTGGCGATTCGCTGGGTCGGCGTGATGCTGATTAACGCACTGCTGATTCTGCCCGCGGCGGCGGGGCGCAATCTGGCGCGGTCGAGCCGTCAGCACGCGGTGTACAGCGTGGTGATTGCGCTGGTGTGCGGCGTGGCAGGGCTGATTTGCGCGTATTATCTGGATACGACGGCGGGTGCGGCAATTGTGTTGTTCGCGGCGGTGTGCTACGCCATCTCGCTGGGCATTCGGGCGCTGAGAAAATGATACTATTTTCAGATTCACCTGCGCCATCTTGGCACATGTTCATCTAAAAATAGTATAACGGAGGAACGATATGGAGCGAATCCTGATACTGATGCAGGCGGCGAACTGGGCGGAAGCGACCGAGGCGCTGACCTCCGCGCGGGAGAACGCCCTGCACCGCAACGCGCTGTCGTACGCGCTGGTGCTGCCGGAAGCCCCGACATCCCCCGAAGAATGCAATATGGCGGCGTTCGGGACGCTGCAATACCTTGTCAGCCCGGAAATGACTTTTGCTGCGATGGAAACGCTCTGGCACGGCGAACGCTATGCGCTGCTGGCGCATCCGGCGATGCGCTTTGAGCGCGACTGGGAGAAGAAGCTCCTGCGCGCGCTGAACGACTGCCCGGTGGAAAACGCTCAGGCGGTGCTGACGGGCTATCTGCCGGCGCAGGATGACCCGATTGGGGCGGTCTGCCCGGTTGCGGCGGAGCGCATTGACCCGGACGGCACGCTGTGCTTTGCGCACGGAATGCCCCTGACGCTCGCGGCGCACCCGATGCCGGGCGCGTTTCTTCATCCGGACTTCTTCTTTGCGCGCGCGGGCTTCATCCGGGCGATGGCGCAGGGGAGCGGTACAGCGTTCCTGCGCGCGATGGTGCAGGGCTGGCAGTGCTGCACGCTGAATCAGCCCGTCATCACCCTGACGCACGATTTGCCCGTGCCGCCTGTGCGGATAGAGCCGCAAGAGGATGGCTTGGCGCAGCTGAAGGAAGAATATGGCGTTGATTTCGCGGCGGGTACGCTGTCCGCGGCGGCGAAGCGAGGCTTGAAGTCAAACAGCCTCGACATGACGCTGGCGGTGACGCCGCTGATGCGCATTAAGTCGGCGGTGCAGCGGCGGCGCAGGAAACGCACCGATCCGCTGCCGCTGTGCGTGACGGTCTGCCCGGCCTCGCTGGACGAAGAAGGGATGCACTGGCTGCGCCAGCTGACACAAATGCAGGATTTGGCGCTGCTGTGCTATGCCGAGGGGCTGAAGCTGCGCGAAGTGGCGGAGTTCCACCCGAACGTGCTGGAATACAAGCCGCGCTATGCTCTGCCGATGCCGACGGGCAAACCGCCGCTGTTCAGCCGCGCAGCGATGCTCAGCGCGGCGCGCGACCGGGTACTCTCCAGCACGCACTATATCTGGATGGCGCCGGACTGCGTGCGCTATCCGCTCTATACCGGCATGGCGCTGCCGTGGAAGCGGCTGTGCGGCGAGAAAATCGTGCTGGCAAGCGTCAGAAACCGCCTCGACCTGTCCATGGTCGTTGTGCCGGACAAGCAGATAAAGCCGCTGATGAGCGCCATAGGGGAGCAATTACGGGCATTGCTGGCGGCAGGGACAATTCCGGAGACGGAGGAGGCGCTCTGGGCGGGCATTGTGAAGGAACATCCGGACTGGTTTGAGTTCCGGGCGCTGCCGGTGGAAAAACAGCTGTTCACATTCTTGCTCTGAGGAAAAATCATGCAGACGATTGCGCTTCGGCTCATCAAGGGGATTATGCTGCTTCCGGGGTCAGCGGCGGCTGCTGGAGGAGTAATCCGATTTTCAAATTCATATGCGCACTCCCCGCAGACAAGCGCATAATACGGACAAATCTGCCGTATCAAGAGGGGAAAGTTCGGGAACGCAGAAAAAACGTTTTTTCGCCCGATTTTCGCCGCCAGTGGAAGCTGTTCTGTTTACCGGGCTTGCGGCGCTTCGGGCGGATTTCGGCTGTCCATTTCGACCAGATTCAGCATTGACAAGAGCCGCTCCTGTGGTGTATGATGGCTTTCGTTCCTGCTTTGCGGACACTATATGTAGCATGGGCAGGAGAAAACATCCACAACTTATGCCGACTGAACGGCTGGTTATCAATTGGTTCTCAAATGGGAAATAATACGGATAGAATAGAGAATGATGGAGGCACCGACCATGGGCATTGATATGATTCGCAAACGCGACGGACGCGAAGTTCCTTTTGATCAGGACAAGATTGAGCAGGCCATTTTCGCGTCTTTTCAGGCATCGGGCAGTGCGCGCGGGCATGAGACGAGCCGCAAGCTGACGGAGGAAGTTGTCCGCCTGCTGGAGAACAACGAGAACATCAGCGCCATCCCCAGCGTGGAGCAGGTGCAGGACACGGTGGAGCAGGTGCTGATGCGCAACGGCTTCACCCGCACGGCGAAGTCCTACATCCTCTATCGCGCCGAGCGCAGCCGCGTCCGCGAGATGAACTCCCGCCTGATGCGCACGTTTGGGGACATTGTGTTCAAGGATGCCAGCGAATCCGACATCAAGCGCGAGAACGCCAACATCAATGGCGATACTGCCATGGGCGCAATGCTCAAGTTCGGCAGCGAAGGCGCAAAGCAGTATTACGAGAAGTACGTCATGGATCCGCGATTTGGTCAGGCGCACATGGACGGCGATATCCACATTCATGACATGGACTTCTACACGCTGACGACGACGTGCTGTCAGATTGAACTGAAGAGCCTGTTCAAGGGCGGCTTCTCCACGGGGCACGGCTATTTGCGTGAGCCGCAGGACATCACGTCCTACGCGGCGCTGGCGTGCATTGCCATTCAGGCAAACCAGAACGATCAGCACGGCGGTCAGGCGATTGTGGACTTCGATTACGGCATGGCGCCCGGCGTGAAAAAGACGTTCATCAAGCGCTACCGCATGAACCTCTCCCGTGCGCTGGAGCTGCTGCTGAACGACGCGGAGTGTGACGCGCACGCCAATGAACTGGTGGCGCAGACCAAGGCGGAGAACCTCGAACCCACGCTGGAAGAGAACGCTGACCACCGCGCACGCATGGCGGAACTGCTGACGAAGTACGTCGCGGACGAGCAGATGATTGCCCGCATTCTCGACTTCACGCAGCGCCGCTCCGAGCAGGAGACAGACAAGGCGACCTATCAGGCAATGGAGGCACTCATCCACAATCTGAACACCATGAACAGCCGCGCGGGCGCGCAGGTGCCGTTCTCGTCCATCAACTACGGCATGGACGTGTCGCCTGAAGGCCGTTTGGTGATGAAGAATGTGCTGCTGGCGACGGAAGCAGGTCTGGGCGGCGGCGAAACGCCGATTTTCCCGATTCAGATTTTCCGCGTCAAGGAAGGCGTCAACTTCAACCCCGGCGACCCGAACTACGACCTCTACCGCCTCGCCATCCGCACGAGCGCAAAGCGCCTGTTCCCGAACTTCTCCTTCGTGGACGCGCCGTTCAACCTTAAGTACTACAAGCCCGGCCATCCGGAGACCGAAATCGCCTACATGGGCTGCCGCACACGCGTGATGGGCAATGTCTACGACCCTGATCGCGAAATCGCCCCGCGCCGCGGCAATCTGTCCTTCACGTCCATCAACCTGCCGCGCATCGCCATTGAGGCGAACGGCAACGTCGATGTGTTCTTCAAGGTGCTGCAGGAGCGCATGGAACTGGTGATTGACCAGCTGAACGAACGCTTCCGCATTATCAGCAACAAGCGCGTGAAGAACTTCCCGTTCCTGATGGGCGAGGGCGTGTGGATTGACTCCGAAAAGCTGAGCTGGAACGACAAGGTAGGCGAAGTGCTCAAGCACGGCACGATGACCATCGGATTCATCGGCTTGGCGGAAGCGCTGGTTGCCTTGCGCGGCAAGCATCACGGCGAGGACGAGGAAAGCCAGAAGCTGGGCCTGAAAATCATCCGCACGATGCGCGAATACACCGACAAGGTGTCCGCGGAGACGGGGCTGAACTACTCCGTCATTGCCACGCCTGCGGAAGGCCTGTCCGGCCGCTTCATTCGCCTCGACAAGCAGCGTTTCGGCATCATCCCCGGCGTGACCGACCGCGAATACTACACGAACTCCTTCCATGTGCCGGTTTACTACCACTGCACGGCGTTCCATAAGCTGAGCGTGGAAGCGCCGTATCATGCGCTGACCAACGGCGGCCATATCTCCTATGTGGAGATGGACGGCGACCCGCTGAAGAACCTCGACGCGTTCGAGAAGATTGTGCGCTATATGCACGACATCGGCATCGGCTACGGTTCGATTAACCACCCGGTTGACCGTGACCCGCTGTGCGGCTATAATGGCATTATCGACGATACTTGCCCGTGCTGCCACCGTGGGGAAACCACCCGCGTGACGGAACGCATCAAGCGCATCAAGGTGGACTAATACTATTTCCAAATTCACCTGCGCCATCTGCTTGCGCCTTTTCCGCTCTGTCGTCCGGTCGTTCCATTTAGCGTAGCGCTGCTACGCTGCATTCCACTCCCGTTAGCCAGAGCGGAAAATTCGCGGCGCATCTTGGCGCATTCTCATTTGGAAATAGTATAAACGCCCCCTTTATCCAGAGCGTTTGGTAGTGCGACCAAGCCGGGCAGCCCAAAAAGGGTCAAGGGGCAATTGCCCCTTGCGGAGTCCAGAGGCAGCGCCTCTGGTAGGGTCTGGGGCAACGCCCCAGCGTCCCTCCCCATAAAACGCCTTCTCCTTCGGGGGAGGGCGTTTCCGTCATTCATTCATCCACCGCGAAAGAGGGTCAATTACCATGGAAATCCGCATCTTTGGTTTGGCAGACGACAGCATCGTCGATGGACCGGGCGTCCGCTATACCGTGTTCGTGCAGGGGTGTCCGCACCACTGCCCCGGCTGCCATAATCCCGCGTCGCATGACTTCGCCGGCGGCACGCTGATGGACACCGACGGCATCATCCGCAAAATCGGCGAGAATCCGCTGCTGGACGGCGTGACGCTCTCCGGCGGCGAACCCATGTGCCAGCCCGAAGCCTGCCGCGCGATTGCGGACGCGGCGCACGCAAAGCACCTTAACGTTTGGTGCTACACGGGCTTCACGCTTGATGCGCTGCTGAAGGAGAACGACCCGGCGCGCATGGCGCTGCTGCACGGCATCGACGTGCTGGTGGATGGACGCTTCGTGCAGGAGCAGAAGTCGCTGTCGCTGCTCTACCGAGGCAGCAGCAATCAGCGGCTGATTGACGTGCCGAAAACGCTTGCGACGGGCGAAATCACTCTCTGGACACCGCCTGTGTGGTGATTGCTCTGCGAATTTTACAAACAATTCACAGAATCACAAGCGAAAACTGGGAAATAATAGTTGAATTTCCTGCACAAGTGTGCTATACTGATAGCAGGGAGGCGAATGCGGGTGAAAATCCTATTTGTGTGTCACGGCAATATTTGCCGCAGCCCTATGGCAGCAATGGTGTTCCGGTACTTGGCACAGCAGCGGCATGTGTCTGGCGAGTTTGAAGTGGATTCCGCCGCACTGAGCAGCGAGGAGATTGGCAACGGGATTTATCCGCCCGCGCGCCGAATTCTGGTCAAGCACGGGGTGCCCTGCACGGAGCATCGTGCGCGGCAGATTACGCTGGAGGATTTTGAAACGGCGGATCTGATTATCGGCATGGAGTGGGGGCACTTGAAGAAGCTGCGTGCTCTGTGTCCGAAGGAGCAGCAGGCGAAGCTGCATCTGCTGCTGGACTTTGCCGAGCGGCAGGGCGACATTGAAGATCCGTGGTATACGGATGACTTTGACCGGGCGTACCGTGACATTCTGCGCGGCTGCGAGGGCTTGCTGCGGAACCTGACGGAAAACAAGACGGCATAACAAAAGGATGTCAAGGAGCGAAATCATCCTGACATCCTTTTTGATTTCAGCGATTATTCTTCCGTTTTCGGCGCTTCCTCCGGCGCGCTTTCCGTCTCATCCCAGCGGCGGACCGTGCGCTGCGCCAAACTTACGAAGTCCAGCATGAACGAACGCTCGCGGTTATCGTTGGTATAGGGGAAATCCACCGCGTTCTCGGACAAGCTCGCGCCCAGCAGCAGACATGGCGACACTGACAGCACGTTGCAGACGGAAACCAGCGTATCAATGCTGGCAATGCGCGTGCCGCGCTCGATGTGCCCCATGAAAGACGAGGAAATGCCGACCTTCTCCGCCAGCTGCTCCTGCGTTAGATGCTTCGCTTTGCGGGCATCGCGCACTCGAAGTCCCAAATCCTGATAATTTACGGTCATGTTCATATTCCTTCTTTCTTATTGCCCCAATTGTTCGGGTTTTATTTATTATAATGGATGAAAGAAAATCGAAGAAGAGACGATAAGCAATATTATGATTCTTTTGGTGCGGATTACACGAAACAATGGACACTACAAGAATCTTTTTTCGACCATGATTCCCCTTAAAAACGGGACGAAAATAATTTTCCAGAAGGTCTGTACATTTTCCGCAAACCGTGTTATAATATTTCCTGCAGCCCAACCAGGAATCCAAGGTTCTAATCTCCCTTTGGTTGTCACATGACCTGCGCCGGGAAACTGGAGCAAAACCATGGAAGCAGATGACCTCAAGGCAACGGTATGGGTGACAATTTGAAGGAGGTTTCCCAACCATGTACGAAGATGAAACGCTTGTCTGCCGCGACTGCGGCCAGGAATTCGTGTTCTCCGCGTCCGAGCAGGCTTTCTTCGCCGAGAAGGGCTTCATGAACAAGCCCTCTCGCTGCCCGAAGTGCCGCGCGGCTCGTCGCGCCCAGAACGGCAACGGTTCTTCCGCTCCCCGTCAGATGTATGACGTGGTGTGCGCGAACTGCGGCAAGGCCACCCAGGTGCCCTTCCAGCCCCGTGGCGACCGTCCCGTGCTCTGCCGTGAGTGCTTCGACGCTCAGCGCGCTTCCCGCTATTAATTGACGGCTCCTCCGGGAGCAATCAATCAGCGGTGCAATAGCACACGAAAAACCCCGTCGGTGTTTCCGAGCAATCGGAGTGCCGACGGGGCTTTTTTGCTATTTCAGAGGAAATCAAGCTGCAATTGGGCAGGTGTTTGGGAGAACGAAAGGCACCGAGGATTCCCCAAGGGCGAACGGAAAGCCTTTGGGTCGTCTCTGAAGAGGCAAAACCCTCTGTAATAGAAATATCATCCGTATAATGTGCTATGCACACTGGCTATGGCGATGCTTCCAAATAAGCAGGCAAGGCAGATAAAACAAAAAAACCGCCCTTTCGGACGGTTTCTTGAGGTGAACCCATGAAGAGCACCCTCTGTGCTGGAGCGGGTGATGGGAATCGAACCCACGTGACCAGCTTGGAAGGCTGGAGCTCTACCATTGAGCTACACCCGCATGTGGAGCGGTAGACGAGGCTCGGACTCGCGACCTCCACCTTGGCAAGGTGGCGCTCTACCAACTGAGCTACTACCGCATAACCACGCGACTGCATGGTGCGAAGGAAATTTGTGCGGGCGAAGAGACTCGAACTCTTACGCCATAGGCACCAGATCCTAAGTCTGGCGCGTCTGCCATTCCGCCACGCCCGCACGAGAGGCGAAATCAGAAGGCAGATGGGAATGACCCATTGGAGATTCGAACTCCAGACACCTTGATTAAAAGTCAAGTGCTCTGCCAACTGAGCTAATGGGTCAAAAAGCTGGGGTGGCAGGGCTCGAACCTGCGAATGCGGGAGTCAAAGTCCCGTGCCTTACCACTTGGCTACACCCCATCGCAGCAGGCTTTCGCCGCATCCGCAGCAACCTTGAGTAGGGAAGAAAGGGAGAATAGTGGGACTCGAACCCACGACATCCAGAGCCACAATCTGGCGCTCTACCAACTGAACTATATCCTCCATATGCGCGCCTGGAGGGTCTCGAACCCCCGACCCACGGCTTAGAAGGCCGTTGCTCTATCCAACTGAGCTACAGGCGCAGAGCCGCAAAATCAGAAGCCTGATTCTTTCCTTCCAGACTGCCAGCGAAGGAAACACCCTTGCTGACAGATACAAATTATATCATCAGCAAGGGCGTTTGTCAAGCACTTTTTTGCGTTTGACGGAAATTTTTCGCTGTTTTCGGCAGAAAACTCCGGGAAGCCTGCTGCACAGGCGGATTTAGCGCATTATCAATAGAATGGATTTTGTCCGTCGCCTTGAGCGTGCCGCCTTACAGGACAATATCCCCCGGCCGATAGCCCTTGGGCAAGGGCTCTTCCTCCAGAAACCGGAAATCTGAATCCTCCAGTGTCGGCAAAAAAGCCTCGAATGGAATCTGGTCAAACTCGCTGTGGTAGCTGCTTGCGCCGAACCAGCCGCCTTCCTTCGCCCGCAGGTTCAAATCGCGCGCGAATTTGGTGTGGTTCGAGCAGTCATGCACGACAATCCCCCAATGTTCCACGGCGCATTGGCGCATCAGCCGGAACGTTATCTCCCGGCTCCAAATCGGCGATACATAGCCGCGGCGCGTCATGTACATGGGCGTGCCGATGTAGTTCGGCAGATTGTTGGGGTTCAGGTGCAGCTCGGCGCAGTTGATAAAATCAAGACCCGTGGCCAGAATTGCGTCCTTTTTCTGCTGGAAATGCTCATAGAAATCGGGCGTCATGGGCGTTTCAATCGCGACGGTGGGAATATACTTCTTCGCCGTAGCGATGCTCTGGATGACGTTGTCCGCGCAAGACGTTGCGCCGAGGTTGAAGCGCAGTTCGTCCAGCCCAGCCTCGCCCAGCGCGCGCAGATTTTCCTCCGTGCAGAGCGTGCCGTTGGTGTACATGTGCTGATGAATCCCGGCGGCGCGGAACTTGCGGATGATATCGGGATACAGTTCGATTTCCATGAACGGCTCCAGATAGACGTAGCTGACGCCGGTCGGTCGGTTCGACGTGCTGAGCAGCAGGTCGATATCCTCCACGCGGAAGTACGTCCCGCCGATTTCCCACAGCCCTTCGCCGATGGTCTCTTGACAATCCAACTCGCCGTAATTGTAGCAGAACGGGCAGCGGATGTTGCACTTGTTCGTCCGGCGGATGGCGCTCAGTCCCGTACCGGTCAGGCAGGACGTGCATCCCTTGGAAAATTTCGCCGGGTCGCCGACGAAGTACGTCCGCCCGCCGAGCGTGTGCAAATCGGGAATCTGCGCCATCAGTTCCTTGTGGCGCGCGTCCACCGCGGTTTCAATTTGGCTGATGACGGCCCACGCCAACTCCTGCTGATGCGGCATCAGCGGCTCATCTTCCGGCAGCTCCGCGAAGAAGCGAAACCACATTAGCGCGTCTTTCTTGCTGATTTTCATGCGTTCATCATTCCTCCTGTGAATTTCGCTTCCATCATAGCACAATTTTATACCGCGCGCAACCATTCAGCGCATCGGCTTGCGCCGTGAAAACGTCATTCTGCGTCCATTTCGTGAAAAAATTTCATTTCCCCCTTGACAACCCATCCGCACCGTGCTATACTATTTTGTGTTGCGGGGCATTAGCGCAGCTGGTAGCGCACAACACTGGCAGTGTTGGGGTCAGCGGTTCGAATCCGCTATGCTCCACGAGCCGAAATCCTTGGAGATGCAAGGGTTTCGGCTTTCTTTTTGCCCATAAGTACCATCAAACGTACCATTGTTGCGTTTTAGACAGCTGTCGGGAGGGGAGAGCAGCCTCGCCTCTTGGCAGCTGTTTTTTAATACTGGCAGATGAGCTGTTCCAGCTGCTCTGCGGCTTGCTGACGCATGTCGGCATTGCTATGACCGTACACGTCTAACGTGAAAGCGACGGTTGCGTGACCCAATGCTTCGGAAAGCGTCTTGGGGTCAACATGGCTTTGCAGGGAAAGTGTGGCGTAAGTATGACGCACATCATGGAAGCGAACTTCCGGGCGTCCCATCTGTTTCACAATCGCCTTGAAATGGACGTACAGCGTCTTGAAGCGGACAAACATACCGTTCGAGCGGGTGAAAATCATATTGTACTCGTTGTGCCAGCTGCTTCCGGCGCGCAGATGCATCTCGTTCTGCTTGCGCTTGGCTTCGCGAAGAACATTCAGGGCGGTTACAGTCAGGGTGATGGTGCGCTCTTTGCCGTTCTTTAGCGGCGTGTACATCATCTTGCCCTTGTCGGGGCCGGATGCGATGCGCACGAACTGGCGATAAATCCGAAGCGTGTGCTTCTCAAAGTCAACGCAGTCCCAAGTGAGTCCAATCAACTCACTCTCGCGCAGACCTGTGAAAAAGTCGAAACGCATCATCAGATAATACTCGTCATCCTTTGCCAGCGTCATAAAAGTGCCGATTTCTTCCTTGGTCAACGGGTGCATTTCAGTTTTGCGGATAGGTGGAAGCTCGCAGTTGTTGCTGACATTCTTCCGAATCAAGTCCATTTTCATGGCTTTATCCAGCATACCGTGCAGCATGCCATGAACGTTGCGGATGCTTTTGGGAGATAGTCCCTTCTCCTCCAGCAGGATGTACACGCGCTGAATCATCAGCGATGTTACATCCTTCAGCTTCACATGCCCAATATAGGGGATGACATGAAGACGGAAGTCACTTTCGTAGTTGTCCATTGTTGAGTGCTTGATTTTCCCGGCTTTGAATGTTTGCATCCACTCCCAGCCCCATTGCTCGACCGTCAGGTCAGTTTCGGTGATGCTGTTGCCGCTGACAATTTCCGCGCGCTTGCTGGCGAGCTTATCCTTGACGATTGCTTTGGTGCGGCCATATAGCGAATGCTGCTTGCCGTCCACGTCATAGTAGCGTCCTTCCCATGTCCCATTGGGACGCTGGCGGATGTTATTTTTCATTTCAGTCATTGTACGCTCCTTTTCTGTTGAGGTCAATGAGCTGACAATGAAAATGGTCAGACTGAAGTTGTCAAGGTTCGGCACTTTGATTCTATCCACTCTGACCATCCTTGTCAACACATTCGCTCGCAATTATTTAGAAAACGGGTGCACAGCGACGATTCAGCCATTCTTGAAGCAGCTCACGGTTAATTAGAATCTTTCGCCCTAAGCGAAAACATGGGAAATTCGGTTCTCTGGTCAGGTCATAAGTGACGTTCTTGGAAATGTTCAGCTCCTTCATCAACTGGGGTACAGTAAGGGTCATCTGGGAATGCTCGCGAAGAAAGTGCGGATTATTGGAAGCGTCCTCCTCCATTGTACCAAACAAGTTCAGATCCATTTTTATCATATCGTGTCTCCTCGTGAGAAAGATAATCGTTTTTGCTATTTGCCATGTACATACGTACAGGATGATCTTTCGATGTATGTATGTACATAGGTTTTTGCTGAAATCTTCAGATTATGTGAATGGATTATCCTTTGCGTAGGCTGATTCGAGTGTCTTGATTGCAATTCATAATTATAGAAATCGCCTCCTTTATCTTCTGATGGAGAAGAACTGCTTCTCCACCATAACTGGTAAAAAGTTTGACGTTTTTTACGCGATTTGCAAAGATTCCAGAAAAATTTTTGATGAAGCGGATTGAAATCATTTCATCCTGAATCGTTGGGCGCTTGGTGGAAACATAGCAGCAAGTATGGCATGTCATTCTTGATAGCAACCTCCTTTCTGTTCTTGCGAAGGGAAATTTATATCCTTCTTCACTCTTGAACTGTAAAGAAAAGATCGTTTTGCGACACGATTTGAAGCGGATTGCAAAATTTTTTTCTGGAACTGCTGAAAACAAGAGATCTGGGGAGTGCTACAGCGCTAATCCATCACATTCCTAAGCTGAATATGACAGCATCAACAGGAATTCTAAATTTATCTATACGAAAACCCTGCTTGCTAATTTTCTTCTCCGTGGTGGAAGAAGTAGTAGCAAGCAGGGTCATTTTGCTAAAAATGACAGTTTGCTTGTTGGGAACACATTTCCCAAACCCAATGAATGCAGCGCACGCGCTGCGGTTGTTAGACACACAATCGTATAACCAATAATTAGCGTGCTTCTCCTCCGCACTATTTCCCTCCAACCTATCGTAATTTCTAACCAGATGTGCTATAATAATTCGTGAATTTGCTTCATCAGGTTGCTTGCGGTTCAGTGGCTTTTCGGCTGAATGGCGGATGGACGGGTGTGGCAGGTTTCTCTATAAGTGCGGATGGCAGCAGAAGGGATGTATCGCCAGCTGCACTTTCCAACACAGTAGGCGGGAGGTAGCGAAATGCCGCAGCAGAATATGCAGGAGCTTGCACACGCGCTGTTTCAGTATATCAAGGAGGTCTGCCAGCTGACGCAGAAGGAGATATTCGATGTTGATAAGCAGCGCGCATGGGTATTACTGAGTCAGCTGGATGACCCTGCGTGCGTGAAACTGTACAGCCGTGATACAGTGGATGACGAAACAGTCAATAATGATGGGAAACTGTTCTCGTTCCGCAAGCCTGAATTTACAGTATGCCCGGCACCAGATGCGTCGCTCCTCCGTTGGCTGCAGCCGGGTTGGGAGAATTATCGGAAACAGCCCGAGTACAAGGAATCTATATTACCGCCGCAGAAAGAAGCAACTGAATCTGAAAGTGAAGTGCCAGAGGAAGTCGAAGAAAAAGATGCGGGGCAATTGGCGCCGCAGCCGGAATTTTTCAAGGATGATCCGGCGCGCGTAGCCCTGTATAAAAGCTGGCTTGAAACTCGCAACGCTTGGGTGGAACGCGAAAAGCATACGGAGCGGCTTCGCGATACGTTCACTGACCTGTATACCATGAATCATGAGTACAGCCAGCAACCGGATGCGCTGGAAATTGTCATCGGGAATGGTCTGCTGACGGACAAGGAAAACAAGGAGATTCACCATCCGCTGTTTTTCAAGCGTGTGCAATTTACGCTGGATGCTGTGAACAACACGCTCGAACTGTACGATACAGATGAACCGCCGCAGATGTATTTGAGCATGTTTTCTGATATGGAGGGCGTCAATGTTGACATCGTTCGTCCGCTTGAACAGAAAGCAATCGAAGAGAATATTCATCCTTTGGATCATCATGAATGTGGTGATTTTCTGCGTTCGGTTACGCACCTTCTGCACGCCAGTAACTGCTATCTGAATGAAAATGAGCAAACCGCACATGGCGATGAGCGGATTGTTGTGCGCTGGGAACCTTATATTATCTTGCGGAAAAAGCCGAACGGCATCATCAAGGCGCTGGAAACCATTTTGACAGATGTGGATCAGGGGGCGCCTGTACCGCCAACAGTAGGGGACATTTTGGGCGGCACCGAAAAAGGAAAAAAGGAGAATACAGAAGAAGCGGAAAACGACGCGGTTTCTGATGAATTTGAAGCACATGACCTTCCGCTGGAGGATGAAGAGATTCTGCTGCCGAAGCCTGCAAACCGAGAACAGATGGGGATTGTTCGCAAAATTGAGCATTCATCCACCGTCTTGGTGCAGGGTCCTCCCGGAACAGGCAAAACGCATACTATTGCCAACTTACTGGGGCATTTCCTTGCGCAAGGGAAAACGGTACTGGTAACCAGTCAAACGTCAAAGGCCCTGATGGTGCTGAAAGACAAAGTGCCGAAAGAGTTGCAGCCGCTGTGTGTAGCAGCTATGGGCGACAATCAGGCGGATATGCAGCGCTCCATTGACAGCATCATTGAACATACCACACCGTGCAACTATGCGTTGCAGCGCAGAGCGGCCGAGCAGTTGAAAGCAAGCCGACATCAGACGCTGACGGAGCTGACGGAAGCGCGCAAGCTGGTGTATGCCATCCGCCACAAGGAATTTGAGCCGATTGTCTATGACGGCGACAGCTGGTCAACAGCAAAAGCGGCGGACTATGTGGCACAGCATGAAAGCCTGCTGGCACTGATTCCCGCCCCGGTCAAGAAGGGCGCACCTTTCCCGCTTGCGCCGGATGAACTGCAATGGCTTTATGCAAGCAATGAGCAGCTGACGGCGCAGGAAGAGCGCGAGCTGGCTGTCGGACTTCCATCTGAAAACGAGCTGATGGATACGGAGCAGTTTGCCGAGGGCTTGGAGTTGCAGCAGAACTTGAATCTTCAGCTGCAAAATATCAATGCCGGCGGCAAGGTCAAGCTGGTGTGGAGGGCGAATCGGTATGCAGTGGTCAATCAGTTGACAGACCAGATTTATGCGCAGAAGGGCGATGCTGCGGTGGAAACCGCGCTTCGGGATGTGCTGACAGTCTACAATGAAAATGCTATTCCTGCGTGGGCAACGTTTGCAATAGCGGATGGTGCGGAGGATGGGCTTGCCAGAAAACGCTGGGAACAGCTGATCAGTCTAATTGATGAAACGTACACGAAAGCGCAGCCTGTACTGGAGGGGCAGCTGACAAAGCCCGTCAAGATTCTTGTAGGTACTTATGAAACCCTCACGGCGCCTTTCTCGGAACTTCTGACAGATGCGCAGAAGCATGGGCAGGTCAAGAAAGGTCTGTTTATGGCGAAGGAAAAGAAAAATGCGCTGGATGCAGTGGCGATTGCTGACAAAACGCCGACAACCCTTGATGATATGCAAAGGGTAACGGCATTTTTTGAGGTGCAATCGCTGCGCGAGAGGCTGGGGCTGTTGTGGGACAGCCTGATTGCTACACATGGAATGCGGCGCTTTGCAGACCTCGGCAATGAACCGGAGCGCATTTGCCATCAGCAGTTGAAGGTAATCGAATTCTGGGTCAACTGGTATCGGAAGGGCAGAATTGATTTGTGTAATCTGGCATCCAAGGCGGGGCTGGGGGACGCGCTGATCCAGCCAGTCCATAGCTTGGCAATGATGACGGATGAGAAAGCTGCTGCCGCGCTCCGTCATATTACGAATCTGATGCGCCCTGCTGTGTACCTGCTCCATTTGGTCAACGCGCTGTATTCGTTTACGCATAGCAGGGAAAATACGCTGGAGCTGCTGAAAAATTGCAGTGATTCGGTGATATGCGCTGATTTGCAAGTGGCGATTGAAGCGGAATCGGCAGAGCAATATGAGGCAGCGCTCAATCAGCTGTCTGCAATTCAGGAAAAAGAGGAGGTGCAGCGCAAGCGCACGCTGTTGCTGGACAAAATCAGCGAATGCGCGCCTGCGTGGGCGAACAGTATCCGCAATCGGACGGGTGAGCACGGAAACGCTTCTGTACCGGAGAATATCATAGAGGCATGGAAGGTTCATCAGTTGTCTATGCTGGTGGATGAAATCATCAACACCCCCTTGCGGGATGCGGAAAAGCGGGTGACGGATCTGACCGCCAAGTTCCGGAAGGAAACCGAAAAACTGGCCAGCGCGCAGGCATGGCTGCACTTGCAGTATCGAATTGACCGGAATCCGCAGATGCGCCAGATCCTCAACGGCTGGAAGATGACGGTGACCAAAATCGGCAAAGGCACCGGGAAGAATGCGCCTGCTCTCCGCGAAGAGGCGCGCAAGCTGATGATACAATGTCAAGCGGCAGTTCCTGCATGGATTATGCCGGTATCCAGCGTAATGAATGCTGTTGATCCTTCCAAGACGAAATATGACATCATTATTGTTGATGAGGCCAGCCAGTCCGACATAACTGCTGCGGCGATTTTGTATATGGGCAAGAAAATCATTGTTGTTGGCGACGATGAACAGGTGAGCCCGATGGCGGTCGGCATTGATGACAGCAAAATTCAGAATCTGATGACGATGTTCATCAAAGGAAAAATCCCAAATGCCCACCTGTGGGATGCCAAGATGTCCTTATACGATATTGCGGAGCTGAATTACCGTCCCCTGATGCTGCGAGAGCATTTCCGCTGTGTGCCGGATATTATCGGCTACTGCAACATGCTTTCCTACGAAGGCAAAATCAAGCCGCTGCGCGAAGCAGGCAGTTCGCCCTTCAAGACGGCGATGGTTTCATATCGCGTCAACGGGACGAGAAGGGGACGCAATAAGATAAACGAAGAAGAAGCAGCGGCAGTGGTTGCATTGATACAGGCTTGCTTGGAGCAGCCGGAATATGCAAACAAATCGTTTGGTGTCATTTCCTTGCTGGGGGATGATCAGACGAAGCTGATTGAGCGGAAACTGTATGATGCCATTCCCATTGCGGAATACGAGAAGCACCATATCCTATGCGGAAATGCTTCTAACTTCCAAGGCGATGAACGGGATGTCATTTTCTTGTCAATGGTGGACAGCAATAATGGCACAGGTCCGCTGTCCATGGCGTCTGGCGAGGGACAAGGTTCTAATGGCAAGGCAATGAAGCAGCGCTATAATGTTGCCGTCAGCCGCGCAAAAGACCAGCTGTGGGTTGTTCATTCCCTTGACTACACCGCTGATTTGAAGCCCGGCGATATGCGCAGACGGCTGCTGGAGTATGTGACGAATCTGGGGACGGTGGCAGCGAAAGCAAGCGAGATTGAGGAGGCGTCGGATTCGCCCTTTGAAGCAGCGGTGGCGAAGGCGCTTGTGGGGAAAGGGTATCACATCGTCCAGCAGTGGCAGGTTGGCGCGTACTACATTGATATGATTGCGATTTGCGGGAAGAAGCGAATTGCCATCGAATGCGACGGCGAACGCTGGCACAGCGGCGATAAGATTCGGGAGGATATGGAACGGCAAGCTATTCTGGAACGCCTTGGATGGCGATTTATCCGTATCCGCGGCAGCGAATATTATCGGAATCCTGCGCAGACGATTGAACGTGTGGTCAGTGAATTGATTGCAGCGGGAATCCAGCCGGAAGCGTCGGACATTGCAGGCGGAAGCCGTGAGAAGGACGCCTTGCTGGAAAAGGTGAAAATGCGCGCGGGGCAGTTGCTGTGCGAAGATGATTCAGAAATTATGCACGAAGATGCTGCACCGCAAGTGGAAATAGAATTACAGCCTCAGCAGGAGCCGCCAGTGCAGGCAGAACAACCGAGCGAAAGACAAGCGGAGCAGATTACAATGCCTTTTGAGCTGGTTGACCTGCCTCCGATAAAGGAAAAAGAGCCGGAAAAGCCGAAAGAGAGCGGGGAAGAGCAGCTTGTTATGCCCTTGCCGGAAGATGATTTGCTTGCTGCGCTTGCAGAAAGAGGATTCTGCTATTTGGACAACCGCAAATCATCGGGCTTGCTATGGGTTTACTATGATTCTGGAAAAGTCGAGCAGCTCATTGAGCTGCGCAACAAGTTTGGCTTTCAATCCAAATTGGAGAAGCGCGGCGCAAAGGCAACTGGTAATCAAACGGCATGGTGCATAACATGGAAGAAATGAGGTGCAAATATGAAGAACGAGCGGGAAATTAAGTACGAAATCGTCAATGAAATCGGTGTGATTTCGGAGGAAGGTCAGTGGCGGCTTGAACTCAATCGAGTCAGCTGGAACGGGAGAGAACCCAAATACGACCTGCGGAAATGGACGCTCAACCACGAGAAGATGGGCAAAGGTGTTACGCTTACGGATGACGAACTGGTGAAACTCTGCAACATTTTAGCACAGGAAAAAGCGTTCTTGGCGGAAGAAGACAAATAAGAACCCTTATACTATTTCCAAATTCACCTGCGCCATCTGCTTGCGCCTTTTCCGCTCTGGCGTCCGGTCGTTCCATTTAGCGTAGCGCTGCTACGCTGCATTCCACTCCCGTTAGCCAGAGCGAAAAATTCGCGGCGCATCTTGGCGCATTCTCATTGGGAAATAGTATTAACGTTTTTGAGGGGCTGTTTCACTGTGATTTGTCAAAATCATGTGGGGCAGTCCTTTTTCATGTCAGCATACAGAAATGTGAAGAACTCCACGCCGCTGAACAAATCAAATGCTCAGCCTGACGAATACGCATCATCGTGTCTACCCTCATCAAGGCGGGTTTTGCCTCCGTGCAAAAACTGCTGAAACCTTATTGACTTACGCGCCGAAAATGTTGAATTGGGCAAGAAAGATACAAAAATTCTTCATCCGATGTATAATGCCAACTGTCAGGAGGAAAACGAGATGCAGCGGCTGATTTGGAATCCGTATTTGCCGGAGGGGACGTTCATTCCCGATGGCGAACCGCATGTGTTCGGAAATCGCCTGTATGTGTACGGCAGCCACGACAAGGGTCGCGGAATGAGGTACTGTCCGGGGGATTATCAGGTGTGGTCGGCGCCAGTGAACGATTTGACGAACTGGACGTGCGGGAAAACAGCGTATCGGCGGCACGGAAAAGGCAATCGGCTGGGCATTCGCTGCATGTGGGCACCGGACTGCACGCAGGGGGCGGACGGTCGGTACTACCTGTACTTCTGCTTTGACTTCCAGAATAAAGTCAACGTGCTGGTGAGTAATACGCCGGACGGGCCGTTCTGGTATTATGGCGAGGTGCGGCATCCGAACGGGACGTTGTATGGGCAGGGGAAAGATGACATCATGTGCTTTGATCCGGCGATTTTTCGGGATGATGATGGCAGTGTGTACCTCTACTCCGGCTATTCGGCGAATGAATCGCTGCGGAAGATGCTCAATCAGCGCGGGATTCACAATGTCGATGGCACGGGCGGGCAGGTGGTGCGCTTGCAGGCGGATATGCGGACGGTGGCGGAGAAGCCGCGGATGCTGATTCCTGGCTATAAAAACAGCGCGGGGACGGGCTTCGAGGGGCATGAGATGTACGAAGCGTCGTCCATGCGAAAAATCAATGGACGATATTACTTTATCTATTCGTCGCGGCTGAGCCATGAACTGGCGTATGCGGTCAGCGACTATCCAGACCGGGACTTCCGCTACGGCGGCGCTATCATATCGAACGGCGACATTGGCTATCAGGGGCGAAAGACAGAGGATGCGCTGAACTACTGGGGCAACGTCCACGGCTCGATTGTGCAGGTGGAGGGACAGTGGTATGTGTTCTACCATCGGCAGACGAACCGCACGGAGCAATCCCGACAGGGGTGCGCAGAGCCTATCCGCATCGACGAAAACGGCTCGATTGAGCAGGTCGAAATGACCAGTCAGGGCCTGTACGGCAAGCCGCTTCCCGGCGCTGGTACTTATCCGGCGTATATCGCCTGCAATTTGTACAGCGAGCAGGGGGCTATCAAATGCACCTACGGCCCGTTCTGCCGCCATCATTTTCGGATGCACCCGTGCTTCCGCATGGGTCGTGACGGGCATCAGTTCATTCAGGACATGCGGGATGGCGCGACGGCGGGATTCAAGTATTTCGACATGCACAAGCCCCAGCGAATCAGCGTGACGGTGCGCGGAGACAGCGGCACGGTGCTGGTGCGCACGTCGCCGGAGAAGCCGCCCATTGCGGTGATTCGCATCGACAAGGCGAAAAAGTGGCGGATGTTCTCGGCAAATCTGCCGCCGCTTGTGGGCAAAACAGCGCTTTATTTCACCTTTACGGGCGAAGGAAAGATGGACTTCCTCTCCTTTGCTCTGCACGAAACAATGATATAATCCGGCAATTCCGCCGGTTATAGGAATATGAAGGAGGACAAACACATGCGAAAAAAGGGTTGGCTCAAATCAGCTGCAGCCGTGGCGACGAGCGTCGTCGTGATGGCAACAGTGGGCATGACGCCGGTCGTGGCAGAGGTGAACACCTTTGCGGGCGTTGCGCAGGACGGACGCTACTACACGGACTACACGACGCTGGAAGACGCACAGGCGGCCGCCGCGCAGCTGGCGATTCAGATTGCGTCGGAAGGCGACGTGCTGCTGAAGAATGCGAATCGCGCGCTGCCGCTCCGTGGCAACGAGCGCATCAGCATCTTCGGTGTCGGGCAGGATGCACTGGCAGGCAGCAAGGCTTCGGATGTGCTGCTGGCGGATGCGCTGGAAGCGGAAGGCTTTCAGGTGAACAAGTCGCTTTACCAGTACTACGAGAAAATCGGCACGACATTCGGCTCGGAAGACATCGCGTTTGACCGCGGCGTGGAAAATTCCTACGGACTGTATGGTGATGTGGCGATTGTCGTGCTGTCGCGCGGCGGCGGCGAGGGCAGCGACATGCCGACCGTGACGGCGGAAGAAGCCGACGAGAAGGATTTGGCGAGTCACACGGGCTACGTCGCACAGGCGGACGGCAAGGTCTACAAGCATTTCCTGCAGTTGACGGACAGTGAAGAAGCGCTGCTGGACTATGTGAAGGCGCAGGGCTTCAAGAAGATTATCTACTTTGTGAACTCCTCGGAAATTTTCGAGATGGCTGACCTTCAGAATGATGATGCGATTGACGGTATCCTGTGGATTGGCCGTCCAGGTCAGACCGGCACGATTGGCGCGGCGCGCATCCTGAGCGGCGCGGTGAACCCGTCCGGCAAGACGGTGGACACTTGGTACGCGGACTTTACCGCTGACCCTATCTGGCAGAATTCCATCGGCAACCAGCAGGTGGCCAGCGATGTGACGTACACCGTGGCGGGGCAGAAAACGGACACCGTGACGACGGAAGCCGCAGGCATTGGCGGCACAGCGACGGCCTATCACGGCGTGGACTACGAAGAAGGCATCTACGTCGGCTACCGCTACTATGAGACGGTGGCAGCGGACAAGGAGGCAGCACAGGCTGGCGCAGGCGAAGAATGGTACAGCAAGGCGGTTGTCTATCCCTTCGGCTACGGTCTGAGCTACACCGACTTCCAGTACAGCAATCTGGTCGTCAAGGCGGGCGACGAAGTGATTTCCGACGGCGCGACGTTCGATGCTGCGAAGCTGTCTTCCAGCGTGGAGACTGGACGCGCGCAGATTGAAACCATGACTGTTCAAGTGGACGTAACCAACAGCGGCAGCGTGGCGGGCAAGGAAACCGTGGAAATCTACGTCAAAGCACCCTACACGCCCGGCGAAGTGGAAAAGGCGCATGTGAAGCTCGTCGGCTTCGGCAAGACGGACGAATTGCTCCCCGGTCAGACACAGACGCTGAACATCACTGTCAACGTGCAGGACATGGCTTCCTACGACGCGACGGACGCGAACCACAACGGCACGAAGGGCTATGAGCTGGACGACGGCGAATACACCCTGATGGCGATGAGCAACGCGCACGGCTGGGCAGAGCAGGATGCGGCAACGTATCAGGCGGTCAGCTTCAACCTGAATGCGGATGCGTATCTGCAGCTGGATGACTTCAGCGGCAACGAGATTTCCAACCTGTTCTCCATCGAGAACGGCATCTTCTACACCCTGCGCGATAACAACGGCAAGTATCAGTTCAACGCTGATCCGGATGCGAAGGAAACGCAGCTGTCCCGTGCGGACTTTGAAGGCACGTTCCCGGTTGCGCCGACGGCGGCTGATCTGACGATTGCGGAAAACACGAACAAGTCTCTGAACTACTGGGACACCTTCAACGCGGACGATACCGAGAACTACGGCGATAACAAGACCATTGATGGCGTTGTGTACGAAGCAGACGGCTATCAGACGGATTATCCGTGGATGGCAGACGTGGAAGCGGCAGCGGACGAAATGACTGCTTGGGATCAGACGGGTACTTACGGCATCCTCCTGCGTGAAATGTCGGGCATCAATCCCTTCAGCGAGGACGTGCTGACCGACGGTCGCTTTGCGGGCAAAACGGGTAAGCAGGCATGGTGCGAATTCATGAACTCCCTGACCTTTGACGATGAAAAGGCGCTTGTCGGTCAGCTTCAAAAGCTGACGATGGACTCGATTTCCATGAATGCGCTCAATGGTCAGGACAGCGCGTGGAATTATGCCAGCACGTTCAACTTCACTTGCAACACCATTCTGGGGGCAACGTGGAATCCGGAACTGTCCCGTTCCAAGGGTGTTCTGATTGGCAACATGGCACTGCTTTCGGGCAACAACACCTGGTGGGGCAACTCAGCAAACACGCATCGTTCTCCCTTTGCGGGCCGTGTGTTCGAGTATCCTTCCGAAGATCCGATTCTGACGGGCATCATCTCCTCCAACGAAACGCTGGGCGCGGTTTCCCGCGGTCTGACGACGTACATGAAGCACTGCGCGCTGAACGATCAGGAGACGTTCCGCAATGGTCTGAACCTGTTTGCGTGGGTATCGGAGCAGGCGGTGCGTGAAATCTACTTCAAGTCTTTCCAGCTGTGTGCGCAGGAAGGTCAAGCGACGGGCGTCATGGGTGCGTTCGCTCGTGCGGGCCGCGTGAGCATCAACGTCAACTATAACTATGTGACGGGGCTGTTCCGCAAGGAATGGGGCTGCGATACGATTTCCTTCACGACGGATATGTACGTCGGCATGAAAAACTGCACGCCGCTGGACATGCTGGTTCGTGCTGGCACGGATACCATCGCAACGTCGGAAATGTCCGGCACTTGGGACGCGGACAAGAAGGCGGTTGTGCTGGCAGACGGCACGGTCAGCGCGGCGCAGTGGTACACCACCCGTCAGTGCGCGATGATTTTCCTCTGGACGCATGCGAACACGGCGATGAACAACAACGGCGTTGATTTCTCTGACTGGACGGCGCAGGAACTGCACGTTTCTCAGGCGGTTGCACCGGAAAATCTGGATGTCAAGAGCGGCGTGGAAGCGCAGAAGATGGTCTACACCATCAGCAGCGGCGAACTGCCGTCGGGTCTGACCCTGAATGAGGACGGCACCATCACTGGTACGCCCACCGCGAAAGCGGGCGTGTACACCTTCGGTGTGCAGGCGGCGGCGGACAACTGGGTGAAGGCGAAGCGCCAGTACACCATGACCATCGACACGGCGTTCACCATCGACGAGACGGAAGCGTATCTGGACGAAGAATTCTTCGCGGCGATTCAGTCGGACATGGTCAATGTGGACAATTACAGTCAGGGCGTTGTCTACTCCCTCAAGGAAGGCAAGCTCCCGGCGGGTCTGACGCTGAACGAAAACGGCGAAATCACGGGTACGCCGTCCGAAACGGGCAACTTCACCATCACGGTGGGTGCGCTGGCGACGAACGAGGTTCGCGTGGGCTGGCGCCGCGTGACGACGGTGGATGATTACGAGTACGAAGTGACCATCAGCGTTGTCGAGTAAACAATCATAGCTCGGAAAGCAAGTGGGCGGGTCTGAACCCCCACGAATGGGGGATGCGGCAGCAAGATATTATTCTGCCGCATCCCTTTCCGAGTCAATGAATCAGAACAGCAAATGGGGGTTCAGCATGAATCGTATGAAGCAATGGGTGCGTACAGCAGCGCTGCTGCTTTCGGCAGTGCTTTTGATGGGATGTGCGGTGGTCTTCGCGGCGGAAAACACTGCGCATCGGGTGACGTTTCATTTGAATTATGTGGGCGCGGGGACGCTGGACGTGCAGCAGGTGACGTCCGGTGCGCTGCTCACGCCGCCGGAAACGCCCGTGCGGGACGGGTATGTCTTTACCGGGTGGTATACCAATATTACCTGCAACCACGGATTTGACTTTTCTACTCCTGTGACGGAGAATCTGCGCCTCTTCGCAGGCTGGAAGCCGCTCTCCGTGCAGGTGATTTACTATTTGCTCAATGATAAGGGCGATGTGCTGACGCTTAGCGCCGTGCCGGGCGAACTGCTCACGCCGCCGGACGAACCTGTCCGCGACGGCTATGCATTCACGGGCTGGTATCGGAACGCGGCGGGCAGTCTGCCATATGATTTTTCTCAGCCTGTGCCGGAACATGACCTGACGATTTATGCGGGGTATACGCAGAAGAAAGCAACGGTCACGTTCGTCCTCTGTGACGACGAAAGCATGACCGAGCAGGTGGAGCTGGGCGGCATGATGCATCGCCCGGATGACCCGATTCGCGACGGCTATGCCTTTGCGGGCTGGTATACGATGGCGACGGGCGGCGAAGCAGTGGATTTTGCGCAGACCGTGACAGCAGACTGCCGCGTGTTCGCGCACTGGGAGAAAACCGCGGTGACCGTGACCTTCGATGCGCAGACGGACGAAACGCCGGTGCAGACGGCGCAGGTGACGATTGGTCAGTCCGCCGAGCAGCCGCAGAATCCGGCGCGCACCGGCTATGACTTCGACGCATGGTATTCCGATGCGGCGTGTACCAACCGTTACGATTTTGCGCAGACCGTCACCGAGGACATGACGCTCTACGCGGGCTGGACGCTGCATTCCTACACGGTTTCGTTTGACCCGAATGATGGCAGCGGTCAGGCGGCGACGCAGACCGTTGCGTACGGCGAGCAGGTGCAGGCGGCGGACGATCCGGTGCGGGACGGGTATGACTTCATCGGCTGGTACAACGATGCGGAAGGCACGGCGCGCTACCGCTTTACGGATGCGGTGACGCAGGACATGACGCTCTATGCGGCATGGCAGAAAAAAGAGGAAGCATCCGGCGAGAGAATCATCAGCTATCAGTACAATTACGACGACTTGGGCGAATACACCACGCAGACCTATAAGGCGACGCGCAAGATGCGTGCGCCGGATAATCCGGTTCGTCACGGTTATTACTTTGCGGGCTGGACACGCGACCCGGAAGGGACAATCCCCTTTGATTTTTCCAGCGAGCGCTCAACCAGTTCTTTCACGCTGTATGCCCGCTGGCTCAAAGGCTACACCTTCGAGGCAGAATACACCTACCTCGATGGCAAGCCAGGGCAAGGCACGTCGGACAACTGCATGGGCGTTGACCTGATTCAGACGCCGAAGGATGTGCTGGGCAACGGCACGAAGATGGGTATGAGCAACGACGCCTATGTCGGCAAGCTGTACTACAACGGCGCGTATCTGGACTTCTGCATCCATTCGGAGACGGAAGTGGCAGATGCAGTGTTGGTGGCACGCCTGACGCCCGACCTGTTCGATATGCGCTTCACGGATGAAACGTGGCAGGTACTGGTGAACGGCGAACCCGTCAAGTACGGGCGGCTGAACCTGACCGGTGCCGTCGCACAGACGGACTTTGACGAAGAAGGCAACACCATCAATGGAGACATGTTCAAGCGCCCGTTCAGCAACTACGTCCTGACGACGACGCTGCATCTGCAAGCGGGCGAAAACACGATTCGCCTGCTGACGAACAACAACGAAGACCACGGCGGCACATTCAATGCGGAATCGCCGCTCATCGACTGCCTGTATATCTATGCGGATACGGAATTGACATGGAGCAAGTGCTATCCGGAGAACGTCGGCAAGAAGATGGAGGATATTTCTTACGCGATTACCTACGACACGGAAAGTAAATGAGGAAAAGCAACATGAAAAAGCAAAAACGTGCAGGACGCGTATTCCTGTTGGCAGCGGTGCTGCTGGGCGTGCTGGAACTGGTGCTGTATATTGCGGCGGGACGCACGAGCTTTGACCCAAACTACTCGGTGCTGGCGTTCGTGGGCATGGGCGCGGGCATTGTGCTGGGCATCGCAGGCAGCATCATCTGCTGGCGGCCGCTGTCCTTCCTCTCGTATTTGAGCTTCCTCTATGGCTTCATTCAGTATCTTGTTTCGCAGGCGAACTTGATTGCCAATATCTTCTACGATGTGGATGGCTCAACGTTCCCGCCGGCGTTCTATGCCACGCTGGCAGCATCGGCGGGCGCAGTTGTGCTGGCGCTGGTGGCGGGAATCGTCATGAAGCCCATACAGGACAAACAGTAAGGAGGATGGACATGAAAACAGGCAAGAAATGCTGGACAGCACTGTCAGTCATTCTGTCCACGCTCTTGGTGATTGTGCTGGCGCTGACCAGCACGGCTTACAGCTATGAAGCGCTGATTAATAAGACGCTGGGCACGGTGAACTACCGGGTGGTGGACAACGGCAGCGAGGAAGAAAACACGCAGTATTACACGCCCAAATACACCGACGGTCAGCAGATTCACGATTGGAGCGCCGACCTGAGCGAGCGGCTGGAAGCAGAAGGGCTTGTGCTGCTGAGCAATCAAGGTGCGCTGCCGCTGGACACGCAGAAGCCGTTGAAAGTCAGCTTGTTTGCGACGGGCTCGGTGAATATCAACAACAGTGTGCAGGGAATGCGCGGCGGTGTCGGCGGTGCGGCAGACAACAGCACGTCCCTGCTGACGCTTCGCGAGGCGATAGAAGAAAGGAAGGCGGGCGGTCAGCCTGTTGAGGTCAATCCGGTGCTGTGGGATTTCTACACCACGGGCGCGGGTAAGAGCTACGGCGGGCAGAAGCGCCTGAATCCGGAAACAAATGTGCAGACGTATTACATCAACGAAGTGCCGTGGTCGCTTTACGATGCGACGGTCAAGGCGTCCTTCGGTGACTACGGCGACGCGGCAATTGTTGTCCTCTCGCGCGACGATACGGAGGGCGCTGACCTGAATGTTTTTGGCAGCGATGGCGAAAACGGCAATTATCTGGCATTGTCCAAGGAAGAACGGGAACTCATGCAGGAGCTGACGCGCCTGAAGGCGAACGGCACTTTCCAGACACTGATTGTGTTGCTCAACGGCGCAAATCCGCTGCAGCTGGACTTCCTGAAAGATGAAAAGATTGCGGTGGATGCATGCCTGTGGATTGGCAATACGGGCATGACAGGCATTCGCGCGGTGGCGAAGGCGCTGACGGGCGAAGTTGTGCCGTCTGGCCGACTGACGGACACGTTTGTGTATGACAACCTGTCTGCTCCGGCGATGGCGGCGTGGGCACTCAATCAGAATGGGCAGTTCTCTGCACAGTATGACACCAAGACGCTGAACAATACGCAGAAGGCGTATGGCGTGTACAGCGAGGGCATTTATGTCGGATATCGCTACTACGAAACGCGCTATGCGGATGCGGTGGAGGGGCGCAGCGGAACGGGACCGTACCGCTATGCGGAGACGGTGGCGTATCCGTTCGGCAGCGGCTTGTCCTACACGTCGTTCGCATACAGCGACTGGCGGGTTCAGGAGACGGAAAACGGCTATGATGTTTCGCTGACGGTGACGAATATGGGCGATACCTTTGCGGGCAAGGAAACGGTGCAGGTGTATTTGCAGAAGCCGTATACGGAGTACGCTATTGCGAACGGCATGGAAGTCGCGGCGGCGGAGCTGATTGGCTTTACAAAGACGGACGAGCTGGCGCCGGGCGCGTCGCAGCGGCTGACGATTACCGTGAAAAAGCAGGACTTCACGTCCTACGATACCTACGGGCTGGGCAGCTATCTGCTGGATGCTGGAACGTACTATCTGGCGGCTGGACGCGATGCGCATGATGCGCTGAACAACATCTTGGCGGCGAAGGGGTACACTGTGGCGGACGGCATGGATGCCGACGGTGACGCGGCCCTCTGCACGGCGATTGAAGTGCAGGCGCAAGACCGCGTGACGTACACGGTTTCTGCGGAAACGGGCGCAAAGATTGAAAATCGGCTGGCGGATGCGGACATCAACCGGAATGCCGGTGCAGAGGGCAATCTGGTGACGTATGTGTCCCGCAGCAACTGGATTGGTACTTGGCCGAAAGAAGCGATTCAGCTGGCGCTGACCGAGATGTTCACGCAGGAGTTGCAAAGCGACCGCGAACCGGACACGCAGGGCGAAATGCCGACCATGGGCGTGGACAGCGGCTTGACGCTGATTGCACTGCGCGGCAAGGACTATGACGCGCCGGAATGGGACACGCTGCTGAACCAGATGTCGTTTGAGGACATGAACACGCTGCTGACGACTGCCTATTGCACGACGGCACAGATTGCCAGCGTCTCCAAACCGCAGACGAATGAGCAGGACGGTCCGACTTACTGCAAGGAAGGCAAGACGGATTCGCGCTTCCCGTGCGAGGGCGTGTGGGCAGCTTCTTTCAATACGGCGCTGCTGACGGAAGTGGGCGAAGCGCTGGCGAATGACAGCCTGTATGTGGATTATAACGGCATGTGGATTCCCGGTATCAATATTCATAGAACGCCCTATGGCGGCCGCGCACACGAGTATTTCTCCGAGGACCCGTACCTGACGGGCATGATGGCGGTTGCAGAAATTAACGGCATTCAGCGCTATGGCGTGATTGCCTATCCGAAGCACTTTGCCTTCAATGATCAGGAAGCGAACCGCAACGGCATCGCCATCTGGTTGAATGAGCAGGCGGCGCGCGAAATCTACCTGCGCCCGTGGCGGTATGCGTGCAGTCCGATGTATGGCAATGCGCACGGTGTGATGTCCTCCTTCAACCGCGTCGGCAACCTCTGGACGAGCGGCAGCAATGCGCTGGTGAATGGCATCCTGCGCGGCGAATTTGGCTTTAATGGCATGATTGTGACGGACATGGCGGACGCAAACGGCACGGTCTACATGTCCTGTGTGGACGGTATCATGGCGGGTACAGACCTGTGGCTGAGTTCTGGCAAGGATCACAGCTTTGCGGCGTATCGGCAGAACGCGACAGTGGTGCGCGCCATGCGGGAAGCTTGCAAGCGTGTGCTGTACAATGTGGGCAATTACAGCGCGGTCATGAACGGCTATTCTGCCAATACGCAGATTGTCCGCGTGTACACATGGTGGGAGATTGCGCTGCTGAGTACGCTTGGCGCGCTTGGCGTGCTGACGCTGCTCTCGGTTGGAATGCTTGCCAAAGCGTATCGGAAGAAGAAGTAACCGGTCCCAAAGCGGACAGCGGGGAGAATGCTCTGCTGTCCGCAGGGAAGGCAGGAAAAGGGTGAGAGAAGTATGAAGAAGGAAGCATGGAATGAGGGCTGGCTCGTTCGTCACCTGAATACAAACGATGCGTGGCAGCAAATCACCCTGCCGTATGACTGCATGATTCATGAACAGCGCTCGGACGACGCGGAAGGCGGCTGCAACAACGGCTGGTTTATGGGCTATGACTATGAGCTGATGAAACGCTTCCGGTGCAGTGATATGCAGCTGAAAAGGCGCATTCGCACTTATCTGGAATTAGAAGCGGTCTATCGCCAAGGCGAAGTGTACTGCAATGATCAGCTGGTGGTCAAGCGCGATAACGGCTACTTGAATCTGACGGGCGAGCTGACGCCCTATTTGCGCGAAGGGGAGAACACGGTGCGTGTCATTGCCCATAATGCGCAGATGCCCAGCGCACGCTGGTATACTGGCGCGGGTATTTACCGCCCTGCGTGGTGGTACGAAGTGCCGAGAAAACACATTCTGCTGCACAGCCTGCGTATCAAGACAATTAGCATTTCCCCGGCGAAGGTGCAGGTGTCCGGTCAAACCAGCGAAGCAGGCACGGTCACGGTGGAAATTCTCGACGGTACGAAAAGCATGACTGCTGGAAAAACGCAGAGCGACGGAACGTTCAGCATCGTGCTGGATGTGCCGAATGCCGTCTGCTGGGACACAGAGCATCCGCAATGTTATGACTGCCGTGTTTGCTTTGAAGAGGATGTGTGGCAAGAATGGTTCGGTATCCGCACCATCAGCTGCGACGCCAAAAATGGCTTTTGCCTGAACGGGCAGCGGGTGCTGCTTCGCGGCGCGTGCATCCACCATGACAATGGTTTGCTGGGCGCGGCGGAATATCCTGATGCGGTGGAAAGAAAGGTGCAGCTGCTCAAATCGGTCGGGTACAACGCGATTCGCTCGGCGCATAATCCCTGTTCGGAGGCACTGCTGGCGGCGTGCGACCGCAACGGAATGCTCGTGATGGACGAGTATGAGGACGCATGGCTAATTCACAAGACAAAGTACGACTATGCGGATTTCCTGCCGAACAACTATCCGCAGGATATTCAAGACCTTGTGCAGAAGGACTATAATCATCCGTGTGTCGTGCTGTATTCACTGGGCAATGAGGTCTCGGAAAGCGCAAAGCCAGAGGGTGTGGCGCTGTTTGAACGCATGAAGGCATATCTGCGCACGCTCGATGATACCCGCCCGGTCACATGCGGCATCAACATCGGTTTTAATCAGGCGATGGCGGCGGGGCATCCGTTTTTCAGCAACGAGCGTGTCATGAATACCGACGTGCATGACTTGGGAACGGAAGAAAAGAATCACCGAAAGTGGAAGTATGGTTCGCTGACGATGAAGCTGAATGCGTTGATGCCGGGTTCTGACCGCGCGACGCGCGAGATTTTTGCGGCCTCGGATGTGTCGGGGTATAACTACGGTCTGTTCCGTTATCGGATGGACAGGAGAAAGTATCCGAACCGGGTGATTCTGGGCAGCGAAACATTCTGTGTCGATACGGAGCACTTTCTGCGTGCGGCAGCGCGGGATCAGGGCATCATCGGCGATTTCGTCTGGACGGGCATTGACCACTTGGGCGAAGTCGGGCTGGGCGCATGGGAATGGCGCGAGGATGCGCCGACTTTCTTGCACAGCAGCGGCTGGCTGACCTCCGGCGCAGGGCGAATTGACATTACCGGAAAGCTGCTGCCGGAAGCCTACTACACTTGCGCGGCGTATGGCTTGCTGAAAAAGCCGTATATCGCGGTTGAACCGCCGAATCACCGCGGCGAGCGGCACAGCCCGTCCGGGTGGAAAATGACATCGGCAGTAGCATCGTGGGCGTGGAACGGCTATGAAGGGAAGAAATGCCGTGTGGAGGTCTACGGCTGCGGCGATCATGTGTCATTGTTCTTAAATGGGGTTCGGCAAGGCACGAAAAGCCTGAAAAGAAAGTGCCGTGTATTCTTTCAGCTGGCTTATCAGCCGGGTGTGCTGACGGCAATTCTGTATAACGAGAAGAACGAGAAGATGGCCAGCAGCAGTCTGCTGTCACTTGACGGGCAGAAAAAACTGATGCTGGAGCCGGAAAAGCGGAAGACCGCGACGGAAGAGCTGTGCTATGTGCGCCTTCGCGTAACAGATAGTGCCGGAACGACGGACGTGCTGGCGCGGGATAAGGTGCGGATTCAGGTGACAGGCGGCGAGCTGCTGGCATTCGGACACGCCTGCCCTTACAACAAGGACGGCTATGACCGCAACGAAACAACCGTCTACTGCGGCGAGGCCATGGCCATCCTCCGCGCACATCAAAGCGGGCTTATGCACCTGACGGCTGCAAGTGCCTGTGAAACGGCGGAAATCGACATTCCGGTTCGGTGATCATTCGGCGCTGTATCAGACGATGGATACAGCGCTGCTTCCATTGCAAGAAGAGCATCTGTATGGTATAATCAATAGAAATGGGGAGGAGGAAGAAGCGTGATTGCCATTGCAATTGTGGAGGATGACCAGCAGGAGCAGAAACGTTTGCAGCAGTATCTGATGCGCTATGCGATGGAAAACCAGCAGACGTTCAGCTTTGCACTGTACAGCAATGCGCTGGATTATCTGGAAGATAAGCAGAAGTTTGACATCGTATTCATGGACATTATGCTGCCAAACATGACGGGCATGGAAGCGGCGGCACGGATGCGGGCATATGACAGCAAAACGGTGCTGATTTTTGTGACGACGATGGTGCAGTTCGCCATCAAAAGCTATGAAGTGGATGCGCTGGACTACATTGTGAAGCCGGTGAGCTATGCACGGCTGACGATGAAATTGCAGAAGGCGATTCGCGTGATTGAGTCCAATTCCGGCGGGACGGTTATCATAAATGATGCGCAGGGGATGATTCGCTGCTCAACAAATGAGTTGCTGTATGTGGAAGTGCACGGGCATAAGCTGGATTATCATACAACCAGTGGCATTTACAGTGCATACGGCTCGCTCAACGATTTGGAGAGCGTCCTGCATACATACAATTTTATGCGCTGCAATGCCTGCTATCTGGTCAATCCGCAGTTTATCAAGAAAGTTAACAGCCGCGATTTGCTGGTGACGCTGTCAAACGATGAATCGCTGAAAATATCGCAGACGCGGCGCAAGGGCTTCATCAACGAGCTGACAAACTGGCTGGGGCAGGGGAAAAGTTGATGATTACATGGATTGGGAACTTCTTCGTTGAGCACGGCTTCGTGCTGGAACAGCTGCTGGCAGCATGGGTGTACTGCCACTATTATGAGCGGCGAGAGAATTTTGCGATTCGGGCTGCGACGGCGATTGGGCTGATGATACTCAACTCTGCCTTATGGAATCATCTGTCAATGCGTGTACCGTCTGCGGCGTGGGTCATATCAGCAATGGGCATTGCAAAGTACCTGCTGTTTTTCCTCATTGGCTATGGCAGCATTCAGCTGTGCATGAGGTGTGAAAAGTCGGAGGCCATGTTCTGCATGACCTGTGCATTGGCGACGCAGCATTTATCCTATGTGCTTTATGATGACGTGCTGGCGTTATCCGGCTGGGCGTATGATTCTGTACAAGCAGTGGCGATTATTTCAGCTGTCATGCTGCTTGTTTATCTGGCAGCGTACTATCTGTTTGTCCGCAAAATGAAACAGCACCCAGAGCTGAGTTTTCAGAATCGCGAAAATCTGATTGTCGGCGGCTTGCTCATCCTGTTTACAATTGTCATCAAATTCATCATGGAACCATACTTGTCTGCTCGAAGCATGACGAAGCTGTATGTGTTAGTCAGCATCTACGACGTAGTCTGCTGCGTGCTGGCGCTGATGCTGGAGCAGGGTTTGTTCCGCAATCAGGCGCTTACCGATGAAAAGAATTTCCTTACCCAGCTGGTGCATATACAGGAAGAGCAGTACCGCACGTCCAAAGCCAACGTGGAAATGGTAAACATCAAGTGCCACGACATGAAACACCAGATTTCCCACATCACCAGCACGACCGACCCCGACGCCATTCGCGAGCTGGAACAGATTATCAGTGTCTACGATTCCTCCCTGCAAACAGGCAACGAAATCTTGGACGTCTGCCTGATGGAGAAAAAGCTTCTGTGCGAGAAGAACAGCATCAAGCTGGATTGTATTGCGAACGGGCAGTGTCTATCCTTCATGCAGCCATCCGACCTATTCTCCTTGTTTGGCAATGCGCTGGACAACGCAATGGAGGCGGTGTGCAAGCTGGACGACGTAGAAAAGCGCATCATCTTCGTCAGCGTGAAGGAAGAACTCGGCATGGCGATTATCCATGTGGAGAACAATTACACAGGCGAACTCATCATGGCGGATGGCATTCCGCGCACCTCCAAGGACGACGAGTTTTACCACGGCTACGGTGTCAAGAGCATTCGTATGGTGGTGGAAAAGTACGACGGCAACATGGCACTCCTGCCGCAGAATGGGATTTTTAATCTGAATATTACGATTCCTGTGCCGGAAGGGTGAGAAGGGGAAAATAACGATTGCAGCAAAACAAGCCGAACCCGACCGCTTCAATCTGACCAATACCATTATCAGTACCATTAACCGGGTGGGATGCTATGGGATTCGGAGTGAAATTGTTGTGCTGGATGGTGCACTATGTATTCCGGATGGTACATGATGGGACGCAGGGGGAAGCAAGTGACGCGCTTCGAATCCGCTATGCTCCACTTCACAGGAGAAATCCGAACCTGATTCCGGTTGGAAACGGGTTCGGATTTCTTTATTTCGTCAAGAAGGCTGAAAATATGCAGGGGTAACTTGAACCATTGCTACAACTGAGTTGAAGATGCAATCATGCCCGCTTTATTTCTTACAATAAAGCGGGCATGACTAGTTGGTTACAGAGCAACATCACATGTGAGGAACCAGCTTCCCATTGGATAACTTTGGAATTCCACCATACTCTCCATCCAGATATGCTTTGCGAATTCGCTTGTCGAAACGAGCGCCGAATTCATCAAGGCCAAATATCTTAGATGTTCCGTCCTCGTCTCGTTTGCCAACGAAACCAATCTCGTCTTGCCTGAGCAGATCCAAGTCCATGAGATCTGCCTCATGTGTAGTCACGATTAATTGGATATTCCGTTCTGCAGCAAGCGCAAGGAAATCCCCGATAAACTTCTTAGTAAGCAACGGATGGAGGCAGCGACTTACTTCGTCGATAACGTAGACCATATCAGAATTGTTTGCGAGCAGTACTTCCAAGAGATCCAACAAGCGAATAGTGCCATCGGACTCTTCTTTTAGCGAAAACAGTGATTGCCCATGTTTATGCTGGAACTTAAGTGTTTTACAGCGAACCTCTTCTTCGATTAGTTCGAAGATATACATGGAATGATCTTCTTGCATCCGTAGAATGATAGCAGGAATCCGTTCCTGATGCTGTTCTTCATAACGCCTTTTTTGTTCGGTAAGGCTTTCAACAAGATCTGACCAAAGACGTTTGGGGAATTGCGCTATCAGTTTTTCTGTCGGTTCATCACATACTTGAACCTTAGATATACCGGTATCAAAGCGAGCGAGTAATTCCTCTGCGGCAGCACTACCTTCGCTATCGAAGAAGTATGTATACTGGGTAATGGGTTCATCGGGATAATTCACGCTCAGTTTGAATCGGAACCAGCGGTAGACAGTTCTATATGGTGCCAAGATAGGATAGGTATCATACAGTGCATCTTTGTTCTTATTCATGACCCGTAAAAACAAGATGCTTCCGTCATTCTTGATATCGTCGGCGTAGAAGCTCAGCCTATCAGCAAGTTGTGAGTCTTCCATGTATGATGCAACATCGTAGGTATCCTTTTGGACATCCCGATAGAAAATTGTTCTGCAGTGTTGCCGACGAACCTCATACATCCATTCTTTTGTGAATAGGCCTGAATTCAAAACTGCTTCAAAGCCGTAGATATATCTGATGTTATTGAGGACAACTTCCACGGCAAAGGTTGACGGCCGTTCAGCATTGTTATCAGATACGCGGCAATAATCCATCGCAGCATTTGCTGGAATACCGTGCAGCATTGCATGCTGCATGAAGTCAATAGCTCGAACCAGATTAGATTTTCCTGAGGCGTTAGCCCCGTATACTGCCTTGAATTTGATAAGTTTTACATTGGCACTTGAGATACGATTCGTACGCTCTGAAAAGTTTCGTGCTTTTCCTGCGACCATCGAAAACCGCTCTTCTTTATCGAAGGATCGAAAGTTGCTTACGGTAAAGCTAATGAGCACGCTATCACTCCTTCAGTTAATATTGCAACCTTACATATTATACGTGAATAATTCACGAAAGTCAATGGGGAAAGACTGCAAAAATGCAATGATTTGAGATTGCAGAACTTGCGAAAGTGAAAAAATCACTTTAACGATTGCTTTTGGGAGGCGACTGATGTATAATGACTTCTGACCAGTAGATCTTCGGCAGGAAGGCTGGCAAGCACATGTTCCATGTGGCTGGGGAATCGAAAAAACACCGAGTTCCCTCGGTGCTCAAGACGACAAAGCACAGCGAATGGTACTTCATCAATGCGGCACATTGAGTTTACCACGATTCGAGGCTGATTTCAAGACCAAAGTCGTCGGAAAGGAAGAATGACTGAGCGTTTCACACAAGCCACATGTCCCTATAGATTATTATTTATCGAAAGGGGCGGTTTATATGTATGTAACCACTTACTTGAGTATTCCCAAAGGCCACGAGGATATCGATTTCGTTGATATCACAACTGATGCGGACACCGAACTGTTTATCGATCCGTGTCTGATTGAACGCGGTAGAGATCCGCTTAGCCGTGAAGCAGCAGAGATAATCGCAGACTTCGCGGATCAGATGTACGCTGACATGCGGACTTCACGCTGGAACAACTCCTCAGTGTTTGATGAGGCGCATGAAGTGAACGAGACGAAGTTGGGCTATGGAAATGGCCACAACGGAAAAGGAAAAACACCTGAAGGCATGAGGGACAGTCTGAAGGACCTCTGCGATCTGGCAACAAAGATTCCGACCATTTCTTGCGTTCAAGACATTCCTGTATTCGTCCAAGACTTTGCCGAAGACTGCATGAGTGATCTGCTCACCAATATTCTACGGCGCATCTTGACCCAATTCACAGCGGATCAAATGCAGCGGTATGGTATTGAGCCAGATGGCTACCACGAGATCCGTTCATGGGATCGCGAAAAACATGACTGGGCATGGTCACAAGAACCATTTTGGAGAGTGGGCAGTCGTAAAATTCTGCTGGTTCCCAAGGGGTGGGTTCGCAAACATTTCTTGTTCAAAACCCATCAGTATCTCTCCTTGGTTATCCTGGAGCGCATGAGAGACGATCCACGCTATCGGGATCTATCCAAGCGTATCATGCTGCAGAGTCTTGAACGCGAGATACCGCATTGGGAGTATGAAGAGGTGACGAGATACACGCTTGCCCATCCCGACGCGCTCAGTGAGTATCACAGGAGGCTTCCGCTACACTACAACAAGGCGTACGGGTGCATGAGTGATGAAGCTCTTGACAAAGCGGTGTATGTTTGCCGATCTCGCAGAAATGCTGGCTGATTGAGGAAGGATGTGCTTGCATGGCGGTTCATCATGGCGGCAAGGTTGGCAAGGCTGCAAAAGCCCTTGCATCGAAGAGCTCTTCTAAGAGCACCAAGAGCAATGCGGGGAAAACATTGGAGACACATAAAGCTGAGAAGCATTAAGCCAATGGTAGGGTGATAGCTCTTATCGAGCAAATCCCGGGCGTCCACCCTTAAGGGGCGGATGCCTTTTTTGTATGATATCCGTTCGTAGGAGATGTTGTTTTCCTCGTCTAAGATTTATGGCGCAGCAATTGGGACCCAAAGCTTTCACTTTAGCATTTTCGGAGCTAATATATGTAACACTAATGTCTTGACAGACATCCAGAAGAGCTGCATATATGTTGCGTAAACGTTACAACAGTGTTGCTGCGTGATTCGATTTGTCAAGGGGTGTTTCGCCGTGAAATACACATTTCTTATCAACAGCCGGTTGACGTGCCCCTCTGTTCTGTATACAATATAGGCAGAATACTTGCTAATCAGGAGCAGCCACTATGTCCACTATCCTTCTTGTCGAAGACGATGCTGCCCTGCGCGATGGCTTGACGGAGTTATTTACCCGTGAAGGTTATTCCGTTACCACTGCAGCCAATGCTGCGGAGGCTCGACAGAACTTCTCTGTCTATATTGACCTGATCATCCTTGACGTCACCCTCCCCGATGGCAATGGCGTATCCCTGTGTCAGGAATGGCGCGATCAGGGCATCACAACGTCCATCCTGTTCCTCACCGCCAAGGATGAGGAGTTCGATGTGGTACGCGCTCTGGATGCAGGCGGCAACGACTATGTAACCAAGCCTTTCCGTATGATGGAACTGCTCAGCCGCATCCGCGCGCTGCTGCGCCGGAATACTCCTGCACCTATCACAACCTCCGGTGAACTGGAGATCGACCCGTCCCACATGCAGGTGCGCCGCGATGGCGAGATTATCCCTTTGACGCTGACTGAGTACAAAGTGCTGAATATGCTCGTCAGCAATCGTTCGATTGTGACGCGCGAGCAGCTGCTGGATGTGCTCTGGGATGATGGTGCAAAGTTTGTGGACGATAACACGCTGTCCGTGCACATCAGCCGCCTGCGGGAAAAGATCGGCGCGCAGCACATCAAGACAATTCGCGGGGTGGGATATCAATGGTTGGCCTGACTATTGTGGTGATCGCCCTGTCTATCGCGCTGCTGGTGCTGGTTGCGCTGTTTTTGAGGCAGCGCCGGAGGATCAGGAAGCTGGCAGAGCAGGCGGAGGACTTCCTCGTTGGCAACGGCGCACCTCTTGAATTCTCCGTCCAGGAGGATTCGCTTGCACCGCTGCATAATGCTATTGCCGAGCTTCAAAACCGTCTGCTGTTGGCAAAGGAGCGGCAGGCAGAGGAATGCCGCCGCACCAGTGACTTGACGGCGGATATTTCCCACCAGCTGAAAACGCCGCTGGCCTCCTTGCGCCTATATTGCGAGATGGACGAAAGTTTCCACTTATCTCAGCAGCTCACACAGATTGAACGCATGGAGCGCCTGATCCAGTCCTTGCTGCGGCTGGAACGCCTCTGTGCAGACGGTTATGAGTTTACTTATGATGAGCAGGAAGTTGCAAGTATCATCCGTTCATGCTGGGCAGGGCTTTCCGCCACATTTCCGGCTTGTACTGTGGAAGTCATCGGCAATGCCATCATCCGCTGTGACGAAAAGTGGCTGAGCGAAGCTTTCACCAATCTGCTGAAGAATGCCTGCGAGCACATGCCCGAGGGTGGTACGGTTCATGTCCGCATGGAAACAACGGAGGCGGCTTTCTTTTGTACTGTGGAGGATGAGGGCGGCGGTGCATCTGGTAAGGATTTGCCGCATCTGTTTGAGCGTTTCTACCGGGCGGAAGGTTCTCCCAGCAGCGGCGCAGGCATTGGCCTTGCCATCGTGCGGGAGATCATCTGGCGGCATCATGGCACGATCAGTGCAGAGAACACCGCAAAGGGACTCAAAATGACAATCTCCATTCCGCTGATGAAGATGATCAGAACATATTCCTAAGGGGACACTGTACATGCAGCGTCCCCTTGTATCTTTTTCAACCTTACGAAATCGTAAGGTAAAAGTCACCTGAAAGTAAGGTTCGTCTGATAAAGTGTAGCTGTAAGGGGGAATGGACGTCGTTCCGACTCGTGAAGGAGGCAATTTGTATGGAAATTATCCGTTGCGAAGGTCTGAGTAAAATCTATCAGGCGGGCGAGAATAAGGTATTCGCTCTTGACAATGTGGATCTGACCATCGAGCAGGGAAGCTTTACCGCCATCACCGGCCCCAGCGGCAGTGGCAAGTCTACTCTGCTGCACCTGCTGAGCGGCCTAGACACCCCCAGCAAGGGGCGCGTCATCTATCAGGGGAAGAACCTCTACGATTACAAGGATAACCAGCTGTCCGTGCTGCGTCGCCGCCGTTTTGGCTTTGTGTTTCAGAGCTACAATCTGGTGCGTGAACTGACCGGCTGGGAGAACATCCTGCTGCCCGTCATGCTGGATGGACGTAAGGCTGACGAAGCTTACCTCGATCAGATCGTGGATATGCTGGGCATCCGCGACCGTCTGTCCCATCTGCCTGGTGCTATGTCCGGTGGTCAGCAGCAGCGCGTATCCATCGCCCGCGCACTGGCAAACAAGCCTGCGATTCTGTTTGCTGACGAACCAACCGGCAATCTGGATGGTAAGTCCGGACGTGAGGTGCTGACTCTGCTGCGTCAGGTAAGCCATGAACTGGGCATTACGCTGGTTCTGGTGACCCATGATCTCAATGTCGCTGAACAGGCAGAGCGTATCATCCAGTTGGAAGACGGGCACATTGCCCGCGATACCGGGGTGGTAAACGCATGAAGCGCCTGACCATCAACCGGATTGCCAGCGCAGGTCTCCGTGCAAACCGGAAGAGCTATCTTGCTCTGGCAGCGGGTATCTTCCTTTCGATTTTCCTCGTCACGGCATTGTGCCTGTGCGTGGATGGTCTGCTGGCTCGCCGTGAGGTAAGGGTTGCTGAAAGTGTCGGCTACGCAGATGTTGTTCTCTACGACAAGCCAGCTACGCATGACCAACTGATGCAGACCGGCTATTTCAGCCGTATGACGGAACTGTATGTCTCCGGCATGGTGCAGGATTCAACTGTCGCCATTGGCTATGACAGCCCTGAAGGAGCAGCGATGCTGAACCGCCGCATTACTGAGGGGCGTATGCCGGAGCATGCTGGTGAGATCGCGCTGGAACCAAGCGTACTGTCGAAGCTGCGCATGGAAGCTGACATCGGCGAAAATGTAACGCTGGCCATCATCCCTGTTGACGGTACAGTGGAAACTCGTACCTACACCATTGTTGGATTCCTCGCAGAGCAGTCAGAAGCCCTGCTGGACGAATCCTGGGGGCACGGCCCGAATCGCTATCCGGTTGCATCCATTCTTGTCAGCGCGCAGGAGCCTGCTTTTGCCACCGGGCGCACCGTGATTCACCGACTGGCGGTACTGCGTCCCGGCATGACACTCGCACGCTTCCTCAATGACTGGAACTGGGAGCCGCAGGATGATGCATTCATCGAGATAAAGTTTGGCGGCGCAAATACCGGACTGAACAACCAGGGTATGGCGGTGTTTTTTCCGCAGGATGCCATCATGGCAGATGCGGAGCTGGAAAGTCAGCTCCTGCTGCTGGGAATTCTGCTGGGCAGTCTGATCGTTGCCTGCTGCGTGGGCATATCCAGCAGTATGGAAGCAACGCTCTCCCGCAAGCGCGAGGAGATCGCCATGCTGCGTGCTGTTGGTGCAACCAGACGGCAGATCCGCAAGGTCTTCGGACGTGAAACATGGCTGCTGGCGCTGACGCTTGCGCCTATTGCGGTGCTGGCGGGCTGTGGTGCGGCCTGCGCGGCTGCTGCCCTGGCGGCAGATGTGCTGCTGTTCCGACTGAATCCCTGGGTGCTTCTTCCTGTGATCGTCCTTTCTGTTGCAGTCATGCTGCTTTCTTCGATGCTGCCGCTGCGTCGTGCTTCGGCGGTTGTCCCGCTGATGGTTATGCGGGACACTGGCCTGATGCGCCATGTTAACCGCATAAGCACAAAGAAAGCCTTCGAGCCTGCACGGCTCATTGCCGATCGCCAGCTGATGCTGCATCCGCTGCGGCCCGTTGGCGCTGCGCTGATGGCGGCGGTCATGCTGTTGGTCATCTGCCTTGGGGCCGGTCTGACGTTTTTTGCAGCGGATATTGAAGCACCAATGGCAGACTTCACCCTTAAAGGCAATGGAGGATATGGTGTTCGCTTCCTTGATTCATTCGACCACATGACCCTGACGCGCTCCGATCTTCAGCAGCTGGCCAGCCTGCCTGGCGTGACGGGTGTGCAGCCACGGCGTGCGCTGGTCGTCAACATACTATTGGATACGGTGCCAGACTACCTGAAACCTTCGATGCAGAGCATTGGCAATCAGCATTTGCTGACCGATGAAGACTGGGATCGATATACTTCAACGCCCAACTCCATCTATGAAGGCTTTGATATGCGGGAATATTTCCGTGCAGATTACGCTAAGGCCCGTGAGCAATTCGGCGTAACACAGGAAATGGCGATCTTCACAGTCCGTGTGCTGCCGGTGGATGAAGCTGCTCTTGCCCCCTTTGTGGTAGAGGGTTCAATCGATATGGCTGCCATCAATGCAGGAGAAGCAGTTATTGCCTATGTGCCCACAGAATACGGTGCGACTACTGATGGCAGTGCATGGTCTACCTACAAAAAGCCAGATGACAGCATCCAACTGGATTATGTACATCAGAATGACTTCTTCCATGCCGGACAGACGCTGACTCTCATGCAGAATTACTACGGCCTTGGCGCAGGTGAGCAGGGCTTGCCCGATGACTATGAGAGGTGCGAAAGCATTACGTTGAGTGTGGACGTCTGTGCAGTGATCGAATGCCAGACGCCTGCCTACCCCCATATCCACGGCGGATTCCTCCTCACTACCGAGGAAGGTGCGCACAACATGGGACTTTATGTGGGGCGGTTGAACTCTGTGGACATTACCGTGGACGGCAGTGTCACCGGCCAGACAGAGGAAGCGCTGCAGAAGCGCATCACCACCATTGCACAGCGCGGCGGCTTTACAGTGGTCAACAACACTGCTGAAGCCCGTGTGGAGCAGGCAGCAGCCAGACGGCTGATCACGGTGCTGGCTGGCGCAGGCGTGGTGTTCTTTGCCATTGCCGCTGCAATGATCACCGGCAGCGTCAGCAGGCAGATCCGTGCGGATCAACGAGGACTGGGAACGCTCAGGGCTGTTGGTGCAGATGACAAGGTTCTCTTTCACTGTTATCAGGGCCAGGTGATCCTGAGTGTCCTGCTGGCGATCCCGCTGGCTGCAATCGGTGTGAGTGCGATCTGCCTGGGAGGATTTGTGGAGTACCTGCATCCCGGCGCGATCGTGGTGAGCATTCTGTGCGCTGCACTGCTGCTGGTTTGCTGCCTGATCAGTCTGTGGAGTCGCATCCGCGGTGTACTGAAATGCAGCATTGTTGAGAATATCCGGGAGATGTAACGCCAATGAAACGCTTAACAATCAACCGCATTGCATCAGCTTCTTTGCGGACAAACAAGAAATCCTACATTGCGCTGGTCATCGGTATTTTCCTGTCCATCTTCTTTGTCAGCTGCATGGTGCTGGGTGTACACGGACTTTTCATGGCAAATGAAGCCCGCCGTGACGCCCGCCTTGGCAGCCAGGATGCTTTCTGGCTGGATTGTGAGGAAACAGACGAGGTGCTGATGGCAAGTGGCCTGTACGATGGCATCGGCCATGTGACCATTCCAGCGGTGCATAATGACACTTCAACCTCGGTTGGTTATTATGATGATACCGCTGCTGCCTTCCTGCATCGCAGCTTCATCGAAGGACGCATGCCGGAAAAGCCGGGCGAAATTGCCATTGAGGAAAGCGCTCTGGCACGTATGCGTCTGGACAACGTGGGTGTGGGTGATACGGTAACATTAACGCTCACCCCTGTGGAGGGCGTCGACGAAGTACGCACCTTCACCATTGTGGGCATCATGGAAAACCAGAGTGCCAACATGAAGGGCTATTCCAGCTTCAGTGAGCTATACATGGAGTTTCCGGCCATACTGATCCACCCAACGGAAGCAGAGCTTTCCACTGGGCGTCTGGTACAGCACAAGCTGTTTTCCTTCGCGCCGGGCGTAATGGGTTATCAGGCACTGACCTATTACACACGCACAGATGCGCAGGGAGCACAAACATACGGCAACCTGCAGGTTTTCGACGGTAACGATAACCCGACCAACTGGCCGAGCGACCTGATCGCACCTAATCCGGCTGTGCTGCTCTACACGGTTTGCATCGGTGTGCTTGCAGGAGCGCTGCTGCTGGCAACCTGTGTAGGGATCGCGGGGGCGATGGAGAGCCAGCTCTCCCGAAGGGTTTCGGAGATCGGCATGCTGCGGGCCGTAGGTGCAACGAAGAAGCAGATCCGGCGCATCTTCGGACGCGAGGCGCTGCTGCTGGCGCTGATCGTGTCACCGCTGGCGATGCTGGCAGGCTGCGGCGCAGCGTGGGCGCTGGAGCAGGCTGCCCCGACGCTGTTCCTGTTCAGCCCGTCGTGGTGGCTGCTGCTGCCGGTGCTGGCGCTGTCCATGCTGGTCATTCTGCTGTCCAGCTGGCTTCCGCTCCGCCGCGCCAGTCGGATGATGCCCATGTCTGTCATGCGGGACACAGAAATGCTGCGCAAACTGAGGCGTGTCCGTCCGCAGAAGACCTTCCGCCCTGCGAAATTGGTAGCATGGCGGCAGCTGAGCATTCGCCCTGGTCGGCAGGTTGCTCCGGCATTGCTGATGGCGCTATTGATGATCGTCGTCAGCACGACGGTGTATATCGTCCATGATGACGTCATCAGCGCTATGGCAGACCTGACGGATCGGATTGGCTTCTCCATCTGGGCTCCCGGAACATACTATGGCATGTTTTATGACAAAACGCCTGGGCAGCAGCTGACGACAGGTGACGTAGCGCAGCTTCGCAGCCTTCCCGGTGTGAAAAGAGTGGAGATGTCTGCCAGTATCCGCATCACGCAGGAACTGGGTGAGGATGTGCCAGCGTATTGGGAACCCGTCTACTATGAAACAACGAGCGGCGGATACACCATCCAGCACAATCTCGGCAATGGACATCCGTACTTGCTGCCGGTGGAGGAGATTCCTGCAACCGTTTACGAGGATGCAGAGGACTACACGGCAATCCGCCAACATCTTGGTATCGATGGACATCTGAGCAACGTGATTGATCTGGAGATTGCCGTGGTTGATCCGGCATATCTGGAGCAGTTCGTCGTCAGCGGAGATATTGATATGACGGCGATCAACGCAGGACAGGAGGTACTGGTCGTTGCACCGACGATTTATGCGTTCCTGTCACCAGACGGTGCAGTCAACTCCTACCGGGGCACCAATGACCGTTGGCTGCAAAACCGCCTGAGCAATCCGGAATACACCCTGCTGGCATCTATTGAGAATGATGCGTATACCGCAGGTCAGCCGCTGACGCTACACTATGTCCATTCCGATTCTGTCCAGATTCCGACGAATGGTTATGTATCCGATTATTTGTCTTGTTACCAGCAGATGGCGCACACGGAGGTGAATGTAACCGTGGGCGCGGTGCTTTCCGGCGGTTTTGCCACGGGAGATTATGTGGTGATGGTGACTACCGAGCAGGGTCTTGCCGCCATGGGACTGCCCTTGCCCCGAGTATCTCACCTGAACATCTATACCCATGACCTGACGCTGGAGGAGGAAGCTGTACTGGAAAAGCGGATCACCTCCATCGCCATGCGCGGCGCAGATTACACAGTGGATAACATGATGGAAATGCAACGTGCGAACGCACGGGAGCGCTTGCTGGAGCTGCTGTTGATCAGTGGCGCGTCTCTCATCCTGCTGACAGTTTGCATCGCACAGATCACGGGCAGCGTCAGCCGCCGTATCCGTGCAGAAGTACGCATGATCGGCACCATTCGTGCGGTAGGCGCAGATGAGCGCGTCATCTTCCGCATCTACGGCGGACAGGTCGCCATGAGCGTTGCTATCGGCGCAGTATTCGAACTGGTGGTTTACTGGGGGCTGATCCGCAACCTTCCATACCTTGGCATGACGCAAGGTTTTGCAAACTGGTTCACCCTCGGTGCGCAGCTGCTCTTTGCTGCCACGACCCTTCTGGCGAGCCTTGCCATCCTCCGCCTGCGCGTCCGTGACGTGACCCGCCACTCGATTGTCGAAAACATCCGGGAGTTGTGATTTTGATGAAAAGAATAGCTTTGCTGTGCATGACAGCCTTGTTCCTTATACCCATTTTCGCTTTCGCAGAGGGCAGCATCACTTTGAATGAAACCGCTGTTTTCGGAGATATGTCTTGCTCTTGGGCGCAGGGATATGAACCACGCATTTCGGGCAGCACTCTGATTGTGCTTGCGCCCTTGAATGTTGACGGCATTTCCGGTTCAGTGAAGGCTGAACTGTTTGCCGATGACGCAACGATTTCACCACTGAAGACACAGGGGGTATACACAACTGTCTATCGAAGCGAAGGCGGTGCTTACAATACCACGCTGAAAGCCAATCTGGTCAAAGGTCGCGTGAACGGCGACTACCCCTGCACACTGGTCTTTACGGCAAAAGATAACGAAGGGAAAACCGTTCGGGGCGAACACCATTTTGTGCTGCATATCCGCGATGGCCGCAAGCCTGATGAAACCATCCGCCCAGTGATCTCTGATGTGGATGCTACCTTTCATGTGGGCGAGGACAGCACTTTGACAGCCGTTCTTACCAATCCCAGTCAATATGCTGATCTGACCGGCGTGACGCTCCGTGTGACTGACGCTTCCGGCGACATTCTTCCGGCTGGTACGGATGTAATCCTCCTGCCTGATATGACAGCGGGTATTGCCCAAACAATTTCCGTTCCCCTGAAGGTGAAGACCAATGCTTCTATTTCGCTGCATACGCTGAAATTCGATTTGAGCTGGACGGCTCTGGATGCAGCAGGAACATGGTCGGAGAGCTTCACCCTGCCCGTCAATCAGGAAATCAGATTGGAGCATGGTGGCGTCCAGCTGGCCACGACGATTCTGCAAAGTGAAATGGCGACACTGACGGTTCCTGTTATGAACATGGGCCGTTCCGAACTCAGCAATGTCATGGCGACGCTGAGCCTGCCGGGGATCACCGAAAGGCAAAGCGTCCTTGTGGGAACGCTGGCTCCGGGTGAAACCAAGTCCGCCAAGCTGACCTTCATTCCCGGCACGGACGATCTGGGGCTTCATCAGGGAACCCTGACGATTACCGGCGAGGATGCGTATGGCAACACAGCTTCAATGATTGTGCAGGTTGAAACCACTGTCGAGGAACCGGTTGTGGTTGCTGCCAGTTCTGAGGGGAGCCAGGAAGTTGAAACGCAGACATTCCCGTGGTTGGTGATTGCGTTGGGCGCGGGCTGCGGTGTGCTGCTGATGATCTGTATCATTCAAGGTGCTGTGCTGCGAAAGAAGATCAGGAAGCTGGAAGAGGATCGACTGTGAAGCATCACGAAATATCTGCATACGGTTCAGACGGGTCAATCTCGAATTCTGTGTAAACTGCAAAACGTAGTGCAAATAGAGCAAAATTTATGCAAGACGGGAGCGGCGCAAGCTGCAGCCGCCTTGTTTATAAAATAACAGCGTTTCGAGGGGATGTCAAGGGCGGAAACGTCAACCTCCGTTCATCTCGACACTTGACATCCCTGCGTGCAGCCAGTCAGTTCGGCATACGGTCGGCGAAGAACACCGCCAGCTGCGCATTGATCATGCTCCAGTCCTGCCGCCGGCCAGTCCATTTCTTCGTAATATCCGTCATGGCCAGATGTAGCATTTTCAGCAGACTGTCATCCGTAGGGAACACCGATTTGGCCTTGGTCACTTTCCGGAGCTGCCGGTTAAAGCCCTCGATCGCATTGGTCGTATAGATCAGGCGGCGCACCTCCTGGGGGTACTTGAAGTAGGTGCTCAGGTTCGCCCAATTCTCCCGCCAGGACTGAGCAATCTTCGGATATTTCTTGTCCCATTTCTCCGCAAAAGCATCCAGAGCGTCCAAAGCAGCAGACTCATCGACTGCGGCGTAGACCGCCTTCAGGTCTGCCATGAGCGCCTTGATGTCCTTGTAGGACACATATTTGCTGGAATTGCGGAGCTGATGGATGATGCAGTTCTGAATTTCCGTCTTGGGAAAAACAGCTTCAATGGCAGCGGAAAAGCCGGTTAAATTGTCCGTGCAGGCGATGAAAATGTCCTCAATTCCCGGGTTTTTCAGGCTGTTTAGCACCGCTGCCCAATATTTGGCACTTTCATTTTCGCCGACCCACATGCCCAGAACGTCTTTCCTACCATCCAGATCAATGCCAATGGCGATATACACCGCCTTCTTCACGATTTGACCTTCGCTGCGGACATGATAGTGAATGGCGTCCATGAAAACTACCGCGTAGATGCTTTCCAGCGGCCGCTGCTGCCATTCTTTTGCGATGGGGAGAATCTTGTCCGTGATACGGCTTACGGTCGTGTCGGACACCTCTACGCCGTAGATATCCCGAATATGGGTCTCAATATCCGACGTGGTCATGCCTTTGGCGTACATGGACAGGATCTTCTCCTCGATGTCCTGACTGATGCTGGTCTGATTCTTCTTCAGGAGCTGCGGCTCAAACTCCCCCTGTCTGTCCCGCGGGACAGATACCTCCACATCGCCGAAGCTGGTGCGCAGGGTCTTGCTGCTGTGTCCGTTCCGGCTGTTGTCTGTGTTCTTGCTTTTGTAGTCGTACCTGCTGTAGCCCAGTTCGTCGTCCAGCTCCGCATCGAGGCCGTTTTCCATGAATTCGGCAATCGTCTCCTTGAACAGTCTCTGGATGTCGTCCATGCTGCCGATGTTCGCCAGCTGCAGCAGCTCACGAATCTTTTCTCTGCGGGCATTTTCTTCCGGGCTGCGTTTCCTTCTTGCCATATGAAAACCTCCATTCTCGTGCTTCTATTATACACTACTTTCGAGGTTTACACAAAGTATGGGATAGGCTCCTGTCCGCTTTTGCGGGATTCGTGGTAAACCGTATCAACAACCTGCTTTCTGAAT